>Ga0180430_10001339_pt1 | contig 24224 bp, 16 predicted proteins | sample SS_ome_9_FD_132999 | JGI IMG/M metagenome (GOLD analysis project Ga0180430, IMG submission 132999) | Hypersaline lake sediment archaeal communities from the Salton Sea, California, USA - SS_1_S_2 metaG | ecosystem: Environmental > Aquatic > Non-marine Saline and Alkaline > Hypersaline >... | reverse complement strand
CCGGCATTCGATATGGAAATGGCTTTGCGTTGAGCTGCCAGTGGTCCTGATACATCGTTATCTTCAATTGTCAGAGAATACAGGGGGCCATGTCACAAACGACTGCATCGCATCAATACAACGGTTCAATCTCACCGGTGAATCGCAGTCTCGGACGAGAAGCCGGCTTGCGTCGGCGCTGCGGTGCAGGCTGTTGCGTCGTTTCGATTCGAGGTTCCGGGAAGACCGGTGCGACTTTCGGGTGCGGATCCAGATGAGCGACTTCCTGAACCTCAAAATCATCCTCAGGCAACTGTAAAGGTGCATATTCGTCGGTGCGAGAGTGCTCAACAACGGCCGCCGGAGTCTCGGGAATCTCGAAGGTATCCTGCATGAGTTCTTCGATTGCCGGATCATGGATTGCGTCGGAATCGTTTGAAAACTCTGGCGGTGGTTCTCGTTCGTCGACCAGAAAGTAGCCACAGACCATCAGCACCAGGACAATCGCAATCTTTCGGCGTCGCGAGACAGCATCCGTGGCATGAACACCCGTCCGATTCCGGATGGGTTCGGAGGCGGCGTCGTGATTGCTTGAATGATCTGGCATAGACCTCTCCCCCCTTGTCAGACTCCTTACGGCACGGTCCGTGCCGCTCCGAGTATTCCCTGCTTCAGGTACAATCGTCTGCACATCGGTCAGAACTTGATGATTCTGACGATTGTGAGCATGCCGCAGCCATGAATCGGCAGAACGCGCCGAAACGGCGCTCCATTCAGACGGTCCGTGCCGTCCCGTCCGTGCCTTCGAAAAGATTCACGAGACAGCCGTTTGTGTATCTGGGCTCGTTGGCAACGTGCGAGTCGGCGAACCGGCCCTGCCTTGCTACCACGCCAATGTGGATGTGTTCTGCGGAAACATTTGATGCTTCGAGGACACACGAATTGGTCGCAAATCGCTGAAAACACTGGGGAATCGGCTGCAGAGCAGTCCGGCATCCGGTTTGCGTTTCACGAGTCAATTGCCATCCCTGCATCCGCAGGTGGGCATCCTCTGTTCTCTATGGACCGCAACCGTGAAACTTGCTTACCTGACCGAAGTCGCCGCGCTGATCTCGGCCCATTCTCATCTGCTGCTGGATCATCCGGAACCGCTTGCCAACTCCGTGCTGGGTGACTTCTACATCCACTCGCGCAATCGGTTCAATCGCTGGCTGAGAGACCTGAATGATATTGAGAACGGCGTTGCCATCCGGGATCCTCTGCATCTGATTGGGCTCAGCCCAGTCCGTCCACCGGTCCAATCCATCACCGAGCAGATCCTTATCAACGATCTGCTCAACCGAGTCTGGACGGTCGCCGTCATCGCCAATGACCGCAAACGCCACGAAGACAGAGCCGAAACCCTGGCCAAGAATGTGCTGAAGGGACACCTGATGGTTCGGCACAAGGCACTCGGACTCTGTCTCAACGAGTCGCATCTCACCGCCGAGCAGGTAATCCACATCAACAAGCTACGTGGCTCTGCAGAACGCTGGACCGATCTTCTGTGCTGTATGCTGATGGGGCAGTATGAACTCTGGGAATACGCCTACGACATGGATCGGGCAAAGGAGTTCTACGAAGAACGGTTCGGGCGCGACGAATTGCAGGCTCGCAGTCCGGCATGGACTCTGATTCTTGCTGGCTTGCGACACAGCTTTGAAGACGTTGCTGGTCTCGCCGCTCCGCTGCACGAAGATGACCGACTGATCGCACGAGCCATCCTGAACGCGTTCCCGAAGGGTGCAGGGAATATGGCAGTCTGGTCCGGTCCGACAATGGCCAGTTTGCCCGACTGACGGTGGCAGTTACCTCACGGCATCAGTTCCTTCGAGCACGCCATCGCTCGAACGCGGCGTGGTCTCACGTCCAGAGGCAAGCAGTAATGCCGGGCTGGTCATGCACGCACCGGAACGAGAACAGGCAGCAAGGTTCCGGAACGCTGCTGCCTGCTCAGATTCGCGGGACAAATCAGCTTTAGTTCAGAGTCTCTTCGCCTTTGCTCCAGTTGCACGGACACAGTTTGTCCGTCTGCAATGCGTCGAGTACTCGCAGGACTTCTTCCACGTTGCGCCCAACACTCAAATCATGTACGGCCGCCCAGCGCAGGACGCCATTCGGATCGATGAGATAGACTCCGCGATACGCGATGCCCTTGGCGTCATCCAGAACATCAAACGCAGCCGACAATTCGTGGTTGACATCACCGACCATTAAGTATTTGAGTCCGGCCAGGTCGTCGTGAGAATCACACCATCCTTTATGGGAATAAACACTGTCTGTGCTGGCCGTCACAACAACAGAGTCGCGATCTTCGAATTCATCGAGCGCGTTGTTAAATGCGACCAGTTCAGTCGGGCAGACGAATGTAAAATCGAGTGGATAGAAGAACAGGCAAACCCATTTACCATTCAGATCTGACAGTTTCAGATCCTGAAACTGGTCGTCCCCGCCGTCTTTGGTGCGATCATAGGCCTGCAGAGCAAGATCGAGGCCGGGGGCTGGTTGACCAACTTTAATACTCATCTTCGTGTACTCTTCTCTCATCTTAAGTGCATAACGGGTGAGCCAACAAATGGCGGTTCAGTACTTGTCGGCCGAAGCAGATCCGAAAACTCAGCAGCGAGATCTGATACCGACGGAGTTTCTGGGTTGTCAGAGCACGCCGCCGAAGTCACTTGGCGTGCAGGGCACAGAAATTTAGAAACGGAACGGCGTCTGGCTATGTGACCGAACTCCGTTCCAGAGCCAGCCGCCCCATCCGTTGTGCGAGTATAGAACTGCCGTTGGTGACTTCAAGCCACTGCCGGTTTGAAGGCTCATGACAAGGTGTTTGGCACGGTCACTCGCGTCCCGGCGTGACCCGCTGATGGACCAGCAAAGAGACAAGCGGGTGAGATGCCAAAGAATTGAGCGTGACTGTTGCAGTCGCGCGCAGTGCTGACCTTGACAGGGGATGTTCGCACACCTTCTGAAAATCTTACACACCTCGAAAACGGCATAATTCGCTGGTACTCGCCACTCTGTCGGGTAACTCGCGGGATTCGGTGCGCGGAATTGGCGCGCCTGTTGCCTTACTTCGCGTCGGAGATCGTCCGCACAAGAATCAGGCGTGTTGCGGATGTCTGACTATTCGTTTTTTTTGAGCTCCCTGAAAAGAAGGACAGGCGAAATGAACTGGTGTGAGTTGAATAAGGTCTGGAGGTTGTTGGTCCCTGTGTTGAGCATCGTGTTCCTGCTCAACGCCACTGTCCTGTATGCTCAGGACGAAGAAGCTGCAGCCGAGGAGCCAGTGGCAGCGGAAACAGAGGAGACAACTGAGGAAGCCACAGACACGGAAGCAGCTGAGCCGGAGTACTACGAAAAAGCGGAGATCGATTACACGATCAACACGCTCATCATGTTCGTGTGTGCCGTGCTGGTTCTATTCATGCAGGCCGGTTTTGCGATGGTCGAAGTCGGCTTCAACTCGTCCAAGAACGCGGTAAATATTCTGTTTAAGAATATCATGGATCTGTCGGTCGGAATCATCCTGTTCATGCTCGTTGGGTATGGGCTCATGTATCCATCCGGTGCCGGACCGGGTGTCTGGTTTGCCTTCGACGGCATTTGGGGTGGACGTGACGATGTCGCAGCAGGTCTTGGCGACTACAGCAGTTCCGCTGATTTTCTGTTCCAGGTGGCATTCGCCGCAACAGCCGCAACGATCGTCTCCGGTGCAGTTGCTGGACGAATGAAGTTCTCCGGCTACCTCGTCTATAGTGCAGTTCTAACAGGCCTGATTTATCCGATCAGCGGAATGTGGAAATGGGGCGGTGGAGTTCTGGCAGGTTGGGGATTTGCAGACTTCGCTGGCTCGGTTGTTGTGCATGCAGTCGGGGGATTTGCCGGGCTCGCCGGGGCAATCGCATTGGGCCCTCGAATTGGACGCTACTCAAAGGATGGAAAATCTCAGCCGATCCTGGGGCACAACCTGCCTTTGGCGGCCCTCGGCGTGTTCATCCTGTGGGTGGGCTGGTATGGATTCAATCCTGGCAGTCAGCTGACCTATTCGGGTGCAGCCAACGCAGAAGTGACAACCTACATTGGAGTCACCACATCACTGTCAGCTGCAGCTGGGGCGGTTATCGCAACGCTTCTGTCCTGGATCATGTTTAAGAAGCCAGACCTGTCGATGGCATTGAACGGTGCCTTGGCGGGACTTGTCGGAATCACGGCAAACTGTGACCAGGTGACCCTGATGAGTGCATTCATCATTGGGGCGGTTTCTGGTGTTCTGGTCGTTGCTGGAATTCTGGTCCTCGACAAACTCAAGATCGATGATCCGGTGGGGGCATTTCCTGTACACGGGATTTGCGGTGTCTGGGGTGGTCTCGCAACGGGCATCTTCGGAACAGCATTCCCTGAGATTGACGGAGCGGCTGTCAGTCGCATGGGCTACTTCATGATCCAGCTGCAGTCCACCGTCGTGATCTGTGTGTGGGCGTTTCTGACCATGTTCATTCTGTTCATGTGCCTGAAAGCCATCGGCATGCTCCGAGTCAGTGAGGAAGAAGAAATTCAGGGACTGGATATGACTGAGCATGGTTTGCCAGCTTACCCATCCGGACCTGTTTCAGGTGTTCCAGGTGCGGAAATGAGTGGAACCCCTGTTGTTGCATCATCTGGTTCGCCTGTTCCCGCTCACTAAGGGTGCGTCGCCCGAGCGGGAAGCTCCTGTCGTGTTGTCTGTTTCGGCAGACCACTCGGCGGAAAGGGGGAGGGATTCGTCCTTCCCCCTTTTTCTGTGCGCTCACGAAAAGCGAACCACAAGGTTCCGCCTTTCGCGAGCCTCGCAACGTCAGTCCGCTGAAGAAAAACAGTCTGCCGACTGACGGCGCGCAGCTCGCCTGTTTAATTCTGACGCGCGGGTGCATGGAGGACAGGATCTCGGTACGATGATCGATCGGTGAAGAAGCGATTCTGCGCTGAAGTGGCATCCGAAGATATCAGAATCGACGGATGACCTGACCTGCTGCCAGGATTCAGCGTACACCAGGTTTGGATCATCAATGCCGCACTGGGTTGTCATTTCGATCATCGTTGTAGCCTCTTTGGTTCTGTACATGGGGATCTGTTTCTCCACCGCAGCCATCGGTCCGTGGCGTTCGCTGGCAATCCGGTTTCCATACAATGAGAGTATTTCGGGGATCCATTACCGGTTCGTCTCAATGGGTGCCGGAGTCAGCTCATACTCCTGGTGCCTTTCCGCCATCGCGAGTTCAGACCATTTGACATTGTGGGTCTTCTGGCCATTCCGCCCGTTTCATCCTCCAATGACGCTGCCGCGTTCCGAGATCGCAGAAATCGTTGCCGGACGTGTGCTGTTCATGCCGTACGTTGCATTCTGCATTGCTGGCGAGCGGCTAAAGATCTACGGTCCCCTCGCTGCGTCTTCGTTCTGGGAGGCAGCTTGACGAAAGTGCGATCGACATTCAGTGTGGCGCCAGCACCGCAACGAGAATTCCGCTGTGAACAGCGACATCCTGCGGACTCACGTCGCGCAGCTCTCCATTGAAAGGTTGGTGTTGGTCGACACAACATCAGGCGAAGATACGTTCCGGCGATGCAGGAATCGTTCCTGGAAGGGCTGATGATGCGACGGATGCTCCAACTGCTGCTTGCTTTGAGTTACCCCGGGTTGCTGTCCATCAGTATCCCGATGTACGTCTTCAGCATTGATACAGGAAGCACTGCTGGTGAGTTGTTGAACATCCTGATCGTTCTGATGTTGCCCGTTGGAATCGTCTACTGCATTGTTGGATGGAAGCTTTCAGCCAGACAAACAACCGTCACCGATTTCCAGGATCTGAATGAATACCTGTTTACATTCATTGGCCTGCTCTTAATCACGCTGGGGGCAGTGCTCTCGCCACAGATGTTTGCTTCGATCTTTTGATGCTGATGGAACGGCGTAGTCCGATCAACGCGATGCAACACTATCTTCTTTGAGTTTCCGATACACATTCAGAACCTGCTCTGCCGGAATGGCGTAGCTGATGATTCGGGCAGCTCGCGCGATGTTCAGCCCGACAGCACGTCCGCTGATGTCCATGACCGGTCCGCCGCATTGAAACGGAAACAGATCTGTGTCGTGCTGAATCACTTGGGGGAATCCGGAGTTGTGAATGCTGGCAAACTTTCCGGACGATCTTTCATCAAAGTAGTGCGAAAGCAGGACGTCATCACGGTCACTGACAAAACGTGGCGTCAGGGTCACTCGAACAGTCTTAATGATGTCACCTCGGATCACACGGATGGCGATTTGTTCGTTGGGTGCGAATTGTTTGATGCGCCGAATGACATCTTCGAACCCGGTAACATCATCGCCGTTGAGCGACAGAATAATGTCTCCTTCTTTGATTCCGTCTCGCATCGCCGCTCCCCCTTTCAGCAACGACTTGACTCTTGCCCCGGCACCGCGATAGCGATCCTGCAGACGGACGCCCAGAAAACCCTGAGATGCGGTTTCGAGTTTCAACGGTGGAATGCCAACCACGCCGGGCAGAATGGGTCGCCCTCGTTCATTGGGCGTAATCAGCAGACGACCAGTGCTCACCGCACGATCAGACCAGGAAATGGGCTGCAACCCGCTGGCCGGAACCTTGACGAGCATCAGATCCCAGGTCAGGTCACTTCCTAATCGCTCAAATCTGCTCTGGCTGCCGTCCGGAAGTTCGCAGACAGGATTGTCCGCCAGTCCAATTTCACTGGCCTTCGTCAGAATCTCACCGTCATCTGACATCACAACTCCAAAGGCAATCGGTTCCCCCTCCGACAGAAACCGGACAATGCTGCCTTTTGAGCGCTGAGTGACGTCGGCGTAATCCCTCAGAATCCGGGATGCCCGTTTTTCGTTCGGCCCGACTCGACGGTCAAAACGGAGCTGACGCTGGAACTCACGAGCGAACTCCTCCTCTGCATCCGTGGGGTCATCATAGTCGCCGCGTGGAGGTGGCATTGGACCGGCCACAAGCCTAAGCGTCTTCTGTTCTCCCTGGCGTCGGATCGTGAAATCAATCTGCTGGCCCTTGTCTTTCCGGATCAGCAACGAACGAAACCCCAGCCGGTCTGCAAACGTTCGACCATCGACTTCTAGAATGATGTCGCCTCGACGAAAGCCTGCTCGCTGAGCCGGACTATCGTCGATCACTCTGTTGACTCGAACACGGTAATCTTTCCAGGCCAGACCGACGCCAACAAAGGATGAGGATGCAATCTCGTCGTCGTTAATCTGCAACTCACCCCAGGTATCCCCGTTGCGAAGGCGGTCCCAGTCACGGTGCCAGACATCCACAGCCACGTGGCGGTTCTCCACGATGATTCGAGTAATCATGCTGTGAATGCCGATTACTCGTCCCTGCATATCAAACAGCGGCCCACCGGAGTCACCCAGGACGATCGCATTATCGGAGACGATAGTTTGATCGCTGCGCGAAAGAACGCGGCCAAAACGGACGACCGCGGGACGATCGTCACGCCGCGCTCCCGGGTGCCCCATCGCAAAACACCAGTCGCCCCGATTCATTTCCGACGAACGGCCCATCTTAACATGAGGGAACGTTTCATTCGCGCTACGCGGGATGATCTTCAGCATCGCCGCATCGCAATAACGGTTCATCCCGAGGAGCCTGCATTTCGCAGTGCGACCGTCCGGGAAGACGACCTTAATGTCGGAACGCCGCTGACGAAATCGGCGAGAGACATCGACGACATGAGACGCCGTCAGAACGATCCCATCTGCCGACACGACGACGCCGGTTCCGGATCCAATCCTGTCTGTGACAGCGACGACCGCCGGACTGACCAGGTCCAGTGCTTTGTTGAGCTGCTGTTGCCGTTCTTCGAGATCGGCATGGTCCGCGAAAACACAGGGACCGAACAGCAGGCAAACTGCGGTCAGCAACAACCCGGATTTCTTATGTCGCATCGTGTGCCTCACAGCGGCCCGTACCGAGTTTCCATCTGCGTACAACGTCGATCGACAGCTCCTGTTACCGATTCGACAAAACACAGACCGTACGGCTGAGACGTGCGGGCCGTCGGGGCGAGGTGAGTTCATCCCATACTTGCCAGCCGTCCCTGAATCTTACCGGTGGCGTTCGCAGGAATCGAGGACTTCGAGCCTCGTTGTGCGATCGTTCAGAGAACCGGCCAGAATCAAGCTCAGGTCGGTTGACCCGGTCACGATAGCGGGTCGTGACGATTCTGGCGATTGCGTGGCTGATGGGCTGTCTTCGACTTCCACACCAATCACGGGCGAGCTGCAGCGTCAGTCCACAGAGTTGCGCGCCCAAGAGCGGACTGACGTTGCGCTGCTCGGCTGAACGGAGTTACTGGATCTACAAGTCCGTGTGAGATTCATTGCCAAAACGGGTTGCTACTGCCATCCCGAGGAGTTCGCCCAGAAGTGTCGTTTTGTGCGAGAATCGTCTCCTAACGAATCTCACGCAGCAGGTTCGACGCGTGCATTTGGACGCCACTGGACACATGGCCTTCCTTGAGGGCTTCCACAACGGCAAGAAACTGAGCCTGTGTGTCGGCGTCGAAGCGTGTCCAGAGTCGTCCAACGGCTGTCATGCAGTTCACCAAAGTTGCCGACTGATCGAACACCTGCCGAGCCAACTCCGCCTGCTGTTCTTCCTTCGGCTGTTCCGCAAACTCTTCTTCGCTGACTGGATTCGCTCCGTCACTCAGCAGTTTGAGCAGCACGTCCGCTCCATCGACACTGCCATTGCGGGACAAAGCAATGGCCGCATTGGCCTGAGCCACCGGATCGGCATCCAGCAGCAGGACACGGAGCTGTTCCAGCGAATCCGGCCCACTCACAACGCCCAGTGCGTAAGCGGTCAGATGTCGAATGGCCGGTTCGGGATCCTGAGCCGCCACTTTCAGCTGCGCCAGGATTTCCGGGTTGTCGAGCGTCGGCGTGTCCAGCGGTACAGAAGCGTCGTCCGGAAGCGGGGTGAGATCCACGGTTGCGGACCGCGAAGTATCGGCTGGCTGGCCGGTCTTTTCTGCAAAGTGACGACCAGCGATCAGGATCGTCGACATCAATGCACTTCGACGCACTCCGGTATCAACATCAGCAGCCATTGATTCCGCGAGAGCCGGCAGAACAACATCATCAACATTCAGTGAACCCATCGTTCGGGCAAGAAACTCCTGATGCTTTACAGCATCGTCGTCAGTCAGTTCGGACGCGAGTGCTTCCGTCAACAGCCCGGCGAGACCTTCGGCAATGTCGCGCCGAGTGCTCAGACGTTCGCCATCCGTCGGGACCGCGATGCGTTCGTTCTGCAGTACCTGCGACAACTCCAGAGCGGATCGCCAGCGTCGGTGAGTGTTCGTATTGCCCAGTTCCTGAACCAGTCGGTTCACGTCGACTTCCGACCCCGCCAGCTGGCTGAACAGCGCCCAGACTCCGATCACGGCGGCAACAATCAGGGCCGGGATCAGAAACAACTGCACGATGAATCCCGCCGAAGGCGGCGTTACGGGAGGCAGTTCATCCGGGATGCCACCCGGACTGTTCGCACCGGCAGTTGATGCAGCAGAGTCAGATGTGTCTGAAGACATGGCGTCACTTAACGTTTCGGCAGAAGGCGGGCCTACTCAGTGATGATATCGCGAACCGTCTTGCCGGAAGGAATCATGGGTAGCACGTGTTCCTGGTAAACGCAGATGACATCCAGCAGGTACGGCCCATCGTAGCTGAGCATTTCAGCAAGTGCTTCCGGGTATTCATCTTTGCTGCGAACCCGGCGAGCCTTGACTCCGTAACCTTCAGCAATCTTTACAAAGTCCGGATAGGTCTCTTCCGGAATACTGCCATCACCGTCTCCCAGTGCTTCCGGATGATCGACCGGCCCGAGGTATGTGTGAGCACGACGGCCATCCATAAAGCGGTCTTCCCACTGAGTCACCATACCGAGGTGCTGATTGTTGACCAGCAGGATCTTGACCGGCAGGTTCTCGCAGTGAAGAGTCGCGAGTTCCTGGATGTTCATCTGAAACGAACCATCGCCTTCGATGTCGATGACCAGATCATCCGGAAACGCGGCCTGAACGCCCATCGCTGCCGGCAGGCCAAACCCCATCGTGCCGAGTCCGGAACTGCTGAGCCAACGCCTTGGCTTGTTGAACTTGTAGTACTGAGCCGTCCACATCTGGTGCTGACCAACGCCCACGGCAATGTACGGATCGCTGCCCTTTGTCTGATTGTAGAGTTCTTCAATCGCGTACTGCTGCTGGATCTGATTTCCCGTATCACCGTAGCTCAACGGGTACTGTTTCTTCCATCCTGCAATCTTCGACTTCCAGTCGGTCAGATCCGGAATGTCGTCGTCTGTGAGGGCTTCGTTCAGAGCGACCAGAGCTTCTTTCAGATCGGCGACGATGGGAATATGAGCTTCTTTGTTCTTGTGAAGTTCCGACGGATCGATGTCGACGTGGACGATCTTGCCATGCTTTGCGAACTCTTCGAACTTGCCTGTTACACGGTCGTCAAATCGAACGCCGAACGCGAGCAACAGATCAGCTTCTTCGACAGCATAGTTTGAGTAAACCGTGCCGTGCATACCGAGCATGTCGAGTGATTGCTCATCATCGGCAGGAAATGCGCCCAGCCCCATCAGCGTCATCGCCACGGGGATTCCTGTTCGAGTGGCAAACTCTCGAAACTCATCGGCGGAATCACTCAGGATGCAACCACCACCAACGTAGAAGACAGGTTTCTTCGAACGTTTGATCGCCGCAATGACCTGAGCCACCTGTTCCGGCAGAGCCTTGCGAATCTGAGGCTGATAACCGGGCAGCTTGAACGGCGGATCGAAGTCCACCTCCTCAAGCTTCAGTTCGGCGATCTGAACGTCTTTGGGGAAATCAATCAGGACCGGACCGGGCCGCCCCGTTGTCGCAATGTGAAACGCTTCCTTCACAATTCGCGCAACGTCGTGGATGTCGGTAATCATGTATGAGTGCTTGGTGATGCCTCGACACACTTCCACCATTGGCGTTTCCTGAAACGCATCCTTGCCGATGAAGTGCTGAGGCACCTGGCCGGTGATCGAAATCAACGGCACGCTGTCCAGTTTTGCGTCCGCAATCCCAGTCACAAGATTCGTGGCACCCGGGCCACTCGTCGCCATGCAGACTCCCGCTCGTCCGGTGGTTCGGGCGATTCCCTGAGCCGCAAAGCTGCCGCCCTGTTCATGACGAGGAAGTATGGTACGAATGCGGTCTCGGCTTTTTCTCAACGCCTGATGCAGCGGCATGCTGGCTCCACCCGGATAGGCAAAGCAGAACTCCGCCCCCTGACGAATCAGCATTTCGATCATGATCTCGGCACCGTTGATCGTCTCGGTGGATTTTTCAACCATTGACACGGGAATGTCCTTCGCGATGTATGTCGCCAACGTTCATATACTGACGTTTGTAGTAACGCATTCAGGCGTGAAAAAACCGACTGGAGCCGGGACTACAAACTCTGCGTATTCCTGATTTACTATGTTACGAAGCCTGGGAACGAGGTTCGACCCCGGCTTGCTGAGATTCCCACGCCGGGCACCAGAAGTCGGTTTTCCGGCCAAAAGTAGCCCTTCTGCGGGATGTGCGGTCTTGCTGATAGACAAACCAAGCGGTCTTCGGCTCAGTGTCCAGACAGCCGAACTAACCACCCAGCCACGCCGGATTGACGCCTGCCTTCGGCAGTCGAACGATCTCAACTCCGGTTACTTCCTTGTGCTCCAGGATCTCATCGAGTGCTTCCTGAGTTGGTTCGCTGTCCAGGTTCAGCACCGCGACGGAATCCCCTCCGGCCTGGTCTGTCTGCCGTCCAAGTGCCATGTTGGCAATGTTGACATCATGGCGTCCCAGAATGGAACCAATGTAGCCGATCAACCCCGGTACGTCGCGATGCCGATAAATCAGCAGCACACCGTCCAGAAATGCTTCGAGCGGATACCGTCCCAGTCGTACCAGACGCTGGAACTGGTTTCCGAAAATCGTCCCGGAAGCCGAAAACTCCTTCTGATCTGTCTGCAGCCGTACGCTGATGAGAGACGCGAAATTCTCACAGTCACCGCTGGCTGATTCCGTGATACTGATTCCTCGCGCCTGAGCCACCGCCGATGCGTTCACCAGATTTACGCTGGCGTCCAAAGCACCTTCCAACAATCCGGTGGTGAAGACACTCTTCAGCAGACGAGTGTTCTTTGCCGCCGCGTCGCCTCGAAAATCGATGTCGGCTGACTTGAGAGACTGCCCGCGAATCATCTGAGAGGACAGGAGGCCGAGCCGATAGCTGAGTCCCAGGTAGTGTCGCAGATCTTCCATTTCGGCTCCCGAAACAGGAGCCATATTGATCGCGTATCGAATTTCGTTTTGCAACAGATAACCGGCGATGATTTCCGCCGCTTCCACGGCCACCATTTCCTGAGCTTCATCGGTGGATGCTCCCAGATGCGGCGTGGAAAGAACCTGAGGCAGTTCCACCAGGCGCCGGTCTTCGGGAGGTTCCCTGGTGAACACATCGATGGCTGCACCAGCGATGTGTCCCGATTCAATGGCGTCCGCCAGATCAGATTCATCCACGATGCCCCCTCGGGCGCAGTTGACGATCCTGGCTCCGCTGGGCATCGCAGCCAGTCGTTCGGCATTGATGATTCCGCGCGTCTCGTCCGTCAATGGAGTGTGAACCGTGAGATAGTCGGCTCGTTTGACAATCTCGTCGACGTCACGATGCAGTTCAATGCCGTATCCTCTGGCTCGCTCTTCCGTCATGAACGGGTCGTAACCGAGGACCGTCATTTCCAGTGCGATGGCACGTTGGGCGACGCAGATTCCAATCCGTCCCAGACCGATCACCGCCAGCGTCTTGCCTGACACCTGCGTTCCCTGAAACAGCTTTCGGTCCCATTTGCCGGCCTTCATGCTGGCGGCCGCCGGACCGATGTTTCTGGAAAGAGCCAGCATCATGGCAACTGTATGTTCGGCAGTGCTGGTGGTGTTTCCGGTCGGAGTGTTCATCACCAGAATGCCGGCCTTTGTGGCGGCTTCGAGATCAATATTGTCGACTCCGACGCCCGCCCGGACAATCACCTTCAGCCGTTGCTGACCTTCCAGAATTTCGGCTCTCAGCTTCGTCTTGCTGCGAACAATGATGCCGTCGACATTCTGAAGTTCGTCCTTCAGCTGTTCGGGCGTCAGGTCGGGCATGACGACGGTTTCAATCCCATCAGCTTCGTCCAGAATGGCCATTCCGGATGCATGCAGACCGTCTGTAATCAGTACTCGATTCACAAAAAATGCCTTTGGGCTACCGTCAGTAAAGAAGAAAGAAGACCGTGTCGCGGGATGAAGCAACCAGCGACACAATCAGAAGCAGTGGAAGCAGGCAACATACACCAGTTGTGGCAGACGGGCGCCATGAGGCTGCTGAGATCTCAAATTTCAGATCTCAAATTTCATTTTTCAGACCTGGTCAGTCTTCTGCCCGGCTGCCATCGCCGCACATTTTGACGATTCGGGGATCGAATCGAGCCACCGGTTCGACGAGATCCGCCTGCTCTGCCATGACCTTTTCGATGTTCTTGTACACGCCAGGCACCTCATCCGCCCCAGCGGACAACACTTCGATGCCTCGTTTTGCGAGCGATTTGCGGACAGACTGAAGTGAAAACGTGTCCTTTGCCTTCTTTCGAGACATCACGCGTCCCGCTCCGTGGGCTGCCGAACGCAGACTCGCCGGATTGCCCAGCCCTCTAACAATAAACGCTGGATCCGCCATCGACCCGGGAATCACTCCCAAAACTTCCTTTCCGGCAGGCGTGGCTCCCTTGCGATGAACGATCACTTCCTGACCGTTGTGAAGTTCCTTCCACGCGAAGTTGTGATGGTTTTCCACGTCAACAATGACGCGAGCCCCAAGGAGTTTGGTGACCAGTCGATGAATGACGTCGTGGTTGGCTGAGGCGTATTCACCCATTAGATTCATCGCAGCCCAGTATTCCTGACCTTCTGACGAATCCATCTCCAGCCACGCCAGACGTTCGAGGTGAGCCCACTTGCGAGGCAGCTTCCTGCGGGCAATTGCCGAGTACGTCGAACACACCGACGCCCCGGTTCCCCTGCTGCCGCTGTGACTCAGCAAAGCCACGTACTGGCCGGATTCCAGATCCCATTCGGGCGCCTTTTCTGACAACGTCACAACACCGAACTCGACGAAGTGGTTCCCCGATCCCGACGTCCCCAGTTGCTTTCTCGCTTTGTTCTTGTTCTCACGAGTGACCCTGCTGACTCGCCAGTCCGCGTCGAGCACGGCGTGGTCCTGAGGTTTTTCATGAACCGAGCCCACTCCAAAGCGAGTCCCGTTTTCCAGTGCATTTCGATAGTGATCGAACTGGCGCGTCATGCTTTCCAGCGGCATGTCCAGCACAGACAACTTCATCCGACAGGCGATGTCGACTCCGACAGCATACGGCACGACTGCATTGTCCAGGCCGAGCACTCCACCGATCGGAAGTCCGTAGCCCACATGAGCGTCTGGCATCACGGCGGCCGCGACAGCACTCGGGATTCCACAGGCGTTCTCGATTTGGTGAAGAGCCCCATCGTCGATGTCGCTGCCCCAGCGTTCGTAAGAAATCGGTTCGTGCGCGGTGACTTCGTGTTCTTCCAGCAGTTCCTTCGCCAGCGAATCCAAAATCGCGTCTCCAACGAAAAGATGCGGATTCCTGGCAACCGCCGTCAGTTTCGCTTTCACCGCCGGTTTGTTCAGTTCCTGCGCAACGAGCTGCTGCACGGCCTGAATCGCAAGCTTCGAACACCGTTTGGGAATTCCAAGTTTTTCCAGTTGTCGAGCGTTCATTCCAACACTTCCGGTGGAGGGGTCTTCCACTGAGGCGCTTCTTCTTCTCTCATTCTGAGATAACTGGTGTAACGTCGTTCTGCGATCAACCCTGCCTCAACGGCATCCTTCACGCCGCATCCGTCTTCATGCATGTGACTGCAGTCCGGAAAACGGCAATACGGAATGAACGATCTGAATTCGATGAAGTAGCCATCTATTTCTTCCTGTCCCAGATCCCACAGTACGAACTGGCGAATCCCGGGTGTGTCGGCTACCCAGCCTCCGGCTTTCAACGGAAGCAGATGAGCCCGACGCGTCGTGTGCTTTCCTTTTTGACTCCATTCACTGACATCGGACGTATCCAGGCTTAGGTCACCATCCACGGCATTCAGCAGCGACGACTTGCCAACGCCACTTTGCCCGCTGACGGCGGTTTCACGTCCAGCCAGAACCTGCCTCAGCTGTTCGATGCCGCGCCCATCCATCGCGCTTGTCAGGAGGACTCGATATCCGATCCGCCCGTACGTTGCCGCAACCGACTGCAGTGTTTCCGGATCAACCATGTCGATCTTGTTGATGCAGATGATGGCCGGTAGTTCGTGAACTTCCGAATTGACAAGGTAGCGGTCGATGAGGTTCGTTTTGAGTTCGGGGCTGGCAGCTGAAGCGACGACCAGAATCTGGTCGATGTTGGCGACCAGAATGTGTTCCTTGCCGTGGCTTTGACGGGCAAGCACTCCGTGACGAGGCTCAACGCGTTCGATGACTCCCTGGTAGACATCCCCTTCCGGTCGAAATACGACGCGATCGCCTGTGACGACTGCGTTTCGACTGTCGCGAGCCATCGTGCGAATGACTCCTCGGACGGTACATTCAAACTCACGGCCATCTTCATCTGACTGAACGACACAGTTGAGTCCAATGAAGCTGAGTACTCGACCGGTGAGGCAACCTGTGAGATCAACGTCGCGCCCCGTGTTGTCTCCACCCTCTGACGTCACAATCGTTCGCCGGCGAGATAACTGCCCCTTGCCGCTCAGGCGTTCCCCACTTTGCAGATCTTCCGCGGAATCGAGATCCGTCAGGATGTCGTGAGTCATGTTTTGCTGGCGAGTGCGAGTTTGTTTGTTGCGGCGCAGGTCGACTCGAACCTTCCGTCCCGAGCCTCTTCGTTTCCTGCCTCCGGAAGACTTCTTCTTCGCCATCAATAATCGCCCGTCACCACAAAACTCCTGTCGCTCATATCCGAAACCACCATGGATCGCTAAATTGTACACATCTGACGCAGCGGGCATAACGGATTTACACGGCGGACAGTTCACAATGAGCCGAGACTTTCACATCATCATCTGGGGCGCTACCGGATTCACAGGGCGTCTCGTGGCACGGTATATCTGCCAGCAGTATGGAATCAACAAAGACGTTCGGTGGACGATTGCCGGACGAAATGGCGACAAGCTGCAGCAGATTCGGTCAGAACTGGCATCGATCGATCCCAAAGCCAGCGAGTTGCCGCTGATTATCGCCGACAGTCACGATTCCGCGCTGCTCCGCACAATGGCCGCTCGAACGGCCGTCATGCTGACGACGGTCGGACCTTACTCTGCTTACGGAGCCGAACTGGTCGAAGCATGTGTGCAGGAACGGACTGACTACGTCGACCTTTGCGGAGAAACTCCTTTCATCCGCCACATGATTGACACGCATCATGAAACAGCACAGCAGAACGGATGTCGAATTGTTCACTGCTGCGGATTTGATTCGATCCCATCCGACATCGGAGTGCTGTACCTGCAGCGGGAAGCGGAGAAGCGTTTTGGAACCACATTGCCTCATGTCTCGTTCTACGTCGAGAATTCGCGAGGCAGCATGAGTGGCGGCACTGTCGCCAGCATGTTGAATGTGATCGACCAGTCTCGTGATCCCGCGGTCCGAAAGGTCCTCGTCAATCCGTATGGCCTCAACCCCAACGATGGCTATCGCGGACCGGACAAGTCTGACCAACAAAGTGCGAAATGGGATGACGTCATCGAAAAGTGGACGGCTCCGTTCGTCATGGCGGGAATCAACACGCGCGTTGTCCGACGATCCAACGCTCTGCTCGATTACGCATGGGGCAAGGATTTTTCGTATCGCGAAGTCATGGCGATGAAGAAGGGATTCAAGGGCTGGTGGAAGGCTCAGCAGCTCACATTTGGACTTGCGGCCTTCATGCTTCTGGCGTGGTCTCAGCTGACGCGCAGGCTACTTACGTCCACCGTCCTTCCCGCGCCGGGAGAAGGCCCTTCGGCAGAAGCTCAGGAACGAGGCTTCTTCAAAATCCGACTCATCGGAACAGGTGATCCGGGTCGGCTGGAAGTGGTTGTTCGAGGCAACCGAGATCCCGGCTACGGAGCGACGTCCCGCATGCTGGCCGAATCCGCCCTCTGCCTGGCTCTCGAACGCGACTCACTCCCTGACCGCTGTGGAGTTCTCACACCGGCGTCCGGGATCGGAACCGTCCTCGTCAATCGACTGGAAAACGCCGACGTCACCTTTAACGTCGACAGGACCGAAGCTGTACCGGGTCAGTAGCGTTCACCTCCTGCCACCTGGGAGCATGTGATGGCATTATTTCGCTGGCGGTACCGTCAGCGAAACAGGCGTGGACGCGTAATTGGTGCTAATGTTGTACGTTACGTACACACGAGCCATCACCGCAATTGTCAGGTTCTGAACGGGCAGAGCATCTTCGGTTGCTTCCAGAATAATCGTTGCTTCTGACTCATCGCCTTTGAGCTGCGTGCGGGAAGCGGTCGAGAGTGTCACTCCAGGTGGTAACTGATCACCGCAACTGTTGGTGTAGTACATATGGCTCATCGCCAGCGTCACCGGATCAGAGCTGCCTTCGCTGCGAACGATCTTCACACTGATTTCCGCACGGCCGCCGGGTTCCAGCGTGACGGCAGCGGGACTCGCTTCGACGGCGACCAGATCAAGTGGCTCGGTGACCCCAACAATCTGCGTCCTGCACGGCCAGCGAATCTGAGCGGACCCTCCACCCTGCTGAAGTTCACACGTGACATTTCCATAGCGCACGATATCACGCCTTGTTTCCTTGTCACCAACGGTGGCTTTGCCGAAGATACGCACGAGGCTGGCGTCGATTTCCGCGTCGTCCGTCGCCGTAAGAATCACCGCACAGTCATTCATCCCTGATGGAATGGTTGCCGGAGCCATCTCCACACCCGGGGGCAGGCCCTCGATTCCCAGCGTCACAGGTCCGTCGAAACCGTTCAGGCGATTGATGCGGGCAAACCACATCATACGCGTGCCGGGGGCCAGCATCGCGTAGTAGTACTCGCCGTAGAGTTCGAAATCCGGGCCGTCCGGCTGAGCATTCAGATAGTAGACGAAGTGTTCACCGCCGCGACCGTTGAGGTCTCGAACTGACACGTAGTAGCGGCCGTCGGCCGGAGCCGTGAATCGCAGCAGTCCGTCTTTGGCTACCCAGAAACCGGCGTGAGGTGAACCGCGGGAATCGTCGACTTCCACAAGCACTGTGCCGTCAGAGTTCAATACTTCGAGGACCGGGTCAAGTGGCAGGCCGTGCCGGTGCGCTTCGACTTCGAATGAGTATCGTTGCCCCTTCTTTGCGTCGAAACCAAAGTACTGAGCCCCATCCGGTTGACACACCCGGCCACTCACTCCGCACGGAAGTTCGATGGCCATCGCCGACTCAGTCGAATCACTTCCGCTCCCAGCCGTGTATTGGGGATGCGGACTGGTCAGCACCGACACTTCGTTGGTAGCTCCGTCATCTGTCGTGTAACGCACAGGATTCCAGCCTTGCGATTCCGGAGCGGCGGCACTGATAGCCATTGGTCGGGCATCGTCGAAGCCGAACCCAACGGGAGCGACTTCCACCGATGTCCCCGCCTGCACTGCCATCGGGAGCATTGCTTTCAGAAACGGACGATCAGAAATCTCCAGACAGTACGCGAATTTCTCACTTCCGGCGTAACGCACGTCGCGAATGCGGAACACGTACTCTCCGTCTTCCGGCAACTCACAAGTCAGAAACGGATCGCCTCCGTAGAAGTTGTCGTTCTCTGCCACCACCTGGCCGCTTGGCCCCAGCAGCGTGAGAATTGCGTTCATGTGGTAGACGGGGTGTTTCACCAGCATGATGTGAATGCACTCCGTCACGCGCTGCGCGTACACCTGAGCGGAAATGCGCTGACCGCGAAATCCGGTGAATCGAAAGCAGTCGACATCCTCATTCTTCTCGCAGACTCCACAGATCGCTGCAGGAATGGGAACCGGCTGAGCTGAATCGGGCTGATTGTTCTCAGCCTCGGACTCGACAACGACGGGAAAGTCCGTGACGAGCAAATGAGAAATGCTGGACACTGCCTGTTTAGTTGCGACGCGGACTTCGTAAACCCCGGTCGGCTGATCTTCCGGAACGCTCACGTCAAAGCGAAAAGGAGTCCCTACGGACGCTCGCTTCGTGCGGGGGGCTTCGATGGGCTCGGTTTCCGCGAACGTCATGGTGATTCCAGGCCGGTCGAAGAACGTCGCATACGTGTTGTCGAGCGTGAAGTTGCTGCGCAATCGTACCTGTTGTTGGGTTCCTCGCTGCACAGCCACCGGATGGATCGATGTCAGCTGGCGAAACCCGATCTTACCAACGCATGCCGGGGAACAGACCAGCGTCGCCAGCAGGATCAGTGGACACGTGATTCCCATTGGATGCGCCTCACCCCATGAGTTCACTGATTGGAGTGCCATCGCAGAGCCGGATTGGGCGACCATCCGGAGCGATGTGGATCGTGTCGAGTGGAATGCCCAGCTTCGAATAAACCGTGGCCGCCACATCGTGAGCGTAATACTCCTTTCCAACGATTCGTTCTGCCGACTGGTCCGTTTCTCCAATCACAGTGCCAACGGGAGTCCCAATCCCCGCCATCACAATGTAGCTCGCAGTCGAGGAATGATCTCGGCCCGCGTTCGCATTGATCGCGGGTGTGCGTCCGAAATCCGTCATCCACACAACCAGCGTGGTTTCCAGCAGTCCTCGGTTCTGAAGATCGTCGATCAGTGCCGGAATCGCCTGATCGACGGGCGGCAGCTTCTTGCGCAGTGTTGTGAAGTTATTGCTGTGTGTGTCCCAGCCCCCATCGCTCACCGTGACAAACCGGGCACCGGCTTCCACCAGGCGTCGCGCCAGTAGACAGCTCTGGCCAAAATAATGCCGCCCATAACTGTCACGCAACTGATCCGGTTCGGTGGAAAGATCAAACGCCTGCTTCGTCTGAGGGGATGAAATCACATCGAACGCGTTCTGATAGAACTTGTCGGTGGCTTCCAGAACTCCCGCGTGTTCATCCGGTTTTCGTGGCAGATTGTCGAGCAGAGCCAGAGCACGCTGTCGCTGTTTAATGCGTGATTGTGTCAGTCCGCCCGGAGGAGTGACGTCGCGCACGGTGAACTTCTCACTGTTTGGATCCCCCGGAACTTCGAACGCGTTGTGTTCGATCCCCAGATAGCCAGCCAGACCGCCACGGGCTCGATGATCGACGCTCGATCCCAACTGAATAAACGGGGGCAGTGAGTTTCGTTTGCCTCGCTCTTTTGCCACAACGGAGCCAAAGCACGGATACGTAATTGTTGGATTGACCGGTCGTCCTGACATCATGATCGCATCGGCCACACTATGGCTGCCGTTACGAGGATTCAGATTCCTCAGCAAAGAAAACTGCGTCAGTCGCTTCGCAAAGTTGGGCATCAGTTCGGTGAACTGAATCCCAGGCAATGCTGTTGAGATGGTTGAGAACTCGCCTCGCACATCTGCGTTTGCATCTGGTTTCGGATCGATCGAATCGATGTGGCTGGTGCCGCCCTGCGTCCAGATCAGGATGCAGTTCAAATCCTTTGCTGCGGAAGACGCCGCCTGAGCCCGCAAAGCCATGTCCAGTGACAGCCCCATTCCGCTCAGCGACCCCACCCGCATCATAAATCGACGCCGGCTGCCGACTTCACAGTTGCTATCTCGCTGCGAATACAGATTCAACATGAAGCGACATCCTGGACAACTGACGAGTGGGCGGACACTACTGGCCGCCAGTTTCAATATAATCCACTGCCGGGTTACACACCGGATTCTACCTCGTTCGCCAACTGAATCCAACGCTGACATTATCGACGATTGTCAGCAAATGAACTCGTCACTGTTTCGCCATCTCTCAGGATCCTGCCCGGAGCTGCTCACTCCTTGAGAACGAGGAAATACGGCAGTACAGTAACGTCACTGCAAACGCAGAAATTCACGTCACGTTCCCCGTCCCGGCTCCAAATTCCTTCACGCGGCTCTTCCATGCGAATGTACTTCACTACAATCGCTGCTGCTGGCAGCCTGATGCTCGCCTGTGTGAGTGAGCTGCAGGCAACGGATGAGGCATCCGGTTCTGGTATTCACGTGAGCCCGACAGAAATCAGTTTCGTCGGGAACCTTGACCGAGTGCAGTTAACTGTCTCACGTGACCTTTCATCTGGCCGCGGGAACGATGTCACAGCGCAAGCTGCATACGAAAGCCTGTCGCCTGAGGTTGTTGAGGTAACATCCGGTGGTCATGTTGTACCGGTCGGAACCGGCAGCGGAACAATCCGAGTGACCTCTGAAGACACGACTGTCGATGTGCCAGTTACGATTCGACCTGCAGAAACGACTTCTATCGTGAGCTTCACCGAACAGGTGCTGCCCGTACTGTCGAAAGCCGGTTGTAATCAGGGCGCCTGCCACGGTGGACAGTTCGGGCAAGGCGACTTCAAGCTGTCACTTCTGGGGTTCGCTCCAGAACAGGACTTTGATTCGATCGTTCGCGACTCACGACAACGAAGAATTTCCTTCGCTGCTCCGGATGAAAGCCTGTTGCTGCAGAAAGCGGTGTCTCACGTGCCGCATGGTGGCGGTAAGCGACTGGAAGTCGAATCTTTCGCATATCAAACACTGAAAGCCTGGATCAAAGCAGGTGCCCCCGGATCGACCAATGACGAACCGCGCCTGACGGGCATCACCGTGATTCCGTCCGAACGGGAATACAGGCAGAACGAATCACGACAACTTCGTGTCATCGCAAACTACAATGATGGTTCACGGCGCGACGTAACTCATGTCGCTCACTACGACAGTCTTGGCAAGGGGATCGCCACTGTCACCGACGACGGATACGTCACCACGCATGGACAGGGGCAGACCGCGATCATGGTTCGGTATCGAGGCCGAGCCCGCGTTTCGTCTGTTATTCATCCGTACGACAACGACGTTGACCTCACCGGCTTCGAACCGCTGAACGATATCGATCGCCATGTCAGTGCAAAGTGGATGAAAATTGGGCTGACACCATCACCGATCTGCACGGACGAGGAATTCGCCCGTCGGGCTTTCCTCGCGGCGATCGGCACGTTGCCGCCAGTGGACGTGGTTGAACGATTTCTTGAATCAGAAGAATCCGACAAACGAAGCACGCTCATTGACGAACTGCTCGGACTGACAGGTGATCCGAAACGCGATGTCTATGTTGACGAATGGAGTGCCTACTGGACTCAGAAGTGGGGGGATCTGCTTCGCAACAACCGGGATAAGGTGGGCGAAACCGGAATGTGGGCCTTCGCCAACTGGATTCGGAGTTCACTCCGTGAAAACAAGCCGATGGATCAGTTTGTCCGTGAGATCCTGCTCGCTCAGGGGTCGATCTACCAGAACGGTCAGGCCAACTACTACAAGGTCGCCGACAAACCGACCGACCTCGCCGAAACGACGGCGCAGGTGTTCCTGGGAGTGCGACTCCAGTGCGCTCAGTGTCACCAGCATCCGTTCGAATCGTACAGCCAGACTGACTACTACGGCTTCGCCGCGTTCTTCACGCGTGTGTCCACCAAACGCAGTAGCGATTTTGGCGCCTTCGGTTTCGATACAGTGGTGCGGCTGAAGTCGTCCGGGAACATCAAGCACCCTCGTTCCGGCGTCGCTGTTCCGCCAACACCTCTCGGACAGGCGCCGCTCTCAGAGGTCTCTGCGCGAGACCTTCGACGTCCACTGGCAGAATGGCTGACGTCTCCCGGGAACCCGCTGTTCGCACGCAACATCGCCAACCGGACCTGGGGTTACCTGATGGGAGCGCCCCTCGTCGACCCCATCGACGACATGAGGGAAACCAATCCACCATCGAATCCACAGCTACTGGATGCTCTCGCTGAAGACTTCGTGGAGAATGGCTACGACCTGAGACAACTGATGCGATCCATCATGACGTCTCGCGTGTTTCAGTTAAGTTCCACGGCGACCGTCAAGAACGGGGCAGACACAATGTTTAACTCCCACTACTTCGCCAGACGACTCCCCGCAGAAGTCCTGCTGGACGCGATAGATGTCGTTTGCGGTACACAGGAACAGTTCACTGGACTTCCGTCAGGTACGCGAGCGATCGAATTGCCGGATCCCAACTTCGAGTCGTATTTCCTCGACACACTTGGGCGACCACAACGGATCGTGTCCTGCGAATGTGAACGCACGGCCGAACCCAATCTGTCGCAGGTCCTGCAGCTGGCCAATGGAGAACTCGTTCAACGAAAACTGTCCGATGAACAGGGCCGGGTAACGCGTTTAGCGGAACATACGGCGGACGATAAGGACGTATTCACTGAACTCTACCTGACGGCGCTCTCGCGACACCCGACCGAGCAGGAATTGACTCACTGCAAGCAGATTCTCGCGGAAGCAGACAGCCGACGAGCTGGCCTGGAAGATATCGCCTGGGCACTCATCAACGGCCGTGAGTTTCTGTTCAATCATTAGACCAGCGCCATCTGATCAGTGCGACACGTTGTTGAACCATCCAGCAGTCACAGCCGAATCCGGGTGTGTATCCGGGAGAGTAGTTATCAGCGCATCTCAGAAGCAACCAACGATCTACATCGTTGCAGGGCCGAGCGGTGCTGGGAAGACCAGCTTCGCCGCGAGCTTCATTGACTGCACGGAATTCCATAACGCAGACCTAATCGCCGTGGGCCTCTCCCCCTTCGATCCGAAATCGTAATCCCTCGAAGCCGCGCGTATCATGTTGCATCGCATGGCTGATCTCGTCGATCGTCGAACGATATTATAGCCGTTAACAGAAGGTTGTAGACGTCGATTTGGCTTTGCGTATTGTTGCTGTCATCAAGGAGGTGCCCGATGGCAGCAAGTTTGTCGATGGATTTACGTGAGCGAATCGTGGCTGCCTATGAGCAGTAACGTGCATCCTGCCGTGTGGTTGCCACAAGATTTGGAGTT
>Ga0180430_10001338_pt1 | contig 24230 bp, 23 predicted proteins | sample SS_ome_9_FD_132999 | JGI IMG/M metagenome (GOLD analysis project Ga0180430, IMG submission 132999) | Hypersaline lake sediment archaeal communities from the Salton Sea, California, USA - SS_1_S_2 metaG | ecosystem: Environmental > Aquatic > Non-marine Saline and Alkaline > Hypersaline >... | reverse complement strand
TTCTCCATTTAAAAATGCAGCCATTCGTGCTGCATTCCATGGTGACACTTCTTTAGCAAGGAATGCAGCTGTAATCCCAGCAAGTACATCTCCTGTGCCACCTACGGTCATTGCTTCATTATGAACTGTATTAATTCGTATTTGTTCGCCATTACTTATTATGTCAGGCTCACCTTTCAATAGAATAGTGATTCCTAGTTTTTTTGCCCAGTTTTCAATCATTGATTTTTTCTCTATTAGATCTTTTGGAACAATCTCGCCTGTTAATGAATGAAATTCATACGCATGAGGTGTAATGACGGTGGTGGAATTACGAAAGAGATCATGATGTTTATTTACTGCATGTAGTGCATCAGCATCTATCACCAATGGCTTTTTTTGAGAGACAGTTTCTTGTATTAATACACGAATTGCTTCCATTGTTTCATAGGTTCTACCAAGCCCGGGACCAATAAGTATTGCATCGATTTTTTCGTAGAGTTTAATGATTTCATTTGTATCATCTTCTTTAATGCAATCAGTTGAAAAGAGTGGTTGTACAATTAGATTTGGTGAATAGGTGGCAATGATTGACGCTGCGTGTTGAGGAGCAACGATATATGTTAGATCGGCACCAGTTCGAAGGGCGGCGAGTGCAGATAATGCTGGTGCTCCTGTATACATGCCGCCTCCTATCACAAGAACTCTGCCATTTTCTCCTTTGTGTGATGTTTTCTTTGGATGTGGATAATAAATTGAAAGATCTCCTGCTCCGATCTTTTGTGTTATGTCTGAAGGTATACCAATATCTATAATGTGAATTGATCCGCAGGTTTCAGGTGTCATTTGTGGTTTTGCATCGTGAAAGGTGAGGGTGTGTTTTGGTTTGACAGAGGTTGTTGTACCCAGGCCTGTTGGTACATCTAAAGAGATTATTGGTTTCCCTGATGCATTGATGTGTTTGACAATGCTTTGATATGGTTCTTTTAACGTTCCGGTTAGCCCGACTCCAAGCATTGCATCTATTATGAGGGTTGCTTCTTGTAAATGAGATTCAAGTGGTTCTTTTGAATCACTTCTAAAAATTGAAATAGGGAAGTCTTTTAGTTTATGGAAATTGGTTTGGGCTATGTCTGTTTGAATATCTGTTTCTTTTCCAATAAGATATACCATTGTTTTGTGAGTATTAGAAAGATATCTTGCGGCAACAAAACCATCTCCTCCATTATTTCCTTTTCCACAGATAAACACACAGGTATGATTTGGATAATTTTTTTTTATGAAATAGGCAGATTGTTTTCCTGCTTCTTCCATTAATGATGCTTGGGGAATACCAAAATAATCTACATTGATATCAAGGGCTTTTACTTCTTGATTAGTTATCATACTGACCAAAATCTATAACAATTTTTATTACATATATGCTTTGTTACATTGTTGAAATACATGATGAGGTTGATTAAAAATGATGCCCCGAGGTATGAATCCAAAACAAATGAATCAAATGATGAAAAAATTAGGTATCAATGTAAAAGATATCAAAAATGTTGAAAAAGTTATTATTATCACAGATCAAAAAGAGTATATCTTTGATCAAGCAGAAGTAACACTCATGAATGCTCAAGGGCAACAAACATATCAAATTGTTGGATCGCCCAGAATTCAGCCTCGTAAAGAAGAAATTCCACAGGAAGATATTGATTTAATTGTTGATCAAACAGGGAAAACAGCTGATGAGGCCAAACAGGCGTTAGAGGCATCGAAAGGAGATATTGCGGAAGCCATTATGAAACTCACTGAAGAATAAAATAGAGTTTCAGGGGCTTAATATTCAAGTTATCTAGAGGGCAGACTATGGATAAAAGAAGATGTCAAAAGTGTCGTAAAATGTTTCCAAAATGTGATTTGTATGATCATCCAAGCATAGGTTTTATCTGTAAAACTTGTCATGATGCATTGATGATATAATAAGACTGATCAATTGATACGAATCCATGAAATGCCTTCATTTTTTGTCATTCAAATTGCATAACCGACGTCATATATTTTTTAAATGATAAATGCTTACGGGATGCAGTAACGGTGAACGCTATGGCAAGAAAGAGTGCAGCGCAAATTGAAGAAGATGAGCAAAAGATCATCAACGAATTGAAAATCAACGCCAGAGGGAGCATTGAACATATTGCAAATAAATATCATTTTTCACGTCAAAAAGTATGGCGTATCATCAAGCGCCTTGAATTAAACAAGAGTATTTGGGGTTATCATACCATTACTGATGATGAGAGTTTTAACCAACAACGTTTTGTAGTCTTGATCAAACGGTCTACTGAACCAATTGATGAGGCGATTGAAAATATTACAAATCTTTCCACAAATAAAAATAAAGATGAACTGGGCGTCTCTATTGAATGTAGTAGTTTCCTTCATGGTCAATATGATTGGATGTTTATTGTTACCACTGAGGATTTGAAGAGCCTGAAGAAATTCACTCATTTCATTGCAAAGGAATATGAGAAATGGATTAGTGAAATTTGTATCCTTGAGTACATCTTCCCAGTCGTTAAATGTGGCATTCTTAATCCGAATAAGGATCATATCAAGGAATTATTTTAATTTTCTTCCTTGATTTTCATGGTCTCATTCTATGTTTTCAGTAATTTCTGTTGATAGCCTTCCATGTCCATAAATCCATGGCCGCTTACATTAAATAGAATCGTTTTGGCCTTGCCTGTTTGTTTGCAGCGTATTGCTTGATCAATGGCTGCTGCAATACTATATGTTGATTCAGGGGCGGGGAGAAATCCTTCGGATTGAATGAAGAGTTTTGCTTTTTCAAAGACATATTGTTCATCTTTTGGATAAATTATTGTATCAATCATTCCTTGATTTCGTAAGGCACTAATGATTGGTGCAGCTCCATGATACCGAAGTCCATCTGCTTTGATGGGGGGAAAGCTGGTTCGATGACCTAGAGTACACATTTTTAATAAGGGGGTTTGTTCTGCGTAATCTCCAAAATCATAGCGGTATTCACCAGTAAGGTTTGGTGCTGCTTCACTTTGTGCTGCGATGAATTGTATTGGTTTTTTATGTATGATTCTGTCTCTAAGAAATGGTATTGCTATTCCTCCGAAATTACTGCCACCTCCCAGACATGAGATTACTATATCTGGGTAATCATCTATTAATTTGAATTGTTTTTGACACTCTTGTCCTATAATAGTCTGATGGAGTAGTACATGGTTTAATACGGATCCGAGACTATAGATGGATGTTTCACTATGTTGTGCGTCTTGAACTGCTTCAGCTATGGCAATACCAAGTGATCCAACATGATTGGGGTTTTCTTTTAGAAGTTCTTTTCCGATTGCGGTTTGATTACTGGGGGAATCGTATACTTTTGCTCCTAATAATTTCATAAAATTCCTTCTGCTTTTTTTCCAGTTTGCTGCAGCTCGAACCCAATACACGGTGAGATCAAGGTCCAAGAGGCTACAGGCGTATGCTAGGGCGGTTCCCCATTGTCCGGCTCCTGTTTCTGTTACCATCCGTTCGATTCCTTGTTTTTTTGCATAATATGCTTGTGGTATCGCCGTATTGACCTTATGGCTTCCAGTAGGACTATAGAATTCACTTTTATAGTAGAGTTTTGCAGGTGTTTGTAATAACTTTTCTAGTCGTTTAGCTCGGTATAATGGACGAGGTCTTCCTGATTGGATGTAGAGTTCGCGAACCGCATTTGGGATGGGAATATATCTTTCTTGAGTTGCTTCTTGTTTTAGTATTTCCATGGTAAAGATATTTGGTAGATTCTCAAGTCTACTTTTCCCATCCTTTGGGTCTTTATGAGGAGGCAATGGTGTTGGTAAATCAGGTAAAATATTATACCATTTTTTTGGGAGTTCATTGACATTTAGTGATATTTTAGTTTCTGCCATGTTGTTTCACAACAAACTATTATGGTTTTTTTCTTATTTAAATGTTGTCATAAATGTACAATAATGTATAAAAATGTACAAATAAGTTAATATTGATACTTTAAAGCACAATATTTATATATTAGTTTCAACCTAATAGACAACTTGTATGTGGCATGATATCTCACATTATTTTGACCCATATCCAAAACAAAAAAAAGTCGCTCAAAAAATGCTGGAGTATGGACTAAGCATTCGAAATGAAAAGATATATTGTGGAATCATTGAACTCTCAGATACAAAAATTGCTCGGGCGCTTCAAATTGATAGAAGGGCAGTAAAAGCAACAATTCAGACTATAAATCATTATAAAAAACTATACAAGATATTCAGTAAACTTCAACCAACGTGTCATTTGCGAGACATGGCACAGGAACTTGGTTGGGATGTATTGGAGATTATACCTAATAACGCTAGTCAACCTGGGATATTGGCAGAAGTTGCATCAATTATAGCAGAAGAAAAAATCAGTATCAGACAAGCAATAGTTGATGATTTTGAGATCAATGAAGAACCACGTCTTGTTGTAATAACCGAAAAACCAATTCCAGCAGATATTATACCAAAAATTAAAAAGATAGCATCTGTAAAAGCGGTCATATATTCATAATTTATTCAATAAATAGGAAAAATAAGTTAGAATTTATTTTTCTTTACGCAATTTGTGATAACTTCTGTTCAATAACTAGCCCCAGACGTTTAGTTCCTTCTTCGATTTGTTCATTTGATGGATATGAAAAATTAAGCCGTAAAGATCGTTCACCACCACCATCAACATGAAATGCCTTCCCATGTACATACGCTACTTTATTTTTGATGGCATCTAAGAACATAGTCTCAGAATCAACACCTTCAGGTAAGGTCACCCATGCAAACATGCCTCCTTTTGGTTTATTACATTCATATCCAGACGGAAAATTGGAGGAGATACCTTTCATCATAAGGTCTCTTTTTGGTTTATACATTTCACATAAGCGCATAATATGCAGGTCAAGGGAACCTTGTCGAATAAATTCACTGGCAATAAATTGAGAAAGCGTATTTGTACATAGATCTAATGCTTGCTTACAGATAATCATTTTCCGAGTTAAAGTATCTGATGCAATCGTCCAAGCAAGTCGCAATCCTGGTGCTAATATTTTTGAAAACGTGCTCATGTAGATTACCCGCCCTTCGTCATCAAAGGATTTAATGGGTTTCACGTGATCGATATCATAACTGAGTTTTCCATAGGGGTCGTCTTCAACGATAATAAGATCATATTCGGAAGCGATATCAATCATTTGTTTCCTTCGTTTTTCAGACAGTACAACGCCCGCTGGATTCTGAAAAGTAGGAACCACATAGATGAATTTTGGAGTGATATCTGCGGCAAGGTACTCTTTAATATTTTCTTCAAGAGCATCAATGATCATTCCATCTTTATCAAGGGGGATTCCTGTGAGATTTGCTTCATAACTTTTGAATGCATTGATGCCACCAAGATACGTTGGAAGTCCAACAAGCGCATAGTCTCCAGGGTTTAGAAAAAGCTTTCCTACAGTATCTAATGCTTGTTGTGACCCATTTGTTATAATGATATTGTCTGCATCAATATCCTTGATGCCTTCTTTGACTGCTCGTTCAGCGATACTTTCTCTTAATTGCGTAAGTCCCTGAGTCGTCCCATATTGCATAGCTACTTTTCCATGTTGTTTAATGGTCTTTCTAATAATAGTGTCAAAATCATCTAGTGGAAAAGAATTCGGATTTGGAAGGCCACCTGCAAAAGAAATGATTTCGGGATCCTGGGCTACCTTCAAGAGTTCCCGTATCACTGATTTCCTCATTTTCCCAGCACGATCTGAATACAATCGCTCGATATTACTCATGTTGACTCACTAGAAGGTTCATCATTTCTATTTTTAAATGTATTTCGTAAAAAAGTAGATATATCTCATAAACATATGGATTTATATTATTTCTTTTTTTCAGGCCATAACAGGCTTTGTAAAGGGGTGTGGCATGCAGGCATACATTCTAAGGTATCGCAATCAATATTGAATCGATGCATAATATGCAGGGCAAGGTGTTCATCAGATAGAAGACAAATATTCTCCTCAGAAAACACATCCATTTGCTTTTCAATACTACAATCCTTTTCTACCATGACAAATCATGCTTTATAGTACTCATTTATCATTTATACTTTTCTATTTACGGTTAATAAAAATGGCAATTCATACCAAGCATATGCATTTTTTTTACATTGTATAATAATCAAATTCTATATATGTTATTCAAAGAATAGTAGAAACACTTATTAAAGGTTCATAAAATGTTGGATGTAATTATTTTCGCTGGGAGTAGATAAGAGATGGAAGCAATAATTTTAGCGGGTGGATTTGGCACTCGCTTACGACCCTTAACATATACACATGCCAAGTCCTTGTTACCAATTATGAACAAACCAATGATATCATATCTTATTGAATCATTGCCTGATTCGGTTGATAAGGTTATTCTTGCAGTAAATTATAGAAAAAAGCAAATAGAGGAATATTTTGAAATGCATGATTTTGGAAAAGAAATCATTGTCAATGATGAACCAGAACCTTTAGGAACTGGTGGAGCAGTAAAATTTGCAGAAGATCATATCACAGATGATTTTTTTGTATTGAACAGTGATGTGATTTGTTCATTGAATCTTTCTGAATTAATACAATTTCATAAAAAAAACACTGCGACTGCCACGATTTCTCTTTGGCCTGTTGAAAATGTTTCGGAATTTGGTGTTGTTGAGATTACAGATGCTGGGAAGATTGTTCGATTTGTTGAAAAACCACAACCAGAAGATGCTCCTTCGAACCTCATTAACGCAGGAGCCTATTTTCTTCAACCTTCAGTCCTGGATTACATCCCTAATAAAGGGCTAATATCAATGGAAAAACAAATTTTTCCACAGATTATTCAAGATACCAATAAATTCTATGGATTTGAATTCAAAGGCTATTGGATGGACATTGGGCGTATCCAAAGCTATTTACAAGTACATCAATTCTTATTACACAAAGATAACCAATTAAATGTTATCGGCAATAATGACTCTATTGAGGGAACGATAGATCGGTCAGTTCTTGGGGATTTTGTTACTGTTAACCAACATGCAGATATTCAAAGAAGCATCATTCATGATCAAGCGGTCATTAAAGAATCTGTTATTCTTGAAAACTGTGTAATTGGTGAACATGCAGTAGTAGATGCGTATTCGAAATTGAAAAATACTGTGGTAGGGGCTGGAGAACATATACTATCTGAATCATTGTTAGATAATCAAATAATATGGACACAGCCTATTCCTGAAGGGTATCCAAAAAAACAAATAGGAAACGTTATCGGTGAATAATATACCCTTTGCTAACCAAAATTCACAAAAATATCTTATTAAAAATGGATGTGGAATATTATGAACAAAATATCAGAACATATTTTTCGAGCGTATGATATAAGAGGATTATATGGCAAAGATATCGACCCTACTGTTTTTTATCAAATTGGACTTGCAGCAGGTGCATATCTGAAAAAAAAATTAAACGGTTCAATGATGACTGTTGGAAATGATATACGGCAATCGAGTTATCCATTAGTATATTCTTTTATAGCTGGTGTATCTGCAACAGGGGTTCAAATTTCATTTCAAGGAAGAACTTCATTTGGTCAAACCTTATTTGCTGGTTGGCAACAAAAAAGTGATCTGATTGCTTTTGTAACTGCTAGTCATCTTCCACCAGAATGGAATGGTGTAAAATTCTACTATGGAGATGGTGTTGGCCTGCCAGAAAAAGAACTTATGCATATACGAGATATCGTGTTAAAACAACAATGGACCATTGTTCCTTACAATGATGCAGGAACTGTTACAAAACAACATTTACAGCATGAATATATTGATTACTTCACCAAACATTTTACCTATAAACATAAGATGAAAGTTGCTCTTGATTGCGGTGGAGCAAGTATGACATTATCTGCACCAGCAGTATTCTCCGCTCTTAAAATTGATACCGTTCCGATTTTTTGCAAACCTGATCCTACATTTTCCAACAGGCCATCTGATCCAAAACCAGTAAATCTTAAAATGTTAATGAAAAAGGTGGTAGATGAAAAATGTGATTTTGGCGTTGCATTTGATGGTGATGGTGACAGATCTGTTATTGTTGATGACACTGGTAGCGTATTATCTTCTGATGAAACGGGTATTCTTCTTGGAAAATATGGATTAGGTCAACGAACTGGGACAATTATTGCGAATGTAGAATGCTCAAAAGCCGTAGCCGAACAACTATCACCGTTGGGATTCAAAATAAAGCAGATTCAAGTTGGTCATACATTTCTGACATTACACGCAAAACAAGAACATGCATTACTTGGTATTGAATCATCTGGTCATTTTATCCTCCCTTCATATTTCTTATTTGATGATGCAATAATTGTTCCATTAAAAATTGCTGAGATTCTCGATCATCAGCAAAAACCACTGCATGTCTTACGAGAAACAATTCCCATTTATCCATTAAAAAAAGAAGAAATTGATTGTGATGATGCAATAAAATTTGATGTTATTAATCATCTGAAAGCCGTTTTAACAAATGAGTTCTCAGATGTCAATACCCTTGATGGTATTCGAATAAACTTGGAAAATGGATGGGTGCTCATTCGTGCCTCTAACACAAGTCCTTTAATCCGATTAACAGCAGAAGCTGATACAAACAAGGAAGTTGATCATATCGCAAAAGATTTTACAAAGAGAACAGAAACTGTTATCAAAGAATATAAGGAAAAACAGATGATGCAAATTTCGTAAAGTATTCACAAGAGGTGCACGATGACGAAATTATTTGGAACTAACGGAATTCGCGGAATTGTCAATAAAGATATGACAAGTGATCTAGCTTTAAATATTGGAAAAGCGTGGGGACATTATTTACGACAAAAAACAAAACAGCCATCTGTTGTTATTGGAACAGATGCCAGACTTTCAAATGATATGTTAAAATCAAGTATTACTGCTGGTTTTCTCTCCGTTGGATGTGATGTTATTGATATCGGTCTTGTCCCAACGCCATGTGTACAATACTATGTATTAAAACGATCTCTTGACTCAGGAGTTATGATTACTGCGTCACATAATCCTCCAGAATTCAATGGAATTAAAGGAATTGATGCTGATGGGACTGAATTTTCAAAACAGACTGAGGAAGATATTGAAGAAATTTATTTTTCAGAAACAGCAAAAATGGTTCCATGGGATCAAGTAGGTACGCATTCAAGAAATACAGAGGCAAAGGACCTATATATCAAGGGATTGCTTTCTTCAGTAAATGTGGAATTAATAAAAAAAAATTCATTCCATGTAGTGCTTGATTGTGGTAATGGTGCTGGTTCCGTTGTTACTCCTGAGATATTAAAAATGCTTGGTTGCAAAGTAACGGAACTCTATTGTACAACTGATGGTCGTTTTCCCGGTCATCCTTCAGAACCAACACCTGAAAATCTTAAGGATCTCATTGCAACTGTAGCTAAAGAAAAACCAGTATTTGGCGTCGCTCAGGATGGAGATGCAGATCGAGCTATTTTTATCGATGAAAAAGGAAATTATATTTGGGGGGATCAAACTCTTGCGCTTTTTGCACAATACTTTATTGAAAAACACCATGGTGGTATTGTAATCACTCCTGTTACAAGCTCAACCAGTGTTTCTGATGTGGTGCAACAATACAATGGGGATATCGTGTTTACTAGGGTTGGATCGCCAGTGGTTGCACGTGCTATGATGGAGAAAAAAGCGGTTTTTGGTGGTGAGGAGAATGGGGGTTTGATTTTCCCTGATTTTCAATTCTGTAGAGATTCTGCTGCAACAATAGTAAAATTCCTTGAGATACTTGCAGAAAAAAAGAAACCTGTATCTTCTCTTCTTCAGACTATTCCTTCATATTCGTTAGTAAAAAGAAAGGTTTCCTGCCCGCATGATCTAAAAACAATTATTCTTGGATTAGTGAAAGAGAAACAAACAGATGATGCATCGATTGATCGAATTGATGAGACGGATGGGCTCAAAATCTATAACTCGAAAGGCTGGGTTCTTATTCGCCCATCTGGTACAGAACCAATCATCCGTGTTTATGCTGAAGCTCAAAACCTAAAAGATGCAACGAATTTAGCGGGCTGTTATGAAAACATAGTTCTGAGTTTAATAAACAAGAAATCAATAGAGAGCTGATTCAATTCATCAAGGAGTTATAAAACCTGGATGTATTTTATTGATGTATGATTTAGAAACCTAAGTCAAAAGAAATCATAAATAACACCTATATGATATGGGACAAAAGTACAGGTGAATCATATGACAAATGAAGAAGAAATTCAACGCTATGCAAATATTATTGAATATTATCGTTCACAGTTAGAATCTATAGAATCACAATTTAATTATTTACAAGCGGCAATGCTTGATTATACAAAAGCAAAAATGACCATTGAAAAAATCAACGAGACAAAAACAGGTACTGATATTCTTATCCCTCTGGGTGGTGGAACATTCACGTATGCATCTGCAAAAAATACGAGTAAGATACTTACAGAAATTGGAGCGGGATATGTCCTTGAAAAATCACCAACTGATGCGATGGAACTTATCGAAAAACGAATTCAACAACTTACGCAATCCCAAGAATCACTCTCTGCTATGTCCCAACAAATTCAAAATCAAATCAATGAAATATCAGCAAAAGCACAAGAGCTAATGAACTAATCTATCATATCTATGTTTACTAGGTTGTATGTATGTTTAAATTCCTAAAGAAAAAAATCAAAAAATTTGAAGATCAACTCGAAGAGGAGTTAGAAAAAGAGTTAGAAAAGGAAACCTCAACAAAGCCAGTAGAAACTCCTATTGAAAAATCTAGTCCTCCGCCTGAACCAGTAGAACGGAGGGAATCATCTGAACTCATCGAACCAGAAGAAAAACCAGAACAAATCGAACAAAAAGAAGAATCAAAACAAATAGAACCCGGAGTAGAAATCGAACCTAAATCAACAATACAGCCGCCTGTAAAACAACAAAAAACTCCTCCAACACCTTCTTCTGCTCAAGAAACAGACTCCATTCGAGAAAGGAGACGGATGCGTGCTGAAGCACGAAAACAAAGACAGGTTGAGTTAGATAAACAAATTGAAGAGAGTCTCAAAGCGGAATTGCAACATACCTATGAAACCCGAAAAAGTATTGGAAAAACCATTGAAAAGGACCGAAAACCGTCTAAGACGATTAGTGAGGACAAACTTGATGATTTGCTTTGGGAATTGGAAGTAGGATTGTTGGAATCAGATGTTGCATACTCTGTGATTGAATCAATTAAAAGTGATATTAAACAGGAATTGAAATATGCATCATTGGAAAAACGAACTATTAGTGAGACAATTGAACAAGTCCTTCGACATGCGATTAGACATGTTTTGGAATCCAATCGTTTTGATTTTGATATGTTTCTTGAAGAAACAAAACGTCCTATTGTGATTATGTTTGTCGGGGTCAATGGGAGTGGAAAAACTCTTTCTATTGGTAAGATGGCAACGATGTTAAAAGATCGTGGTTTTTCCTGTGTGATGGCTGCTGGAGATACTTTTCGGGCGGGTGCTATTGAACAATTAGGGATTCATGCAGACAATGTTGGTGTTAAAATAGTCAAACATGGGCCTGGTGCAGATCCTGCAGCGGTTGCCTATGATGCGATTGAACATGCAAAAGCAAAACACAAAGATGTGGTATTGCTTGATACCGCTGGAAGAATGCAAACAAATGTGAATCTTATGGATGAAATGGCAAAGATTAAACGGGTTGCTCAACCGGATTTGATTCTTTTCGTTGGTGATGCATTAGCAGGAAATGATGCCGTAGAGCAAGCGAAACGATTCAATGAAATCGTAGGGCTTGATGGAGTGATTTTAACCAAAGTTGATACTGATGCGAAAGGGGGAAGTGCCTTATCTGTTGCGTATACTATTGGAAAACCGTTGTTGTTTATTGGTGTTGGTCAAGGATATACTGATCAAATCCCGTTTGATGCTGAATGGATGATTAATAATATTTTCTCCTAATTAGTTGAAAATATCATCCCCTTCTTTTTCTTTTATAACACTTGTATAATAATATTTATTAATAATGAACATACAATATACAGTAGATATAGTACTAAACCTGGGGTTTGTATGCGATCAATTATTTTAGCATTTACCATTACCTTTCTTCTTCTCTCGTGTGCGATATATCCTAGTGTAAACCTGGTACAAGCCCAAGAAACACAAGAAGTTACACCTACAGATGATATTTCTCAACCATCAGTTCATGAGCTCCAATCCCCCTATATTGTACCAACTTCTTTGGATGGAACTGAACATAAGCCTTTGATCAAGTTTCTTATAATTCTTACGATTCTTCGTACTATTTTCAATAATACCAAAGCATTATTTCAGCAACGCACACCATTTCGAGATGGCATACAATGGTTAGAGGAGCATCCCTGGATTGCTATAGTTGCAGTATTGGTACTCAATCAGATATACTCTGCTATTCGATCGAATCGATTATCAAATCCATCTGATGGGGTACTTCCTGAAAATAAACCACCTGTTGCCCATATTGAAGCACCAACAATGGGAGAAATAGATACAGAGATCTCATTTTCTGCTGATATGAGTTATGATGAGGATGGAACGATTGAGTCATATATCTGGGATTTTGGGGACAATGTAGGTGGACGTGGAAAAAATATTCAACATCGATATACATATGCTGGAACCTATACAGTCACGCTCACTGTGATTGATGATAGTGGTGTACGTGATAGTGAAAGCATGATGATTATTATTTCAAATTATAAGACGGATACTGATGAAGACCCAGTTGTATTTGATAACATACTCCTGTTTCTTGTTGGTGGAATAAGCGTTATGATTGGGATAGGAATTACTTTTTTTATTATGAGAAAGAAGAATCCTTTCAATTAACATCAGTGGTATTATTATACACTTGATACTCATCTGAAACAAGGAGAAGTAATCTTCTTTTTTCTCTAAAACGTTTTTTGATAAGAACTGTAAAGAATCAGGGTAAGAGATGTACCATAATTCCTTAATAAGGCAACAAACAAAATAGGATATGTGAGGACTGAGAAAAGATGAAAATCGTTGGACAAATATCAAGCAAATTGGAAGCCGAAGAAATTGAATATATCGCAAAATCCTTTGTCGTAGGAAATAGAGCCCGCATTCTTGCTGCACAAATCAAAAATGGGATGTGTAATTAAATATGTCAGATTGTAAAAAGAAACAAAAACCAAAAAAGAGCATACCCAATGAAATAACCATTACTTGGGTAAATATCTAATTCGATTTCTTTGAAATATATTATATTATTATTACCTCTTTTTTTCTCCTATTATTTAAATACCTTTATTTGATATTCTCATCTGATGACGTGCAAAATTAAAACAAGAACTGATTTTTTTACTGATCTTCTCCGAGATGCAAAAAAACATCCAATTGGTTGGAATGCAATAATTGGACGCGATTATAAACAACTTGCAACAGATTACTATCTCTTTCATGAACAGAAAGGATTGTACTTATTAAAGGAATATCAAAAAAACCCCTATGAACGGATTGGTGTTGGTGGAAAAATAGCTCGTCATGTTGATGAAGAGGTACTTGACACTTCAACCTCATTTTCTAAAGGATTTGGTATTGTCACAGGGGATCTTAAAACTATACTATATCATTTACGGAAAGGTTTTTCACCAGAAGAAATTTTGAATGCTGCAATTACCGGTAAAGATCTAGGAATGCAATTCCCTCTTAAGGGGCAAGCAAGTAACTCATCAGAAATCTATACTGATTTACAACAGGAAGCAAAAGATAATCAAAAAAAAATTAGCAAACATTTTGAGAAGAAAGCAGCAGATGAAGGGTTGTATCAATCATATGATTAGAACTGTTTTTATTGAAGATATTGATCGATGAGGGAATCAGCTTCCGCTCTTTTTTCTTTAAGATCAGCTAAAAGATGCATCATTTTTTCAGCGGCAAGTTTTTTACACTGTCCGCACATTTGATCTCCTGAAATGCATGCTTGATAAATCGAGCTTAATTCTGAATCATCTTCGATGAGATGATACAGGAAGAGTTCATAGATCATGCATTCATCAGGTTTTCCTCCATCCTTTTTTTGTTGTTCAAGGGTAACAGCTCCACCGGTTTTTGCATGCATGATTTTCTTTTTCGCATCCTCTGGAGTATCAGTAAGAAAAATAGCACTTTCTGGTTTTGATGAAGACATTTTTTCTCCGGTTAAACCGGTCATAAACCGATGAAATGTTGCTGATGGTGGGAGAAATCCATATCCTTGATATTTAAGCTCAGTAGGTGCTAAAGCTGCATCAATAAATGGGATATCTGATTCTTTTGCATCATTAATATAGAGTGCTTTGTATTCTGGTATCTTTTGTAATGCGTGAAATCCAAGTGATTGAAGGATGCATTCAGCATTTTCTAATAATAAAGTGACCTGATCATCTGTTTTAATGAACACACCAATTCGATTATCTTTGGTGGTGGTCACATTGTATAACCGATGTTTTTGTGCAATATCTCTACATAATCTTATGTGGGGATCCTGGTCAACACCAACAGGAACAAGAACAGGACGAATACCTCCATATGATGGTAATTGTACATGGAGGATATCTCCAGTTTGAATCAAAGGTGAGAACACGTGTGTCATATTCGTTTCACCCGTAAATCCATACGTAGCAGTCATCTGGGACCAATTCACTTTCCTTCCAAGAAGATATGCAAGATCTTTGACATCCTGGTTTTTTGATTGAAAATAGATACGGCATCGTTCTGGTTTTAATCCAAGTGCAATATAGTTTTTAATGTATTCTTCAATTGCTAGTTCTTTTGTTTCAGAGAGGCTAAATCCTCGTGTTCCATAGGATTCAATGTCTGCGACAGCAATAAAAATATCAGCTCCAATGCTTTGGTAATAAATAACTTCATCAATGATCATTTTATGCCCAAGATGCATTTTACCAGAGGGCATAAGACCAGTAAGTATCGCCCATTGTTTTTTTTGTATAACAGCATCATGAATGCGTTGAAAGTCCCGATGTCCAAAAATAACACCTCTTCGTAAAAGATGGTGTGGATGGGGTAGATCTATCCAAAGGTCTTCTTTGAACGCTTCAATTCCGAATTCATCTCGAAGGCGTCCATAGTCCTGATATGTTGATGAGCTCCATGGATCAATTTTCATAGTTATTCAGTGGGTGAAACAAGTACGATTTCAAAAGATTTGCCATGAACTGTAGCCTTGTTACATTGTAAGGTTATTAAGGGGGCGTAGGAGGATGAAAAAGGGGCATAAAAAATTTACTCATCATCAAAAAAGATATGACTTAGCTTTTCTATGAATGTATCACTAAACATAGAATCCTCGTTCATATCCAAGGGGGATTTATAGGGGGCTAAAGAGATATGATTTCTTTTCATCCTCACTACCTTCAAGATACTTCTTTGTGTTTTACTCTATTTAAACCTCCTCTGTGAAACTGTCAAATGATTCATATTGCCATTAATTTAGTTATACTATAAGTGTAAGGTTTTTTCTTTTTCCATTTCAATTTCTGATTACCTTTACAATAAACATTATTTTATATCAAAAACCTTTTTCGGGTATTTGCTGGGCGTAGGTGGACGGCTCACGGCTTCGTGCTGAGGAAAGTCCTCCCTCGTTCTGGACTGGGGAATCACGCAAGTGGTAGAGGTGAGAATCTCTGCAGAGGAGCAGAAACGACACAGCCCATGGATTATGCGATGATACATGTTGATGTGGAGGTCTCCATTGGGATTTGATGAAACGGCCAATCTGCCCCTGGAGCAAGCCTAAACAGTGGGATCAGTTGTCCAGACTGCTCACAGGTAAGGCGCATAGTAGAATGCCGTCTTAAAACAGAAGGAGGCTTACGGCCTACACCCAACACATTCTGACCAGATTGACTCCTTTTTTGCGGTTTCTGTCTTTTGATTTACCGTTTCTGACCAGTCAGAAGTTTATGTTTTACTGATAACTAAACCCTCCTTCTGTCTTGGAAGAATTTTTCAGTGAACTTATGACTTGTAAATACACATCTTGAGTTATCTCTCCACGAGCTAGTTTTTCAGCAAGTTGTATCTGTATATTTGATAGATTATGGTTATTAGTTTTAGGGTTTACTTCTGTCCTGTGTTTTTCGGCGTCATTATACAAATTCATTGATTTCATATAGGCTTTTTTGACATGATTGCTAGACATTTGAACATAGCTTTGAAGCGTATCATATCTCTTATGTCTACTCTGCATTCGTATCTCTTCAAGATTAAGCCCTTTTTCGGCCATATGTGTTATACTTGATATTCTAAAAAGATGTGGATACACTCGTTTTGTTATCCCTGTTTTATAAGCATATTTCTTGATTGTATTTGAAATATCAGTTCTTCCTATCCTTCTTCGTTCTTTACTAAGAAATAAGGAATCTTTATACTCTGATAAAGGTAGTTCTCTAATTTTAAGATAGGTTGCTATTGATCGTAAGGCATCTGGATGAATATTGATTTCATCATATTGATTTCCTTTTCCTTTGTTAATTCGTATTTTTTGTCTTTCAAAATCAATATCTTCAACATTAAGATTTGCAAGTTCTGATCTTCTCAGTTGTCCATAATACAAAACTTTCAAAATTGCATTATCTCTAAAATCGTCTTCAGATGATTGGAAAAGTTGTTTTATTTCTTCTATTGTTAGTGGTATTTTATTTTTTACGATTTTCATTGGCGGTTTGAGTTTTATTGGTTTTTTTAGAAACACCATAAAGGCATTTATTGCACTATATTTTGGAATCAATGTATTTCTATCATACCTTTTTACTTGAATTGCATATAGTTTGTATTTCTCAATATCTTTTACAACAATATCATTTGGATATTTATTTAGAAATTGAAGTAATTGAGTAATAGTTCTTATATATGATTTAATAGTAGATTTTGAACTATTGTTACTAATTAAATAATTCTTAAATTCACTAATATCTTTCTGAAATTTCATATCAAAAAACCCCTTTATTTATACACTGTATACAGTGTGAATTAATAAATATTTCGGTGTTTTATAATGAGAAAATGAAATAAATAAAGTTTAAAAATATACAGTGTATACATTGATTAATGGTTCGCAAACCTTCACAAAAGAAGTCCCCAAAAAATCCAATGGATGCAAAAATGCCAACAATAAGAGTAATGAAGCGTGTGAAAGACGAGCTTTTCGAGATTGCTGATAAGGGAGAGACATATTCTCAAGTAATCGAGCGGCTCATCATTTTTTATAAAGAGAATAGATAGGCTTACAATAAGGGCCAATACAATCCTCTTGTAAATGTTTATTAAATACAAAGAAGTTATCTGTTATAAATGCGTATATTAATTGATACCAATATTTTTATAAATCGGGAGGAAAACATTGTAATCTCTTCAAATCTTCAAAAATTATTAGTAACTATTAATCAGTTAAACCATCAACTTATCATCCATCCACTATCGATAAAAGAAATATCTGAAGATAATGATCAAAAAAGGAAAGAAATTAATCTTTCTAAGATAAGTACATATATCAAATTAGAATACCCCCCTAAATTAGAACTAAATTCTTCTTTTTTTAATGATATCGAGAAAAATCAATTAAACATTGAAAAAAATAAAGTAGACAATAACTTAATTTATTGCATATTTCGAAACACCGCTCATCTATTAATAACAGAAGATAAAGGAATGATAAAAAAAGCAAAGAAATTAGGAATATCAGATAGAGTTATGAATGTTTCTAACGCTCTAAATCATTTCAATAAAACTATTAATCCACATTTAATAAAACTTCCAACATCTCCTGCAATAAAACAAGTGCCAGTACATAACTTAGATTTAAATGATCCTTTTTTTGACTCTTTAAAGCAAGATTATCCTGGATTTGAACAATGGTGGGAAAAAATATCCAAGCAAGGTAGAAAAGCATGGGTTTATTTTAAAAACAAAAAACTTAGGGCAATATTAATCTATAATATTGAAAATGAAAATATCCTATCAGATCCACCATTGCCGAAAAAAAAGAGGATAAAAATATGTACGTTAAAGGTTACACAAAGAGGGAAAAGAATCGGAGAACTTTTAATAAAATTAACAGTAGCGTTTGCTGTTAAAAGTAACATTCAAGAGATATATCTTACACACTTTGCAAAAGGAAATGATCCTCTTTTAAAACTTATTGAAGAATATGGCTTTTTTCTTGCAGCAAAAAAGAAAGATAACGAAGAAATTTTTATTAAAAATTTAATCCCAAATAAGAAATGTAAGTCACCCTTAGAGGTTTTAAACAATTTTTATCCAAGTTTTTACGATGGTAAAGAAGTTAGAAAATTTTTAGTTCCGATTCAACCAGATTTTCATGATAGGCTTTTTACAGATTATGATAAACGCCAACCAAAACTCTATGAGTTCATGGAGGAATTAATTGTTGAAGGAAACACAATAAAAAAAGCATATATCTGTCATTCAAATACAAAAAAGATACATCCGGGAGACATCGTAATTTTTTACAGATCGATTGATAAAAAGATGTTAACATCTATCGGGGTTGTCGATAAAATATTTAATGATGTTCTAGACCCTGAGAAAGTGCAAAAAGAAGTCAAGAATAGGACTGTATATAAAACAAAAGAAATCGTAGAAATGGTTAAGAAACCAACAAAAATTTTACAATTTTATCATAATTTTCATTTTCCAAATGCAATTAAAATAAATACATTGATAAAAGAAAAAATTCTAAATGGTTATCCACAGCAAATTCAAGAAATAAATGAAGATAATTATAGAAAAATTATTGAATTAAGTGGAATAGATGAAAAGTACTGTGTTAGAGAGTTAGAAATCATATAATGAAATCCTTTTATTATCCATTTTATTTATGATTAGATAGTAAAAACTGTCTTCTAAATTGTAATATGATTGAGGTGGACTAAAATTCTTTTTTATTTTTTTCATTTCTTTAAGACTAATTCCCTTAGTAAATTTTTTTACAGATTTTATAAAAATTGCAGTTCCCTCTTTACAATTATTAAAATATTTCATAAATTCTTCTTTAGTAACCCCTGCAATATCTTGTGTTAATTTCCATAATTGTTTAATTGGTAATCTAATTTTTTCTTTAACAGTAAAATAACCAGTTATCTTTTTCACAGGTGAGGTAGTATAGATTAGACATTTCTCATTTCTTTTAATTTTTATATCTTGTCTTCTTAATTCCACTAATTTTTCTTTTGAGAATATTTTTTCACTGTACCTATCTTTAATTGAAAATACTTTAACCATCATATCCCATCCTCAATTGCATCCTTAGAAATGAAAATGTTTTATGTCCTATAATAAGATTATCATTCATTAAAAGGAAAGATTAACTCAAGCTTATAACTAATAAAGAGGGATTATTAAAACTAAATAATTGGTTAGGTGAAAAATTATTACAAAAAATAACCTTACAATTTAAATTCCTCGTTTGTCTTTACAAATAAAATATTTGGTACATCAAATTTATTTAAATCTGATTTCTCCTTCGACTCAAATGAATTTAAAATATCAACTAACAAATCATAATCATTTGTCATTTGAATTTTATTAATCGCATTATACAAGTAATCTTCAACATTTCTAACTCCATTAATAGGTGCTCCAACAATACCAGATAATAATAACTTTTCAAACATATCTAGATCACAAGTAGTTTGAATTTCATTTTGATTTAATATCGTATAACCCCCACTTATAGGACATTTTTTATAACCGGGAAAGACAAGCGTCGTACTTGGTCTTTTTTTATGAGTTTTGATACTCGTTGGACTAAGCAAATCAGGTATACTATATAACATGTCAATTTTTGAATTACTATCATGATAAAAAATACCAAAGGAAGAAATCGATTTAAAATTTGTAAAAGATAATATATCTTTAGGAAAATTTGACTTACCCGCATTTTTAATTATTGGTCTAATATTCAGCAATTCCCATTGATAAAAATCACCTCTAAATTTTAGAAAGGGGCTAATCCTTTTTTGATGATATTTAGCTTGTAAGAAACATAGTCTATTCTCCTTATTTCTTGGGTTATGGCTTACAATCATGAGATCTGCGATTTCTTTTACTACAGGCACTGGACAATTTGGAGAATTATACTCCACAAATCCAGCCCAACTGTGAGTTTCTTCAACAAATATAGATTTAGACTTACTGTTAATAGATGATTCCATAGCCCTAAATATCGATATTTCATTAATTTTAGCAAGAGAAGTAACTTTCTTATTTATCTCAGCCTTCATACAAACCACTATATTATGAGATTCCACCAAAATTATTTATGGATGGAATTCTTGTTAATTCAAAAATACTTATTTCAAAGTATTAGTTTTTATCTTTATGATGATACAGACTATCATTATTAGAGTTGAAAGAATTTTTTTAAGATTAACCAATTCTATTACACTAATCTTACTCAGTTATGGATTAAATCCTTTTTTCTATATAACAATTGTTTTAATGTAAGTCCATGAGGTTCATTTAATTATATAATTACAATCGGTAAAGAAATTTATGAATAAAGTTAATCATTGAGTAACCTTATTGTCTGAAAATTAGGAATTTCTATCATTTTTATAACCATTTAATTTATATATTAAGATATTCTTTTTCATATAAAACAGCATAAGCTGTATAACTATTTTTTATAATTTGTTTTTTTTCATTTTCAAAGTTATTAATTTTTTTATAATCACTATACGATTTTCCAACAATACCGGATAAAGATGTTATTGCCCCTGCAGGATCACTTCTTGCTATTGAAGCTCCAAACCCACCACCTAATCCAAAATATGTGACAAAATCACCAAAATTTATTTTTTCCCAACCATGTTTGTTCATCAATTTTATTATATTATCTTTTTCCTCATTATAATCATGAATAAATTGGTTATATTTTTCTTTTCTAAATTCTGAGTCTGTTGAAATATAATCTATTAAAAAAGATTCAATTTTATTCTGACATTTCATTAACTCATAATTGTTTTCATCTTTGAATTCGATTATATCTCTGGGAGAAATATTTCCAACAGGTGATGGAAAAAGTTCTTTTAATAAAAATCCTCTAGTTGTTTCAATATCACTTCTAATTTTTCCATTTAAAAATGAATCAGAAGCATAACCATTAAGATATTTGATATCATCTGTTGTAGGTCTACTGTTAACATCAGGCAAATTCCCAATCTTACTGGCTAAATAAGCCATATATCTAACTGCAGTAAATTGTTCAACTTCATACCAAGGTGACGATATTTTTTTAGCCAAATCTAATTCTATAAGTTTATCTTTTATTGATTCAATTTTATCGAAATGGAGATCCCTTGTTTTTAGTTTTTTATTTATAGAAAGTCTTTTTTCCTTTAAATACTCTTCACTAGATATATAATTAATAAATTCTTCATCAAATTTTGGAATTTTCTTAATCATTTCATCAGGATAAATTGGTCTTATCAATTTTTTTTCAATCAATTCATACATAAAAGGACCAATTTTACTCTTATTATGGTATTCAAGTGGAATAATTGTACTTACATTATTCCAATACAATAATACTCTATAAAACCAACTATTTCTAGGTACTTCGATATAAGGAAAGTAAATAGCATTTCGTTCCAATTAAAAACCCTCCGATTAAACGAAATTGGAATTCCTATATTTAAAAATATTTATTATTTTTTTTTCAATGATTATGGCTGAAACTTGAACAATAATATGGTAACAAATTATTTCCAATAAGATAAATTTTTAAATTTTAAATAGAATAGTGTAATTAATACAGTAATTAATGATTATGTTTTTCGATATCTTGATATGATGTTATTTATCTGTGATTTTATAATAAGATCAAAAAATTTATAGAAAAAATTATAATTTAATATTCAATATACTCAAATGAATCTTGAAAAAATTAACAATTGTTGTAGATTAAGATGAAAAAAACATATTATAAAAAAGATAGTGAATTACTTGATATTGAATATGATACAATATATGGACTAATTACTAAATGTATTAATGAGATAAGAAAAAAAAGACCAATTACTCATAATTATAAAGCTCTTGTTAGATATTATCCAGAGAAGGGAAAAACAAAACACATGACTGTTGGTTTTATTGAAAATAAATACACTCTAAACAAATTAGTATCTTATATTTACCATTCAGATTTCATAAAAAAATATTACTATAAAAAAACTGTTGATGAGTTTGTAACAGAACTTCTCATCAAGTATGTATATAATAAAAATTTGACAAAAGACCAAATAGCTGAAAAAATAATTCAACATTTTGAGAAAATCCATATCTGGAAAATAATATTTCCCCTAGAAAATATAAAACTAGAAATTCCATTCTTAAAACTAGGAAATCATAAGATTGTAACATTTAACAAGTATCAAAAAACGAAATGGACAGAACTCATAAATAATTATTATAAAACTAGTCAATTTTCTAAAAAACAAAATATAGCTATTGATATGTTTAACCGAGTTTTTAATGAAATTTTGAAAGATAAAATATGTACAATCATCCAAGTTAAAAGTGGTGATTTTAAAAGTGCAATGAATGAAGCAACAAAAGAATTCCAAGTATTTCTAAGCTGTTTAAAATATTTGAGTTATACATGGTATTCTGATTATAATAAACATAGGATATTCATTCCTGGGCAAAATTATTGCAAAATAGCAGGTTTTATTGGTTTTAGCGAAAGTAGTGGTCTAGCAAGCAGATTAGAAAATAAAAAACCTTTCCCTTTTGTACTTAACAAGATTATCAATAATAGAATGCATGAATTTGCATTAAAAAAAATTAGTGACATTCTAAAAATTGATGATAATGATAGAACCTCATTTCAAAAAAATATCTTAACTTCAATTAAAATTTATGGTGATGCAATATCTGATTTCGATCAATCACAAGCATTCATCAAGTTTGTTACATTATTAGAATTTTTATTAATAGATGGTAGAGAATTAAAATCACATAATCTTGCTGAACGATTATCATTTTTAATGGAAAGAGATTATAATCAACGAAAATTGTATTATAAACATATAAGGTCATTATATCAATTGAGAAACGATATTGTACATACTGCAAAGTCCGATATTACAAAAAAAGAATTAAAATCTCTCCATATTGTTGTTTATAATTTACTATTGCTTCTAATTAATATTCATCAAAAATTTGAAAGTAAGAAAGATTTTATAGATAAATTAAATGAAGTAAAGTATGGCAGAACATATACTTTTCAAAAAAAACAGATATACATTTCTTGATGATATTAAAAAAAATGAGATAAAATCCACAATTAATCATACCCAAATAAAAAATTTTTATATTATATACTCGACTTATGTCTTTATTTATAATCCATTACGTTAGATAGTATACGAGCTAAGGAAGCTTACAACCTACACCCAACACCATTATATCAATTTAGGCGGGAAATAAAATCTACCATTTTCTACCATCTCATCTTCTTGGAACTTTTTTAAAATGTGAGCTATCGCTCTCCCTCTTTTTTATGACAAATTTAAAAGTATAAATCAATTTATATGATTTTTTCTAGTCATAAAAATTCAGGACAGTTGTCGGTACGATTTCACGATGTTTTTTTTTATAAAATCTGCTATGAAGTAATCATAGATAGCATTACTAATCACATCTATAACTATACCAAGAATCATGATATCAATGATGTAATATAGTAAATCTATCATTTTTCCTTCCACTTTATTATTATGCTCTTATCATATATATAGATTACTTTTGTTTTTCTTCTTCGTCTTTAATTCTCATGAATTCCTGTTCTTCAGCAGGACTGACATCAGTAAGTTCGCCATTTTTCCATTTTACATACCGTTCATATACCCGCATTGGAGTTGTTAAATTACCTATAATTTTTTGCTTTCTTACATCACCACAAACTGTGCATTCTTCAACAATTTCATCAGATTCTCCAGTTCTGATAATAAATTTTGTCCATTCTTCACAAACGGTACATAGTTTTTTTGAGAAGGCATC
>Ga0180430_10001337_pt1 | contig 24242 bp, 20 predicted proteins | sample SS_ome_9_FD_132999 | JGI IMG/M metagenome (GOLD analysis project Ga0180430, IMG submission 132999) | Hypersaline lake sediment archaeal communities from the Salton Sea, California, USA - SS_1_S_2 metaG | ecosystem: Environmental > Aquatic > Non-marine Saline and Alkaline > Hypersaline >... | reverse complement strand
TTGTTTAAAAAGGCCAGTTCCCGGAGCCGGCGGCTCAGTATGTCGAAGTTGAATTCAACGCTGTTAAAAATATCGGCATCCGGTTGAAAATGAATTTTGGTGCCGCGCTTTTTGGTTTTTCCGACAACGGCAAGTTCACTGGTTTTCGCACCGCGCGCATAGGTCTGATGAAATATTTTTTGCTCGGCATAGACTTCGACTTCCAGAAAAGAAGACAGGGCATTGACCACCGAAACGCCGACGCCGTGCAATCCACCGGATACTTTGTAGGAATTGTTGTCAAATTTTCCGCCGGCATGCAGCTTGGTCAGAACAACCTCCACCGCCGGCACTTTCTCGGTTTTGTGGATGCCGACGGGAATCCCCCGGCCGTCGTCCTCGACGCTGACGCTCATATCCGAATGGATCACCACTTCAATCCGGCTGCAATAGCCGGCCATGGCCTCATCGATGCTGTTGTCGACCACTTCGTACACCAGATGGTGCAATCCAGCCACATCGACATTGCCGATATACATGGAAGGCCTCAGACGGACCGGTTTGAGTCCTTCCAGTACATTGATGCTGCTTTCGTCATAAATCGTGTTCATTTTAAATTCTCATGGGCATAATCACGCACACATAGCGTTTGTCGTTTTGCCCTTCTACGACACAGGGTTTTTCTTCATCATCAATGTAAAGCAGAATCTGATCATCTTCGATGACATTTAACACTTCTATGAAAAATCGGGGATTGAATGAAGGTTTGATGGCGGCACCCTCGTACGCAATCGACAGATATTCTTTTGATTCCCCCAATTCAGGATTTGTCGCCCGCACCGTCAACCGGTTGTCGCCAAACGCGAACACCGTTCCCCTGTAATGTTCGGACGCCAGAATCGACATGCGCTTCAGCATCATTAAAAATCGCATCCGATCGAGCGCAATCACCGAAGCGTCTTTTTTCCTGATGATATCCCCGTATTGTGGAAACTGGCCTTCCAGCAACCGTATGATAATGGTTTCCGTATTGCGCCGCACGATAAAATAGTTGTTCTGAATTCCTATGCGGACGACACCCTCGCCGCTGAGAAATTTTGCAACCTCGGCAAGTCCTTTTTTGGGGACCAGCACTTTTTCAAAATTCACCGCCTCTTGATCTTCCCCAAGTGCATAATCGATTTTTGAAAGCCGGCTGCCGTCTGTGGAAACCATGCGGATGCCGTCCACCTCGTCGCTGCTCACCCGCTCCAGCAGCGCCCCGTTGATGTGTGCTCTTTTTTCTTCGACCGCGGCGCTGATCATCACACTTTTTTCGATCATTTTCTTTAGAAAAGCAGCATCGACATCAAAAAATTCAACAGTTTCAACGTGTGGATTTTCTGGAAAATCCTCGGGATTCATCCCAACCAGATGATACTGAACATTGTCGTCGCCGATTTCAATCCAGCGGTTTTCAACTTCGTTGATGCAAATGTCATCTTCTGGAAAGTCGCGGATAATTTCGTACAATTTTCGTGCATTGACCGCGATAGCGCCGGTGGATTCAATGTTGGCCGGGTAGGATCCTTCCATTCCGGTTTCAAGATCGGTGGCGATCAGAGTAATGCCGTTTTCCACGGTTGTCAGCAGCACATTTTCGGTAATGGCCAAATTACTTTTCCGGCCGGTCAATCCCTGCACTTTCGAAAGTACGGTCAGAACGTCCTCTTTTTTTATTGTAAATTTCATTCTGTTTTCCTATTTAAAGAAATGAATTATAGTAATAAGGTTTGTTGAAAACACCAATAACGAAACAATATGCTGTTTTAAAAACAAAAGAAGACCAATGTGCGGATCAATAACCGGGTGCAGCCGGTGATGAAAACACATTGGTTTTAAACACAGATCGCTCCTGTTGTTGATAAAAGGGTCGTTATTGACAACAATATCATCCGTCGAATCCTATATTCAGTGTCGGTTCTATACACTATATATAGTATTTTTGCAATAACATAATAAATACATAGGCGGTTGTTTCCCGCGTCGGCGCGTACGCCCGACAATGGTGGAGCCGTTCACGGTGCTGATGGCATACATCGCGGATTTTCACATTCATTCCAAATATTCCAGAGCCACGGCGCGCCATCTCGATTTGGAAAATCTTTATATTGCCGCACAGATGAAAGGCGTCACCGTGCTGGGAACCGGTGATTTCACACATCCGGGGTGGCTGTCCGAGATCCGGAGCCGTCTATCTTCTGATGACAGCGGTTTGCTGCAGCTAAAGCCCGCCCTTGCCGCAAAGTGCAACCAAGCCGTTCCGGCGGCATGCCGCCGGGATGTCCGTTTTATGCTGGTGACGGAAATCAGCAATATTTACAAAAAAAACGGCAAGACCCGAAAAAATCACAATCTGGTGTTTTTGCCGGATTTGACGTCCGTCGAGAAATTCAACGCCAGACTGGCTAAAATCGGCAATGTAGAGTCGGACGGGCGGCCGATTCTGGGGCTGGATGCCAAGCATTTGCTGGAGATCGTGTTGGAGACATGTCCGACGGGTTTTCTGGTGCCGGCACATATCTGGACGCCCTGGTTTTCCCTGTTTGGCTCCAAATCCGGCTTTGACGCCGTACAGGAATGTTTCGAGGATTTGGCGGATCAGATTTTCGCCGTTGAAACAGGACTTTCTTCAGATCCGGCCATGAACTGGCGTGTGAAGGATCTCGATGGGCGGACGCTTATTTCCAATTCTGATGCGCATTCTCCCGTGAAAGTGGGACGGGAGGCCAATATTCTGGAAACCCCCCTTTCGTTCGATGCCATTAAATGCGCGCTGGCCACCGGAAATGCGGCTGAATTCCTGGGAACATTGGAGTTTTTTCCCGAAGAAGGCAAATATCACCTGGACGGCCACCGCAAATGCGGTGTTCGCATGTGGCCGGCCGAAAGCCGGCGGCATAACGGTTTATGCCCGGTTTGCGGACGACCCATGACGCTCGGCGTGCTCAACCGCGTCGAGGCGTTGGCCCAGCGAACGGAGGGAGGAAAACCGGAAAAGACACACCCGTTTTACCGCCTCATTCCCCTGCATGATGTTCTGGCGGCGCTGCTGGATGTGGGACCCAACACCCAAAAAGTCGGCCGTGCCTATCATGGTCTTTTGGAAAAACTGGGGCCGGAGCTGCATATTTTGCACCAATGCCCGCTGCATGCGTTGTATCAGCCGGATCTGCCGCTTTTTCAAGAGGCGGTTCGTCGCATTCGAGAAAACAGGGTTCAATGGCGGCCGGGATATGACGGAGAGTTCGGGCGGGTTGAAATTTTTTCCGATGCGGAAAAACAGCGGTTGTTGGGTCAAATGCAGCTGTTCCGGATCGCCTGCTCGCCGCCGGATCAGAACGCCGGTAAATTCGTAGACAGCGCCCTTTCTGAAAGGAAAATTCCTGCGGACCAAAAACGGCGGCCGCGGAACGAACCGACCGGGGGAATTGTCGCCGGATTGAATCCGGAACAGCGGCGGGCTGTGCTGCATAGCGCCGGCCCGATGCTTATCGTCGCCGGTCCGGGTACCGGAAAAACGCGCACCATCACCCATCGCATTGCATATCTGATCGATGCGCAAAAAGCAGATCCGGCGGACATACTGGTGCTTACCTTTACCCGCAAGGCCGCCGAGGAACTAGTGCTGCGCCTAAAATCCCTGATTAAAAAAAGCGCCGTTCCCCTGGCGACAACGTTTCATGCATTTTGCGTTCAGGTGCTTACAAAACTGGAAAATAACAAACCGCTGCATGTGATTGATCAAAAAGAGCAGGAAAGTCTGGTACAGGATGCCCTGATGGTCGTTGAGGCCGCCGATTTCAATAATGCAGCCGGGCGACGCGGAATTCTGGAAGGGATCGTCCGGGTCAAGCAGGAGCTGATGGAACCCGGGGATGTCCCCTTTCCGGCGGGGGGTCTTGGAAAAACGCTGTTTACCGACGTGTTCAAGGCCTACGAACGAATGCTGTCCATTCAGGGCATGTGCGACTATGAGGATTTGATCCGGCGGGTGGTTATGCATATCGAAAGCAGCCGCCGATTAAAAACCGCATACCGGAAGCAATTTTCCTATGTGTTCGTGGACGAATATCAGGATATCAATTATGCACAATATCGGTTGATACGCGCCTTGTCGCCGCCGCACGCCAACCTTTGTGCCATCGGCGATCCGGATCAGTCCATTTACGGATTCCGGGGATCCGACGTCCGTTACTTTCATCGTTTTGGAAAAGATTACCCGGATGCGGCCCGGTTTTGTTTGTCACAAAATTATCGCTCCACCCAGACCATTGTGGACGCCGCCGCCGCTGTTGTGAAAAACCATCACAAAAAGGGCGATGCAGGTCGCCTTCGCACACAAAGAAAAGGGCCGGACACACTGGACATTATTGCGTGTCGGAATGAAAAAAGCGAAGCGGTCGCCGTGGGAAAACGGATTGAGTCCCTGGTCGGAGGAATCGGGTTTCATTCGATCGATTTCGGCAAAGCCGAAAACCGCCGATCCGGAGATGAATGGGGTTTTGGCGACATAGCGGTTCTGGTCCGAACCACACGCCAGGTCCGAATTTTCATGGACGTGTTCCGCAGGGCCGGCATTCCTTTTCAGGCGGCGACGACAGCGCCGTCTCTGACGGATAAGGGTCTGCTGGCCTTATTGTCCTACCTAAAAATAGTGAATGACACCGGCGGCTTCCGGGACTTTGAGCAAATCGTCGCTTTCAGTGGGGTCGGAATCGGGAGACAAACGCTTGTCCGCTTAAAAAAATGGGCTTATCTCCGGGAATATGGCCTGCATGAAGCACTGCGGGCGGTAAGACGTTTTCCCGTCAAGGGTCTGCGGCGCGAGGTGCAGCAGAAACTGAACCATTTTCTGGATCGAATGGACGACACAAAAGAAAAATGCAGCGGAAAATCCTTGGTGGAGCAAATTCAGATTGTGAAGGCATCCCATTTCATCAACCCCGCTTCCAGGTCGCAAGCAGATGATGGATTTCAGGCGGCATTGGACGTTTTGACGAAAAAAGCCGCGGCCGGCGACAACAACCCGGTGTCCTTTTTTCAGGAAATGGGCTTGCGGTCAGATACCGACGCATATGAGGAAAAAGCGGAAAAGGTGGTGCTGATGACCATGCACGCCGCCAAGGGACTCGAATTTCCGATCGTCTTCATCTGTGGGTGCGAAGATGGTCTAATACCGTTTCGACACGCGCAAGCGGATCCGATCTTGACGAATCTGCCGGAAGAAAGAAGATTGTTTTATGTGGCCCTGACCCGCGCCGGCCACAAACTGTTTCTATCGTTTGTCAATACGCGCCGCGTTTTCGGCCGATGCGAAAAAATGCAGCCGTCCCCTTTTCTAAAGGACATTCCACAGTGTTTAAAAACCGTTGAAAAACAAACAGGTCGGCTGCAAAACCGGCATCAGCAGACACAATTGTCGCTTTTTTAGCGTGTTTTTACAAAAGGCGCTTTTACTTTGAACTCCCTGAAAAAAAAGATTTTTTATAAAAATACCGCCAATGCCGCGACACGTCGGTTACCTGTTCGGCAATGGATTCCCAGCATGTTGATTCTGATGGGCATCTTCCTGCCGGCGTTTGCAGTGCAGGCGGATATTTACATGTATATCGACAGCGACGGCGTCCTTCATTTCACCAACGCCCCGACCTCCGGTGATTACAAGTTGTACATCAAAGAGCGCCCCAAAAAGGAAGACGTCACCCGCAAATATGATCATCTCATCGTCGAGGCAGCCAAAAAAAGCGGCGTGCCCTTTCATTTACTCAAAGCCGTGATAAAGGCCGAGTCCAATTTCGACGCCAGGGCCGTCTCAAGCGCGGGTGCCGTCGGACTTACACAAATTATGCCGCAGAATCTCAAAGCGCTGGACATTAACGACCCCTTCGATCCCTGGGAAAATATCTGGGGGGGCGCCCGTTACCTGCGGGAAATGCTCGACCGCTTCGAAGGCAAGCTGCCGCTGGCGCTGGCGGCGTACAACGCCGGACCAACGGTGGTGGATTTTTACAAAGCGATTCCGCCGATTAAGGAAACCGAAGCGTATGTGAGGAAAGTGATAAAATACTACTATTTGTTCAAACGCAGCTGATCCTACAACTGCACGGCGCCTTCCAACACGGTGTTGTCCGGGACAACGGTCCGGCGGCCGGTGGGGGCCTCTATATTCACGTCGCCTTTTAATCGGACCTTGGTGCCGAAAGAGACATCACCCCTTATTTTAAGAGAACGGCAGTCGACCAGACGGGGAATGCCGTTTGCAAAACGGGTTTCAAAATCATCCAGTTTCCCGAAAAAAGCCGGATCCAGATCAATCCTGATCCGGCCGAGTGAACGGGCGGGATTGGGTAGCAGACGAAAGTCATCCGTCATCAGATAACAGTCGGAGCGAACCGCCAGCAGTTCGTTGCATTTTTTAACCGGAAAGAAACGCCGGTCATCCACTTTGACGACCGCTGGGTTTTTGAAAAGCGAAATCGCCGACCCCATGGCGGTCTCGATTTGAATGACCGGCGGACTTTGCGGATCTCTCGGATCCAGGGTCTTGGTATTTAAAATAATGGGAAGGTGAATCGGTTTTCCGGCACGGATCAATTTTTCCAGGTGTTTCAGATTAAGCCACAAATTGTTGGTGTTGAAATACCGATAGCGCCGAATATCCTTGAAGGCGTCGATGTCCTCCTTTGGACATTGGGCGAGTTCGCGCAGAAGCAGGTAGCCTTTTTCGTGTCGGGCCAGATGTCCGCCTTTGACGTCCGCCGGCGTGCGCTCGGCGACCTCCATCATAAATGGGAAACGGTAGGTGGCAAAATAGCCAAGAAGGGCCTTGTCCAGGTAGGCGCCCAGATTGTCGCAGTTGGAAATAAAGGCGTAGGTGACGCCGCTACTGATCAGCTTGGACAAAAGTCCTGAACTCCGGAGGGCCGAATAAATATCGCCGTGTCCCGGCGGATTCCACTCCAGTTCCGGATTTGGCGGCCAGTGCGCGGGTTTTAAATTTTCTTTTAATATTTTCGGAAATTTGTTTTGAACAAATGTTTCAGGAAAATGGCGGGGCGAAAGGCGGCTGAGCGCGTGCCGCGTTTCCTGCGCGGTACGGTAGCTGTTCATGAGTACGAGTGTAACGCCGGCATTTTCCGCCTGACGCAGCTTGATTTCCAGAAAGGAACGCCCGTCCCGGACGTTGATAAGCGACTTGGGGCCGGTCAATCCCATACTGGTTCCCAGGCCGCCGTTGAGGACGATATGGACGGTTTTTCCTAACACCTTGTTTCCGGCGCTACGCAGTTCATCCAGAAAAGCGGCGTTCTTGACATCTGAAGGCGGCACGGCGCGAAGGCGCTGATCCGGGAGATAACCTGTTTCGCCGCTTACCAGCTGACGATAGTAGTGACAGAAGGTTTCGATGACGTCACCTTTCAGCCCCTCTTTTTTCATTTTCGCAACGAAATCGTTAAGGTGTGCCGCCTGTTTCATTTGTGCACCAATGCCTTTAGGCCTTTTGTTGGCGATAATTGGACGGTTATTCAACCGGTACGACCCAACCCATGGCGTCTTCCGCCGCGCCGTACTGAATATCCTGAATGGCGTTAAACAACCGGCCGGCGACCGCGCCGACGCCGCCGTCGCCGATGGTGATCACCTGGTCGCCGTATTTAAGTTCCCCCACCGGTGAAATAACGGCGGCGGTCCCGGATCCGAAAACCTCGGTGAGATTTCCATTCGCATGGGAAGCGATGATTTCCTGAATGCTGATTTGCCGTTCGACCACCGACATGCCCCAGGAACGGCACAGCTGAATCACGGAGTCACGGGTGATGCCCGGCAGAATGCTGCCGCCCAAAGCGGGTGTGATCAGTTCACCACCGATGACGAAGAAGATGTTCATGGATCCGACTTCTTCGATATATGTCTGTTCGACGCCGTCCAGCCAGAGCACCTGCGTGTATCCTTCCCGGTGGGCGTCTTCACCGGCCAGCAGGCTGGCGGCGTAGTTGCCGGCGGTTTTCGCCTCACCCACCCCCCCGCGGACGGCGCGCACGTAATTCGGGGTCACCAGGATCTTGACCGGGTTGAAACCTTCTGCATAATAAGCCCCCACGGGGGATAAAATAATAAAAAACCGGTAGGTGTGCGAGGCGCGCACGCCCAGGAAAGGATCCATGGCAACAATGGTGGGCCGAATGTAGAGTGACGTTCCGGCCGCTTTGGGGACCCATTCCTTTTCGATGGACACCAGCTTTTTGAGCGCATCCAGAACAAAGGCGCTGTCTGTTTCCGGTATGCAAAGCCGTTTTGAAGACCGGTTCAACCGCCTGAAGTTGTCGGTCGGACGAAAAAGCTGTATGCCCCCCCCGGGGTTGCAGTAGGCCTTCAGGCCTTCGAAGACCGCCTGACCATAATGTAGCACCATGGTGGCCGGGTCCATGGAAATAGGACCGTACGGTTCGATGCGGGGATTGTGCCAGCCCTTATCAGGATGATAATCCATGTTGAACATGTGGTCGGTGAATATGCTGCCGAATCCCAGCTGATGGTCGTCGGGTTTGGGTTTGAGGGTCTGCGCGCGCGTAATGGTCAGCTTCATCGGGGCCTCCTTTAAATGGTCTTTTTCATCACTTTTCACATTTAATAAAGCGCGTTGTCAATAAGTTGTTGCCGCTGCGGCCCATTTTGGCTGTGCGGCGTAAAAAATCAATCGGCTTGAGGACCGGAACGCCCGGGCCGCCGCCGCGGCACAGCCGATCCGATCGAAGTGATTACAGGTAGGGGGAGAACAGCCAGGCCAGTCCGTCCCGAATGCGGACCGGGATCGAGCGGGCCTCGACTTCTTCAAAGGTCACCGGCCGCGCCGCATTCAGGCATTGTTTGAAATGGGGCGCCAGCACCGAATTGACCGCTTCGCCGTACACCTCCACGGCCAGCTCGAAATTCAGCCGCAGGCTGCGCGGATCGATGTTGGCCGAACCGATCTGCGCATAGTGGTCATCGATGATAAACAACTTGCTGTGAACAAAAGGCGGCGGCTGATAATATACACGCGCCCCCTTTTGCAGGAGCTGCCAGAGCATTTTGGCGGTGGCCCAGTGGACAAAGGGCAGGTTGTTGCGTCCGGGCAGCAGAACCGACACGTCGACCCCGCGCAGGGCGGCGTTCTGGAGCGCCGCAGTCAGCTCCCGCGACGGCAGAAAGTAAGGCGTCATTATCCAGACGCGGCGACGGGCCGTGGAAACGGCGCCGAAGATAATGGCGGACAACTTGTCGAGGTCGTCGTTCGGTCCGTCGACGATCGCCCGACACGCGGCGGGGCCGGACGAATCGCGCGCAGGACACGCCGAAGGCAGTGCCTCGCCGGAGCAGAAAACCCAGTCTTCCAGGAACACTTGCCGGAGTTGGTGAGCGATGGGCCCCCTGAGGCAAAAATGCAGGTCGATCACGCGCCGGGGGTTGTCTAGGGCATCGGCCAGGTGGCGGTCGCCGATGTTTATACCGCCGACAAAACCGACGCGGTCGTCACACACCAGCAGTTTGCGGTGGTTGCGCAGGTTGATGTGCAGCGCCGGCGGGATGAGGCGCGGCGGCAGGAACCGCTGGACACGCACGCCGCTTTTTTTCAGCAGGGTGCCGGCCCGCGGCAGGGAGTACAGCTCACCGATGCCGTCGACAATCACCCGGACGTCCACCCCGCGATTTACGGTCCGTTTCAGCGCCGCAATGAATTGACGTCCGGTCGCGTTGGTTTCAAAAATATAGGTTGACAGATAAAGATATCGCCGGGCGGTGTCGACAACCGCCAGCATGGCGGGATAGGCCTGCTCGCCATTGTGGAGCAGTTCGATTGTGTTTCCGGAGACGATCGGCCGTCGGGAGACGGCGGAGGAGATCGCCACGATTTCACTCAGCGACGGCGGCAGGGCGGCTGCAGCGTCCGCTACCGTGTCGCCGTCGCTTCTGTTCGGCCGGCGCACGGGAAAATATCGCTGCAATTTAACAGCGCGCGTGCGGATGCGATTCACGCCGAATAGAAAATACAACACCGGTCCGAAAAGCGGGAAAACCAGACACACCGCAATCCAACCCAGTGCCGCCCGCGGATCCCTTTTCCAGACCAGCGCGTGTCCGGCGGCGACAACGGATATGGTCGAATGCAGAATAATTACAAGCCAGTGCAGATAATTCATTCCAGCAGTTTTTTTACATAACGGGCGATCGAAAGGCAGGATGTCAGCGCGGGCGAGTCCATACCGATGAGATTGACCAGCCCCGGGAAACCGTTGCCGGTTTCCTCGCGGATAACAAAGTCCCGCCGCGGCTCCCCGGGCTGCTGCAGGGTGGGGCGGATGCCGGCGGTGTCCGGCGCCAGATCCGCCAGGCGCAAAAAGGGCAAAAAGCGGCGGGCGGATTCAAAAAAAGCAATGTTTTCAGAAGGATCTACACTGTAGTCCATCCGGCGATCCGGTAGATATTTGGAATTCGGCCCCAATCGGATCTGACCGTTCAAATCGATGGTGGCGTGTACGCCCAGACCGACATGGGCCGGCAGCGGAACAGGATAAACCAGGCGGCGGATGTGATGGGCAGGGGCGTGCACCGTAAAATATTCCCCTTTCCAGAAATACTGCCGATAGCCATGCGCGTCCAGATCAAAACCGAGGCCGGCGGCGATGACATCAGCCTGCAATCCGGCGCAGTTGATCAAAAACTGCGTATCAAAGATGGATTTGCCACCGTCCGGATTGACAATACGGAGTCGGTAATGATGCGGGGCGATCATTTCAACACCCTCCACGCGGGTCTGGTAGACGAATACAGCGCCGGCATTTGCGGCGCGGGTCTCCAGCAGGGCCATGAGGCGATGGCTGTCGATGATGCCGGTGGACGGTGAAAACAGCGCCGCCGCCGCTTTGATGTTCGGCTCATTTTCCCGGATTTGTTTGGAGGAGAAGGGGATGAGATCCCGCACGCCGTTGGCCCGGGCGCGCTCAAAAAGCGCCGTAAGCGGCGCTTTTTCTTCCTCGGCGGTGGCCACGATGAGCTTTCCACAGCGTTGATGGGGGATCCCTTTTTCAAGACAAAAGGCATACAACCGCTGCCGGCCGTCGATGCAAAGACGGGCTTTGAGGGAATTTTCCGGATAGTAGATGCCGGCGTGTATCACTTCGCTGCTGCGGCTGCTGGTCTCACGGCCGAAAGACGCATGTTGATCCAGTACGAAAACATCGTTAAAACACGGTGCGATTTCGCCCGCCACGGCCAGGCCGACGACCCCGGCCCCGATGACGACCACATCTGTCTTCATATCAGCGGTATTCGGCATGCGCTATTTTCTATACTGTTTTGCTTATTGATGCAATCTTTATCCGAGCGGCGCTACATTCGCAGGCAGTCCAGGCCGTCGATCCCCATGTGAAGCAACAGCCCCACAGCGGCAATGCGCACGGGCGCCCACATTGCCATCAATCCGTATACGCCGATCGCCGCCCAGGAGTGCAGCGGGTGGAAGCCGATGCTGCAGCGCGTGGGGTCATACACGGGATCGGCCAGCAGATGGTCCAGATCCACCAGCATGGTCAACACCATAATCAGCCAGGCGGCTTTCCAGCGCTGTGCAAAAAAAAGGCGTGCCGCCGCTCCGGGTATCAGAACGTGCAGCGACAGGTGCAGGATGGTCCAAAACATGCTGTTATTCCGCCAAAGGCGCCGATTTTCTTATCCGCTGCAGAGACCACACCCCCAGCACGGGTCCCGGCAGCAGAAAGAGAAAGACCATGAAGGGGGGGACAACGGCCGTCAGCAGCGAAACCAGTTGAATGCTGACAATGGTGATGGCGAAGCCGATGCAGTTCACGATGGTCAGGGCGGATCCGACAAAGGCCGGCGGCGCCGACCGGGCGACGAGGGTGGAAAACTGGGGCGAGTCCCCCACCACGACGACGCCCCAGAACAGAAGAAAGCCCAGGAAAAGCGGCAGCGGCAGGAAAAACATCAGCGGCGAAACCAGGCAGCAAAGGCCGGACAGGCGCAGTTGCCACAGAGCCACCCGGGTGCTGCCGGCGGCGAACGAGATCCAGCCGCCGGCGATGCAGCCGATGCTGCCGCCGGCGATAATCAGAAAAGACCAGAGAGAAGAATTGACCACGTTTTCTGGATGCAGTGCACAATAAACGGTCAGCATGAACGGTACGAACGCCCAAACCGTGTAAAGCTCCCACATGTGTCCGAAGTAGCCGCCGGCGGCAAAGCGCAGACGATCCTCCCGAAAAACGGCGGCAATGGCACTGACCTGAAATCGGGGACTTTTTTTCAGATAGGGACCGTCCGGCACCAGCAGGTAAATGGCCGCCCCCCCGGCGGCGGCGACCAGGGACGTCGTCCAGAGAACGACGACAAACGGCAGACCCTGTTCCAGCCCCTTGATCAGGTGGGGAAAGGCGGTGCCCAGCACCAGCGCACCGACCAGCCAGCCCAGTGCGTTGCCCAGCCCTTTGCGATACCAGCCGGCGGCGATTTTCATGCCCACCGGATAAATACCAGCCAGAAAAAACCCGGTGGCGAAGCGGATCAGAAGCAGCCAGCCCCACCCGCCCCCGATCAGTAAAAGCAGGTTGGTGCCGGCGCCGGCCAGGGAACAGACCAGAAAAACGCGCCGTGGTGAAAAAAGATCGGAAATCATAAAAAAGGCGAAAATGAGGGTGCCGGCGATGAACCCGAGCTGTACGGCGGATGTGATCAGCCCGATGGCCTGCGATCCCGGGGCGATCCGTTGCTGGAGATCGCCCAGCACCGCATTGCCCGCAAACCAGAGCGAGGTCCCGGCGAATTGTGAAAAGACCACCGCCGGCAGAATCCAGGGCGGCCGTCCGGGGCGCGTGCCGGAATGCTTTTCGGAAAACGCCGTTTTCGGTGCGCGGTCGGCCCGGCGGAGAGAAATTCCGGTCATAAGCAGTTAAAAAACATTTGGGTGGTCAGGTTGGCGTCGCATTCGAATGCCGTTTGAGAATAATGCGGCAGTCCGCCACGGTCAGGCCGGCATCCGTGTCGCCGGCGATCAGGGGATTGATGTCCAGCTCCTGAATGTCGGGGTGCTGCGTGACCATGTCCGAGAGGCTGACAAGCGCTTTTTCCATCGCGGTCAGATCGACCTTGGGAAGGCCGCGGAAGCCTTCCAGCATTTTGAACCCGCGGATGCCCCGGATCATACGGCGGGCGGAGTTGCGGTTCATGGGCGCCAGTCGGAAAACGACGTCCTGGAACAACTCGACGAAAATGCCGCCGAGGCCGAACATGAGCAGCGGCCCGAAGGTCGGGTAACGGTTCATGCCGAAAATCACTTCCACACCGCGGGGCGCCATCTTCTGCACCAGAACCCCCCGGATTTCGGCTGCTGGATTGTATTGCTTGGCATTGGCGCTGATTTGCAAAAAGGCGGCGTGAACCGCATCGGGTGTGGCGAGGTTGATCATGACGCCGTCGGCATCGGATTTGTGCAGAATCTGCGGCGAAACGATTTTCATGACCACCGGCGGGCCCATTTTTTCGGCGAGGGCCACCGCTTCATCGGCATCGGCGGCCAAGGCCGTGGGCAAAGTTTTAAATCCGTAGGCCGCCAGCAGTGAAAGGCCCTCGAGTTCTCCCAGATAGGTTTTGCCGTCATCCAGCGATTGCTGAATGATGTCGGCGGCGGTCTGTGTGTCGTGGGTCAACTGAAATTTGGCCAGAATCTGACGGTTCATCCAGCGGGAGTAGCGGTAAAGAGCGCCGAAAGCCTTGGCGGCGTTCTCCGGGAAGCGGAAAACCGGCACCCCTTTGGCCTGCAGATATTTGACGCCCGCGGAAACATCCACGACGCCCATGAAACAGCACAGGATAGGCTTGTGGGAGCGGTCCGCGATTTTCACGATGGCTTCGGCGGTGGCCAGGGCATTGGTCATGGACTGCGGTGTCAGGATCACCAGGGCCCCGTCCACGTTTTCGTCGCGGATCACGGCCGCCAGGGCGTTTTCGTAGCGGTCCTGGGCGGCGTCGCCGATGACGTCCACCGGGTTGTGAAGGTTGGCGGCCGACGGCAGGTGGCTGGCCAGCGCGGCCACGGTTTCCTCATGAAACTGTGCCAGCCGCAGCCCGGAAGAGATGGTCACGTCGGTGGCGACGATGCCGGGTCCGCCGGCATTGGTGACAATGGCCACCCGGTTTCCGTAGGGGACCTTGCGGCGCTGTTTGCCCAGGGCGCTTTTGTTTTTGTAGGCAAAGGCGGTGGCATTGTCGAACAGTTCATCGATGGTGTCGACCCGGATGATGCCGGATTGTTGAAATATGGCGTTGTAAACCGCCTCGGTGCCGGCCAGGGCACCGGTGTGAGACGCCGCCGCGCGTGCGCCTTCGGCGGTGCGGCCGGATTTGATCACCAGCACCGGCTTGGGGTTGTTGCCGGACGTGATTTCCTTGACCTCCTCGATAAAAGCGGCGCCCCGCCCCAGGGCTTCCAGGTAGATCATGATGACCTCGGTGTGCGGATCCGCATGAAAATAGCGCAGCAAATCAAGTTCATCCACATCCGCTTTATTGCCGATGGAAACGAACTTGGAAAAGCCGAACTCCCTTTCCGCGGCGAAGTCCAGCACCGCTGTGCACAGGGCCCCGCTCTGGGATATGAACGAAATGTTGCCGAAAACCGGCATGCGCGCCGAAAAACTGGCGTTGAGCCGCACTTCCGGGCTGGGGTTGATCACGCCCAGGCAATTGGGGCCGACAACACGGATGCCGGCGTCGCGGCACAGAGACACGATGCTGTTTTCGATTTCCAGCCCCTTTCCGCCCACTTCCCGGAACCCGGCGGACACGATGACCATGCCTTTGACGCCCTTTTCCACGGCATCTTCAACGGATTTCAGCGCCAATCGCGGCGGCAGAATAATCATGGCCAGATCGACGGCATCGGGGATGTCGTTGATGGTCGGGTAGGCCCGGACACTGGCGACCGAACGCGCCGACGGGTTGACCGGGTAAAGCGTGCCGGTGTAGCCGCCTTTTAAAATATTGACGAAAATATCGTGTCCGACCTTGCCGAGCGTCGTTGACGCCCCCACCACGGCCAGCGACTGCGGGGCGAAAATGGCATCCAGACGATCCATGCGGGCTTCCTTTCTTTTGGTGGCATGCAGCGAAAGACGCGTCTCATTTGTGCCCGCTTAACATATCATCCCTGAAGGCCGGATACAATATGCAATGCCGGCGATAAGCGCATCCACGGCATCAGGGGCATGGTCTCGGAGACGGCGCCGCCGCTGCGGTTCATAAGCTGGATTGGGTTCCGGTGGTTTCGCGGGACAAAACGTTTCCATACAGCCAAATTTTCCTGTATGAATGGTCAAAGCAGGGTTTTTTCGAAGGAAAGTATGGTCGTGCGTTAAGGCGTCCAGCGCCCGCCGCCCGAAAAACCGTTTGGACAGGAGCGATGCTGCAAAAACCCAATCCGCACAAAGACGGAATTCTGCCCGCTCTGATTCTGTCGACCATCGCCGCCATGCTGGCCACGCATTTGTACACACCCAGCCTACCGCACCTGGCGGTGTATTTTGAGACCACGCCGGCGGTGGTCAAGCTGACCATGAGCTTCAACGTGATGGCCTTCGGCCTGATGCAGCTGGTTTACGGCCCTTTGTCCGACCGCTTCGGTCGCCGTCCGGTGATGCTGATCGGACTTTCGGGCTTTGCGGTGTTCAGCCTGGCCTGCGCCGCGTCCCAGTCGATTTACCAGCTGATCGCCGCCCGGATCGGCCAGGGCCTTTTTTCAGCGGCGGAAGCCGTGCTGGTGTATGCGATTATCCACGACCTCTATCGCAACGGCGATCGGGTGCGGGCGCTGGCGGTCTACGGCATGGCCATCGCCTTGGGTCCGGCGGCCGCGCCGGTTCTGGGCGGCTACCTGCAGGTATACCTGGGATGGCGCGTCATCTTCTTTCTGATTGCGTCTGTGGCCTTGGCGGCGGTTTGGCTCATCAACCGGCGCCTGCCGGAGTCGGCGCCGGCCAGCGCGCCTCCCATTCGCATTTGGATGATCGCGGCCGACTACGGACGTCTCTTCATCAATCCGGGCTTTATGTACTACGCGCTGCTGACCGGAACCGGTTCCGGCATCATCATGGCCATGGTAACAGCCTTTCCGTTCATTCTCATATCCAATTTCGGCGTTGCCACGCAGCGGTTCGGTCTATTTATGTGCGTGCCGGTGCTGTCTTTTGTAGCGGCCAACTTTCTGGTGCGCAAACTGTCCGGGCGCGTCGCAGCCGAACGACTCCTGAACGGGGGCCTGGCGCTGGCTGCTGCGGGAGCGCTGCTGCTGTGCGTTCTGGGATTCAGCGATGTGCTGCGGCCCATGTCGCTGGTGCTGTCTATGTCCCTGGCCACCTTTGGTCTGGGCCCGGTGTTCGCTGTGGCGCCCATGAAGGCGCTGGATGAAACCGACTGTCCCACAGGGACGGCGTCGGCCGTGGTCAACGCCGTCCCCGTGCTCATGGCCAGCCTGGCGGCCCTCAGTTTGAGTGTTCTGCATGACGGCACATCCAGACCCCTGGCGCTGACCTTGCTGGGTTTGCTCCTGGTTGCCGGGGTGTGCGGCGGCCTGGCGCACGGAACTAAGCGGAAAAGACAATGAATTCAAACAGCTCGCTGAAGCCATTGTGCAATGCCTGATTTAATGAACGCCGCAAATGATCCGCAGCAATGCCGCCGCTGCGGCACCTGCTGTGAAAAGGGCGGACCCGCCTTCCACCGGGAGGACCGCTTTTTGATCGACGCGGGCCGCATCCACACCCGGTTTCTTTACACAATCCGGGCGGGCGAAATGGTGCGCGACGATGTGCGCGGCATTGTCCGCCCCACGCCGACCGAGATCATCAAGATCAAGGGCCGCGCCGGCACGTGGGCCTGTGTGTTCTACGACCCGGACAAAAAGGCCTGCGCCGTTTACGATCAGCGCCCGCTGGAGTGCCGCCTGCTGAAGTGCTGGGACACAGGGGACCTTGAACGGGCATATGAGCGCGACCGTCTGACGCGGCGGGATCTTATCGGCGGCGTCGCCGGCCTGTGGGACCTGGTGGCGGACCACGATCAGCGCTGTGCCCACCGCCTTTTAAAAACCCACCTCGACGCCCTCGGCGGCCCGGGCCGCAAAGACGCCATCGCGGCGGTCATCGCCATGGTGCGCTACGACCGGGAAATCCGGCGCCTGGTGATGGAAAAGGGCGGCATTCAAGCGGACATGACCGATTTTATCTTCGGTCGACCGCTGGCTGAAACCATTCGCCCGTTCGGCTATAAAATCGCCTTTCGCAACGGCCGTGAAGGTCTGATTTCAGTTGATTGAAAGCGTGGTTTGTATTATGACGGCCGGCAAACAACATCTGGTTGCATACAAGGTCGCGTAAATGGAAAACGAAACGTTCAATTTCTGGCAGGACCATTCCGACACATATCTGGAAATGGCTTTTCAAAACGATCGCATCGGGCGGCTGGCCGATCCGGACGGCTTCGGACGCAAAACCGGTGTCTGCGGCGACACCGTGGAGATGTACCTCGTTCTCGAAGGGGATGTCATACAACAGGTCTTTTTTATGGTCGAGGGGTGCCGCAACACCCTGGCCTGCGCCAATGCCGTGGCCCGGCTGGCGGAGGGAAGGTCGATCGCGGCCGCATGGAACATTGTACCCGAGGACATCGTCGGGCTGCTCGAGACGCTGCCGGTCGGTCACCACCACTGTGCGGAGCTGGCCGCCGGCGCCTTTTATCTGGCGTTGTCGAACGGCGGCGCCCGCCGCAGACAGGCCTGCTGAACAAGCGTTGCCGCTGAACGGCGCGCACCTGCACTGCCGCAGCGGCAGGCGTTTATGCTTGACATGAAAATGCAATTTGATTATAGGCATATACTTTCAATGCCGGAATAACGTGCGTTACCAATAAGGAGCATCTCGTTGCATGGCGCTGGTTGACCTGCTGGAAGCAAAGAAAGAGACCATCTGCAAAAAGTGGTTCGAAACGGTCATCAGCGATTATGCACCGGATGCCGCCGCATTTTTCCAAAACACCGCCAACGAATTCGCCAATCCGGTCGGCGCCACCGCCCGCAAAAGCCTTGACGCCTTGTTCGATGCCCTTCTTTCGGGCCGGGACGATGCGGCCGTCGCCGGGATCATCGATCCCATGATCCGCATACGGGCGGTGCAGGCCTTCTCCCCTTCGCGCGCCACCGGTTTTGTATTCTCCTTGAAGCCCATTGTGCGAGAAGTCGTGAAAAAGCATCGCGCCCGGGAATCGGCCGGTGAACTGATTCGATTTGAAGCGCGGATCGACCGCATGGCGCTGGTGGGGTTTGATGTTTTCATGCAGTGCCGCGAAAAAATATACGAACTCAAAACCAATGAGGAGCGCAGCAAGACCTACAAGGCCTTTGCCAGGGCCGGTTTGATAAAAGACGTGAACCCTGAGGAACCGAATTTAAAATTTATTTAGGTTTTCGAAGCGAGGTAATGGTATATGAATGTGAAGTACATGTATTCCCTGCTGGCGGTTGTCGTCCTCTCCCTGGGGGCGTACATTCTGGTGAACGCGGGAACCGGCTTTAAAGTCCTGTTCGGCATCATCGTGCCCTATGCGGCCGTCATTGCGTTTTTAGCGGGTTTTGTCGCCCGCGTCCGGGACTGGATGCGCTCACCGGTGCCATTTCGCATCACCACCACCTGCGGCCAGCAGGAGTCGCTGCCGTGGATCGAGCCGAACCGGATCGACAATCCGTTTTCCAAATGGGCCGTGGTGGTGCGCATGGCCCTGGAAATTTTGTTTTTTCGCTCTCTTTTCCGCAACACACGGCTCAAGTTGCAGTCCGGCCCCAAAATCGCCTACAATCTGGAAATTTTTCTCTGGATCGGCGCGCTGGCCTTTCACTACGCCTTTCTGGTGACGATTCTGCGTCACCTGCGGTTTTTCACTGAACCCGTGCCCGGTCTGATTCAACTGCTCGAAAGAGCGGACGGCTTCTTCCGTCTGGAAGTGCTGTATGACATGGTTCAGGCGGGTCTTCCGGGCGTCTACCTTTCGGGCATTGTGCTGCTGCTGGCGGTCCTGTACCTGTTTCTGCGCCGGGTGTTTATCCCCAGCGTCCGCTACATTTCGCTGGCGGCGGACTTTTTCCCGCTGTTTCTGATCTTTACCATTGCCCTGACCGGCATTCTGATGCGCTACGTGTCCAAAATCGACGTCACGGCGGCCAAAGAACTGGCCATGGGACTGGTGACCTTTCACCCCACCATTCCGGCGGGGGTGGCGCCCATCTTTTACGTGCACCTGTTCCTGGTCAGCATACTGCTTGCCTATTTTCCCTTCAGCAAATTGATGCACATGGGGGGCGTCTTTCTCAGCCCCACGCGCAACCTGACGGCGGACACCCGCAGGACGCGCCACGTGAACCCCTGGAACTATCCGGTTCCGGTTCACACCTATGATGAATACGAGGATGAATTCCGCGAAAAAATGGTCGAAGCCGGTTTGCCGGTGGAAAAAGCCCCCGAGGCTGCCGCCGAAGCCGCAACAGATGAAGCGGACAAAAAGGAGTAAGACATGGCCGATCTTCCCAAACCAGACGCCCTGTATAAAACCGACGTCCGGCCGCCGAAAACCGACTGGATGGACCAACCGGCCGAGATCAGACAAGGAATCGCCTGCTATGCCGGCAATCCCAAAAGTCTAGACCATTTGGGCCTGCCGAACCCGAGGACCTGGAGCTGTTTTGACGAGGACTGGCAGCTGCCCGACAACTGGCAGGAGATCATACACAAGGGGTTCAAGGAACGCCTTGACAAATTCCGCTCCTTCAAGGTCTTCATGGACATCTGCGTGCGCTGCGGCGCCTGTGCCGACAAGTGTCATTTTTTCATCGGCACCGGCGACCCCAAGAACATGCCGGTGCTGCGCGCCGAACTGCTGCGTTCGGTGTACCGCAACGACTTTACCCGGGCCGGAAAAATCCTGGGCAAAATCGGCGGAGCGCGGCCCATGACGCTGAATGTGCTCAAAGAGTGGTGGTCCTACATGTTCCAGTGCTCGGAGTGCCGCCGCTGTTCAGTGTTCTGCCCTTACGGCATCGACACGGCGGAAATCACCATCATGGGGCGCGAGCTGCTCAATCTACTGGGTCTGAACATCGACTGGGTGGCCACCCCGGTGGCCAACTGCTACCGCACCGGCAACCACCTGGGAATCCAGCCCCATGCCTACAAGGACATGCTGGACTTTTTTACCGACGACATCGAAGACATCACCGGTATCCGGGTCAATCCACAGTTCAACAAGAAGGGCGCCGACATCCTGTTTATCACGCCGTCCGGAGACGTTTTTGCAGACCCCGGCACCTACACCTGCATGGGCTACATGATGCTGTTCCACTTTCTGCAGGAAAAGTACGGTTTTGACATCACCTGGAGCACCTATGCCTCCGAGGGCGGCAATTTCGGCTTCTTCACCTCGCACGAAATGATGAAGCGGCTGAACGCCAAGATGTACGCCGAGGCCAAACGCCTGGGTGTCAAGTGGATCCTCGGCGGGGAGTGCGGGCACATGTGGCGGGTCATCAATCAGTACATGGACACCATGAACGGCCCTGCCGACTTTCTGGAGGAGCCGGTGTCGCCCATTACAGGGACCCGCTTTGAAAACGCCAGTTCCACAAAAATGGTCCACATCGTTGAATTCACCGCCGACCTGCTCAAGCACGGCAAGCTGGATCTGGACCTAAGCCGCAACGCCAATTTGCGCGTCACCTTCCACGATTCCTGCAATCCCGCGCGCGGCATGGGACTTCTGGACGAGCCGCGTTATGTCATTCAGAATGTGTGCAACCATTACTACGAGATGCCGGCCAACACCATCCGCGAGCAGACGTTCTGCTGCGGCAGCGGGGCCGGTCTGAATGCCGGAGAGGACATGGAGTTGCGAATGGCCGGCGGGCTGCCGCGGGCCAATGCGGTGAAAAGCGTTCACGAAAGCAAGGGCGTCAACATGCTGGCCACGATTTGCGCCATTGATCGGGCGGTACTGCCGGACCTGATGAACTACTGGGTCCCGGAAGTGGACGTGACCGGTGTTCACGAAATGGTCGCCAACGCGCTTATTCTACCCGGTGAAAAAGAGCGGGAGACGGACTTGAGGGGCGAACCGCTGCCGGGAATGGAGGATGCAGATGAATGAAAAGAAGTTGATTATCGCCGGCTTGATCATTTTTATTGCGCTGGCGACCTTTCCCTTCTGGTACAATCTGGGGAAGGCGGCGCCGGCACCGGAACCGGTTCTCACGGAACGGGCCAAAACAGCCAACAGCGGTCAGTGCGTGATGCCGACCGACTACATGAAAACAGAGCACATGCAGCTGTTGGATCTGTGGCGCCACGCCGTGGTGCGCAACACGGAACGCACGTTTGTCAACCCCGAGGGCAAGACGTTTCAAATGAGTCTTTCCAACACTTGTATGGACTGCCACGCGAACAAACCCGAGTTCTGTGACCGTTGTCACAACTACGTGTCCGTCGACCCCTACTGCTGGGATTGCCATATTGAGAACCCGAAGGAGATAGAATAATGGAAGACAGCAGAAGACGGTTTCTGAAACTTGCCGGGCTTGCATCCCTAGGTCTTGGCGCCAAACCGATATACAATGCGTTCGCCAGGGAAAACAGTGGATCCGAATCGGCGGGCGTTGCCACCCGTGCGAACGACAACGCCCTTCACGCCACCCAGTGGGCCATGGTCATCGACACGCGCCGGTTCGCGCATCCGCAAGATCTGGAACCCATCATCGCGGCCTGCCACCGGGCCCACAATGTGCCCTTTTTGACTGATAAACGTCATGAAATCAAATGGATCTGGGAAGAGGAATACCACAATGCCTTTCCGGGCAAGGCGGCGCAGTTCATGGACGAAGCGCTTGAACACATCCCGTTTCTGGTGTTGTGCAACCACTGCGAAAATCCGCCCTGCTGCCGGGCCTGCCCAACCCAGGCGACATTCAAACGTGAATCCGACGGCATTGTGATGATGGATTTTCACCGCTGCATCGGCTGCCGCTTCTGTATGGCGGCCTGCCCCTTCGGTGCCCGGAGCTTTAACTTCAGAGATCCGCGGCCGTTTATTCCGGAGCAGAACAAAGAATTTCCAACCCGTATGAAAGGCGTGGTCGAGAAATGCAACTTCTGTGCGGAGCGGCTGGCCGAAGGCAAGCTGCCGGCCTGTGTAGAGGCATCCGACGGCGCCATCGCCTTCGGCGATCTCTATGATCCCAAGTCTGAAGTCAGGGAGCTGATCAGAACGAATTATACCATTCGACGTAAACAGACCCTCGGCACCGAGCCGGCTGTTTACTACATCGTGTGAGGTGGTTATGCTTGAATTAGCAATTAAAGGCAGCAGAAAGTACTATGCATGGCTGGCGGCGCTGCTCGTCATCATCGGAATCGGGTTTCTGGTTTATCTGAAGCAGCTCGACTTCGGTCTGGGAATCACCGGTTTGAGCCGTGATGTGTCCTGGGGTTTTTACATCGCCAACTTCACCTTTCTGGTGGGGGTCGCCGCCGGGGGCGTGATGGTGGTGCTGCCCTATTATCTGCACGACTACAAAGCATTCGGCAAGATCACCATCCTGGGGGAATTTCTGGCCATTGCGGCCCTGGTCATGTGCATCACCTTTGTCGTGGTCGACCTCGGGCAGCCCATGCGCGTGTTCAATACCCTGTTGTATCCCAGCCCCAACTCCATTCTGTTTTTCGACATCATCGTGCTTCAGGGCTATTTACTGATCAACCTGGTGGTGGGCTGGAACGTGCTGGAGGCTGAGCGCAACGGCACCCACTACCAGGCATGGCTCAAGCCGCTCATCTACCTGTCCATTCCGTGGGCCGTCAGCATTCACACCGTGACGGCGTTTTTGTACGCCGGGCTTCCGGGCCGCGGCTTCTGGATGACCGCCATTATGGCACCCCGCTTTCTCAGCTCGGCATTCGCCGCCGGGCCGGCGCTTTTGATATTGCTTTGCCTGTTTATCCGTCGGGTGAGCAATTTTGATCCCGGACGTGAGCAGATTCAGTCGCTGGCCAAAATCGTGGCCTACGCCATCTGTGTCAATGTCTTCTTTTTTCTTTGTGAAATCTTCACCGTTTTCTACAGCCAAATTCCGGAACACATGGACCACATCACCTATCTTTTCGCCGGCCTTCACGGTAAGAACTCTCTGGTGCCGTTCATGTGGACCGCGTATGCACTGATGGTGGTGTCGATCGTCCTGCTGGTTATTCCGGCGACCCGCCGCAACGAAGGCGTGCTGGCCGTGGCCTGTGTGACGGTGTTTGTCGGAACGTGGATCGACAAAGGACTGGGCATGATTTCCGGCGGATTTGTGCCCAACCCGCTGCACCATGTCAGTGAATACGCACCCTCCTTTCTGGAAATCCTCATTACACTCGGGGTGTACGCCCTGGGAGCGCTGGTGCTGACGCTGCTGTACAAAATGGCTGTGGGGGTGAAAGAAGAAGTCGCCGCTTGACAGAGAAATGCAAAGACGCCGGTTTCATCAAAAGGGATGGAACCGGCGTCTTTTTTGCGGACACGGCAGGCATCCTGCAAAAAAGGAACGGATGGGCGGATGGGCAACGCGGAAGCGGCCCGGAGAATGGTGGAACATAAGAATTTTTCTTGACAAGATCGTTTGTTTATAAAATAATTATTGTTTTTAAAAGAGTAAGCAAAATGTTCGGCAATTTCATACCTTCAGGAGGAACAAACATGTACGCTGTTGTGGCATCAGGCGGAAAACAATATAAAGTTCAGGAGGGCGACGTTCTGCGCATCGAAAAAATCGCCGGCGAGGTGGGTTCACCGGTCTCGTTCGACAATGTTCTGCTTTACTCGGACGGGGATCAGGCGGTTCAGATCGGAAGGCCGGTTCTCGAACAGGCCAGCGTGCAAGCGCATATTGTGGAGCAGGGCAAAAGTCCGAAGGTCATCGTTTTTAAATACAAGCGTCGCAAACGATACCGCAGAAAGCAGGGACACCGCCAGGCGTTCACCGGCGTCAAAATTGATGCCATCAACGCCTGAAAATGCGGATCGGCGGACATGGGGACGGATCCAGCGGTTCTCAATTTTTTCCAGGCGCTGGATAATTCGCCCTTCACTTAATATTG
>Ga0180430_10001336_pt1 | contig 24266 bp, 15 predicted proteins | sample SS_ome_9_FD_132999 | JGI IMG/M metagenome (GOLD analysis project Ga0180430, IMG submission 132999) | Hypersaline lake sediment archaeal communities from the Salton Sea, California, USA - SS_1_S_2 metaG | ecosystem: Environmental > Aquatic > Non-marine Saline and Alkaline > Hypersaline >... | reverse complement strand
CGCCCAGCCGACGACCTGCGCCTGCTCGTTGAGAGCCGCCGCCACGCTGTCCGCCCCGCCGAGCGTGCCGAGTTCGGTGAATACGTCGTTCTCCCAGAGCCAGGCATGAAACTGGCCGCCAGGGCCAAGCATGTAGGAGTAGCCGGTGATCTGCGCCGAATTGTTGATGTCGGTGGTCGAGCTGTAGTCGAGGGCCGGTAGGGTGCCGAGGTAGGTCCAGACGTTATTTTCCCAGATGTAGGCATACTCGCTCTGGTACTGGCCCTGTGTCGATCCCACGACCTGGCCGAGGTCGTTCACGCTCGACGCGCTGGTGACGAGGTAGCCCGTGGGCGTGCCGAGATCGGTCATCGCGCTATTCTCCCAGCGGAAAGCGTGGAGCGCGCTGTTTGCGATCTTGGACGAGCCGACCACCTGGCCCGTGTTGTTCAAGGCGCCAGCATAGCTCGTGTTGCCGCCGAGGGTTCCGAGATCGATGACCGTGTACTCCTCGGCTCCCGACGCACGGCTCGCGACCGAGACGAAGATCTGGCTCGAGAGAATCAGAATACAAAGTGGCTTGATCAAGTAATTCATTTCCGTCCTTCCATTTCATAAAGAACACCGAGATTCCTGATTGCCCCCGGGAGAGTTGCGCGAATTGTGGTGAAAAACGTCGTCCTCGATCGAGGTGGGGTATTATTCGTTGTGAATAGCGTGAGAAGACTGAACAGGTGGAAAAATCCTGGTTTTTTGCACCAAAAAGCGACTCAAATATCGATCGGTTCTCACGATCACGAAAGCGCCAACCCGTCGGTCGTCGAGACCTTTGAAAAAACGAGCCCCAAGTAGTAAAAAGGGGGATCCTGTTCATAGACCGATATCACCGGCCAGAATGGCGGAAAGAGACAGATGACCACACCTCAAGTCCACTTCGTTGCAGTCGATCCTGAAGAACCTGCCAAGACCGTGGCCCCGAAGGTGGCCCGACTCTTTCGCGATTCGGGCCTGGCCAAATACATCGGCAAAAACGACCTCACCGCGATCAAGATGCATTTTGGCGAGAGGAAAAACACGACCCACATCGCTCCCGCCCTGGTCAGGCCTGTCGTGGAGGTCATCAAGAAGCGGGGCGCAAAGCCCTTTCTCACCGACACGTGCGTGCTCTACAAGAGCCCGCGCGACAATGCGGTGGGCCATCTGGCTCTCGCCCAGGAGCAGGGATTCACTCTCGGCAAGGTGGGCGCGCCGGTGATGATCGCCGACGGGCTCGTGGGCAATGCCGAGAGGGAAGTGGAGATTCCGGGCAAGATCTTTCAGAGCGTGTCGATCGCCAACGTCGCCTTCGACTCCAACGCGATCGTCGTGCTCACCCACGTGACGGGCCACATCGGCGCCGGGCTCGGCGGCGCGATCAAGAACCTCGGCATGGGATTCGCCAGCCGCAAGGGAAAGCTGCGCCAGCACTCGGTGTCGAAACCGTCGATCGTCACCAAAGCGTGCACCGGCTGCTGGGAGTGCGCCGACCACTGCCCCACGAAGGCGATCGGCCAGGACGGCGAGACGGCGTCGATCGACAACGAGGTCTGCATCGGGTGCGGCGAGTGCGTCACCGCCTGCCGCTTCGACGCGATCAAGTTCGACTGGAACAGGAGCGACTACGAACTGCAGGAGCTCATGGCCGAGCACGCCCTCGGCGCGGTGATCAAGAAGAAGCGCAAGGTGGTCTACCTCAACTACCTCATGGCGATCACCAAGGACTGCGACTGTTTCAACAAGGAGCAGACGCCGTGCATGGCCGACATCGGCATCATTGCGAGCGATGATCCCGTGGCGATCGACGCGGCGAGCCTCGATCTCATCGAAGAGGCCGCGGGCCGGAGTCTTTCCGACATGGCTTATCCCGAGATCGATCCGAAAGCGCAGCTACGGCATGGCGAGACGATCGGGTTGGGGCGGTGCGACTACGAGCTGGTCCGGCTGTAAATCAGCCTTCCTTTCTCATCCCCTCGAGCAGTCTCTCGATGAGATCCTCGTCTTCGGGCAGAAGCCCTGCGGGCAAGAGGCGCGGCACGAGGTCCGCCCAACGCTTGTCCTGCGCGAAGGCGCGGGCGAGAAAGGCGATCGCTTTCCTTTCGCGGCCGGCCGAGGCGAGGGAGATACCGACCCAGAAGGGCGCCTCGCCATTGGTCGCCCCATCGGGCACGAGCTCGGTCGCCTGGGTGTACGATTCGAGAGCCTTGTCGATATCGCCGGCCGAAAACCAGCCGTCCCCTTCGTTGAGAAGGCGGTAGGCGCGCTGAAGACGCACGAGGCGGCGGAGCTCGGCGACCGGATCGGGATGGTCCTCGACGCGCAGGTCGAAGAGGCGGTCTTCCCAGGGGCGGCCCGTGCTCTCGGCCGAGACGATCACGATCGCCGCCGACTGGCGGCCGCGGATGTCTCCCCCCTCGGTTTCGGCCGCCTCGAGTGCGGCGAGGAGGCGTTCGGCGAGATCGCCCTTGGTGTGGGCGTAAGCATGGGCCATCGCCGTCCACACGGTCGGCTTCTCCATGAGGTTGGCCTGGGTGGAAAACATGTCTCCCACGTGGTGGCCGGCGGCGGCGATCGCGCGGCTGCCCGTGTGGACGGCCACGTTTCCGTCGGCGTCGACCATCCCCACCTGGCGCACCGCCTCGCCCTCATCGGTCGACATGAGCGCCTTGAGCGCTTCGGACGCGCTGCGGCCGCTCCGCATCAGCTCGAGACCGAGCGGGCCGTAAGACGGTTCGACAAAGGACTGAGTCGCCACGGCGCCCACGCCGGCCTCGGCCCAGGGCACGATCGGCCCCACCGAAAACCAGTGCGACTGGACGGCCACACCCATGTCGCCGGTGACCGGATCGCGCGCCACGATCGAGTAGGTGGCCACCGGCCGGCGGCACTGGTCGATCTGGCCGAAGAGCGTTGCGACCGTGGGAACGGTTGCGACCGTGGGAACGGTTGCGACCGTGGGAACGACTGCGGCCATTGGAACGGCTGTAAGTACAACTGTGAGAACGATGACGAGAGTGGCGAACAAAGGTTTCCCCATTGTGTCGATTCCTTCCTGAACTGACGGCGGGCGCGATCGCGCGACCGGCACCTTTCGTTGATTTGGTTCAGCCCTGCGCGGGACAATGATATCATGGCCCCGCACACTGAGAATAGCCGCGGTACTGCTGATTGCAATCGGCAGATCGGAGACAGTGCCGGAATGGATCTTCGACGCAGAAGACTGAGTTTGATTCTGATAATCGTGGCATGTCTCGCGCTCTGCGCGGCATGCCAGTCGGACGGGCATTGGGGGTTGGCTTACCGCGCCACACCCGACAGGAGCGCGCTCGAACAGGTGCCGATCGAGGGGTTGGTGCCAGGTACGCATTTTCTTGTAGGCGAAAGTCTTGTTGTCTACAGCGCCGCGGAGCCGGCCGGCGCCGATCAACGGGACAGTCTTGAGTGGGACCGAGGCCGCCACCTGGCAAAAAGCGACGCCGACGGAAACTTTCTGATCCGCCCCACGTGGGGCCATGCCGACGCGGCCGCCGAGGTGAGCGCCTTTTATCATCTCAATCGCTATCTCGCCTATTTTCGCACACTGGGATTCGGGGATTTCGGCGAGGCGTTGAACATTGCCGTCAACTATCGCCCCGAGGGAGAGGGCGATTTTCTGGCGGGATCGACCCTGGTGCGCGGCCGGCCGGGAATGGTGGTCGGCCAGTGGGGTGAGCGCAACCTCGCCTTCGATCCCGACGTGCTCGGCCACGAGCTCTTCCACGTGGTGCACAGCCAGATCGTTCCAGGCAGCACGGCCGAGGTGGAGAACGCCATCGATGCTCTCGGTTTCAACACCATTCCCATGGCGGTGGCCGAAGCGGTTGCCGACTACTTTTCCTGCTCCTTGAGCGGCGATCCCGACGTGGGCGAGTACACGGCCGCCGCGCTGGGCCTTCCCTTTCTGAGCACGCTGGCCAACGACGCCCGTTTTCCGCGGGACAGGACGGGGCAATCGCACCGCGATGGGCAAGCTCTGTCGGGCGCGCTCTGGGAGGTGCGCGCCGTCGTCGGGGCGGACGCGCTCGATCAGGCGCTCTACGATGCGCTCGTCGAGATGCCCCGCCTCGTGCAGGAGGGGCGCCGTTCGGGGGAACGATGCCCCACCTTCGGGTTCGTTGCAAATCGCATCTTGGCCCACTTGCAAAGAGCGATCGTTGGAGACAGTGTGGACCAAGCGCGGCGCCTTTTCGCCGCGCGAGGATTGATGTCCGACTGCGACGTCGTGCCCTTGGCGATCGGCGAAAGGCGCCGTCTCTGGCTTCCGGGGATTGCCGACTCTTTTGGAAATGTGGAATCCCGGCAAGGCGGGCTGCCCGCGCCGCTGCAGATGCGCATCGACGTGCCCGACGAGTGCACAGCGCTGTCGATCTCGCTTTCAATGGAAGCCGACGACGATGAGCCGCGAGAAGCGGTCGCGTTCCGGATCGATCTGCGCGCTGAAAAACCGGTGCGATACACGCTCGACGGCGAAAACCTCGAGACCGATTCAGATTGGTTCGAGTCGACCACTTCGAGCGCGATCGAGATCGGTGCCGAGCGGATCGACGCACTGCGAGGACGGGCGCTCTTTGTCTCCATCCGGACCACGGCCGAAGACGATGTCGGCCTGTCGGTGTCCGCGTCGGTGCGATGAGCTCAGTGCTCGCGAGGCGGTGTGCGCCGTAAGAATTCCTCGTACCCTTCCCTGTCGATCGTGTACCGCACGACGTCGATCCCGAAGTAGTGCGCCTCGTTGGCAAGGACGAGGCCGAGCTTCTCGAGGACACGCGCTGAGGGTCTGTTATCGGGATGGACGAGGCCGATGATGCGATCGAGGGCGAGCGTCTTGAAAGCATGCTCGATGCACGGCGTGGCCGCCTCGGTGGCAATCCCCTTGCCCCAGTGGGACTTCTTGAGGAGGTACTTGATCTCCACCTCGGCCGTGTCGTCGAGATATCCGAGCCCGCACCATCCGAGGAGTTCGCGTGCCGCGATCGTCTCCACCGCCCACCACCCGAAGCCGCGCTTCGTCCAGTGCGCCCAGTGCCTGTCGAGCGCGCCGCGCACCTTCTGCTTGGGCCACGGTTCGGTGGTCGGCAGGTAGCGGATCACGTCGCGGTCTCCGAGGATCGCCTGAAGCGGTTGGCGATCGAGGGGACTGAAGCCGCGCAAGCGGAGACGCGCTGTCTCGATGGTTGGGATGTTCATGGCCTTCCCTTTCCGGCGCAGGAGTCGGGTGGCTGCAGTTGTTTTTATCATAACGAAGAAAACGGCCGCTGTGAATGGGCCGCCGTGCGGGGCGCTGAGCGGAACCTTGAAGCAAATCGGCCCGGGCTCGATGGCAAATCAGCGCGCGCTTGCTTTGCGTCCGTCCAGTCTCCAGAATGAAATGCGGCACCGAGGATCTTTCGGCAAACCGTAAACAGAGGACAGGTCATGAAACGCTCTCTTTGGCTCCTGTTGATCGTCTTTCTCAGTGGATTGGTTTTCGGAGGCGCCGCCGCCCAGGCGTCCGATGAGAAAAACGGCGCCGAGGGGGCTGCCGGCCGGCTGCTCCTCCGAAACCTCCACGTCTTCGACGTGCAGACGGGGACGATGTCCGAGTTGCAGGACATTTTTATCGACGGCGGCCGGATCAGGGCGATGGGGCCGATTGACGGCGCGCCCGGCGCAACACAGATCATCGATTGCGGCGGACGGTTTGCGCTTCCGGGCCTTTTCGACTGCCACACCCATGTGGCCCACCTTGCCACGATGAGCGATGAGGAAAAAGCCGAACTGCTGGGAGATCTCGTCGATGCGGGCATTCTGGCGGTACGCGATGTGGGCGGTCCGGTTGATGTGCTCAGCACGATGAGCACGGAGATCGCGCGCGGCGCGCTTCGGGGGCCGGAAATCTTCTTCACGGGACCGATGCTCGAGGCGAGCCCCTTGACCTGGGAGAGCCAGAACGAGGCGCTTCCCGATTTCACCGTCGCCGTCGACACGATGGAAGACGCCGACCGGATCGTGGCCGAACTGGCGCGCAAGGGGACGCGCATGATCAAGACTTTTGGCAAGCATAAACGCGACGTCTACGCTCACCTCGTCGCGGTCGCCAAGAAGCATGGGCTGCGCGTGGTTCACGATCCGGGCGAGCCACTCTTTCACACCATGCCGATGGACGAGGCGATCGCCCTCGGTGTGACAAGCATCGAGCATGGCAAGGCACCCTGGCCGGCGGCGCTCGTTGATGAGCTCCGGGAGGAGCACGATGCGCTGCTGGCCGAGGGCGCGGCGCCGATGAAGCGGATGGCATTCATGTCCAAGGTCTGCCAGAAGGGTGCTGCGTCGGTGTCGATCGACCGGCTTGGGGAGATCGCCGCCGAAATGGTGCGGCACGACGCTTACCTCTGCCCCACACTCCAGGTCTGTGCGCAGATGAAGGAGGAGGAACCGTGGAAAGATCAGCCCGCGGTGGCGCAGAACATGATGAAGCGGGTGATCACCGCAATGGAGGCGGTGAGCGATCTCTGCACGAGGGAGCTGGCCAGTCAGGGAGTAAAACTTCTCGTGGGCCAGGACGGGTTTCGGGCAGAGGGGACTTTTTGCGAGATGAGGACTCTGGCGGAATGTGGCATCGACGAGGCGGAGATCCTCAGGGGAGCCACGATCTATCCCGCAAGGTGGCTGGGGCTGGAAGAACGTCTCGGGTCGCTCACGCCGGGCAGGGAGGCGAATCTTCTCATTGTCGATCACAATCCGCTCGACGAGATCGCCAACGTGGAGTCGGCCTTTCTCACGATTCAGAAGGGCGCGGTCGTCTTTCGCGCGGAGCGGAGCGCCGGAAAACCGACGCCCGAGCAGGTTGCGTGGCACGCGATGGAGATGGAGATGTTCGTCTGTCTCGATCCGTGCACCTGGCAGAACCGGGAGTACGACAACCACTCCACCCCGCTTTCGGAGATCAATCCCGAGAAGCTCGACACCGTTCAATGGTGCCGGGTGGCGCAGTCATTTGGCGCGAAGCAGATTCTTTTTGTCGCCAAGCACACGGGCGGATTTTGCTGGTGGAACACGGACACCACCGACTACGGCATCAAGGACACGCCCTGGCGCGGCGGCAAGGGCGATGTGATCGCTGAACTTTCGGAGTCGTGTCGCAATCACGGCCTTAAACTCGCCATTTACGTCTACCCCGGCGACGACACGTGGGGCGCGCCGATGGGGAGCGGTGGGCGGACGCGCGATCCGGCCAAGCAGGAGGAGTACAACAAGGTTTTCCGGCAGCAGATGACCGAGGTGCTTTCGCGCTACGGGCCGATCAGCGAGGTTTGGTTTGACGGAAGCTGTGTGATCGAGGTGGGTGATATTTTGAAAAAATACGCGCCCAAGGCGATGGTCTTCCAGGGGCCGCACGCCACGATCCGGTGGCCGGGTAACGAGCGGGGAATCGCGCCTTACCCCTGCTGGCAGACCGTTAATAAGAAGGACGCGCTCACCGGTGTGTCCACGGCGGCGCACAGCGATCCCGAGGGGGATGTGTGGCTGCCTTTCGAGATGGACACGACCCTCCTCGATCACAAATGGTTCTGGGGGGAGAATACCGATCACATGATGAAGAGCGTGGATACGTTGATGCGGATTTACTATGAGTCGGTTGGGCGTGGGTGTGTGTTGTTGTTGAATTCTACGCCTGATACGAGCGGGGTGATTCCGCCGGCCCAAGTGGAGCGGTACGGGGAGTTTGCCGCGGAGATCGAGCGGCGGTTCGGGCAGAGTTTGGGCGAGACAAGTGGTCGTGGCGACATCGTCGAGCTCGTTTTCGAAGAGCCGACAGTGATCAATCATGTGATTACAATGGAAGATATTCGCAACGGTCACACCGTGCGGGCTTACGCAATCGAAGGATTACGCAACGGCAATTGGAATGAGCTCTATCGCGGCTGCTCGATGGGTTACAAGAAGATCGATTATTTTCCTGAGGCGACTGTAACTCGGCTGCGAATTCGTGTAATCGATTGCAGCGGCGAGGCTATGATCAATCGGATGGCGGCTTTTCGTGTGAGCCTTGTGCCGGGACAGTTTCCAGATCTTGGCTCTTTTGTGGTAGACAAAAAAAATGAGGATGGGTTGGAGTGGGAGCGCGTGGCGTTACTGGAGTGTGGTGAAGACCCTGGCGTGTGGTCCGAGTTGATCGATCTTTCTCCCTACATCACCGAGGTGGGTCAGTATGAGCTCGAGATTCGCCAGGCTGCGGGCGATGGACGTCTCGACAACATAACTTGCGCACTGCTTCTCGAAGGCCTCGAAGCGCCGGACGCAATCCGCAAACTGGACCGACACGGAGCGTTCAATATTAGCCGCAGTCAGGTTGTGATCCCCGATGAAAAGAATCACACACAGGTGATGGTGTCGGGTAAAGTTCAGGGCAAAATTGAGATCGAGGTGCGTATTTTACACAAATCGTGATAAATATTTTGTCATTCTCTACTCGGGAATCTTCAACTCTCAAAAATAATTTTAGGAAAAAGCCCCCCGCCTTATGACGGGAGGCTTTTTGTGTTGGTCGAGTTAGACTTGTATCTTCAGACCTGGTGTGAAGATCAGAGACTCAGGAACGAATCGGGTTCGAGCGCTGTCGACGCGAGTCGAATCTCGTCGATTGCGCCGGTGAAGTGGAGCCAATCGTTTCCGTTCCAGTTTTCGCAACCGATGGAAAAGGACAACTGCCCATCAAGATTAATTGGAGTGCTGCCGTTGATATCTGGCGTGGTCTCCTGCAATACGTGGTCGACGTAAAACCTGTACTCGACTCTCTCACGATCACGGACGAGGGCGAAGTGGTGCCAGCTCCCGTCATCGAGAGGATTAAGGCTCTTGAGAACGTGACCATTGACGTAGTTGTCACAGCGAGAATGTCCCGAAGCATAGCCCGCTGGACTATCCGTGTGGCTGATAACAACTTCGGCGCTCTGAGTTTTCTCGAAACCCATGATCGCCTGACGCACTGACACCGGAGCTGAATATCTTGCAATAACTTCCCAAGTGTAGCTGTCATTTTCGTAGTAGATCGGAACAAGATTCGTACCAACCCAATCGCTGGAGCCATCGAATTCCAGTGCTCCACCACTGTTACCCGCAACCCACTGAGGATTTCCATGAAGCGTACCGTGCCAACCGTTGCCGCTCACATCGTGCAGGGTGTTTCCGGACATTTCGTCGAAGGTGTAGTGAGCATCGATGAGGTTGGTGAAGGGGATGAACTGAGACGGCTCGAGCGCCGTCGATGCCAGGCGAATCTCACTGATCGCTCCGGCGAAGTGGAGCCAATCGTTTCCGTTCCAGTTTTCGCAACCGATGGAAAACGCCAACTGCCCATCTTGGTTGATAGGGGTATTGTTGTTGTTATCGTCGATCTCTAGCTGAAGGACGTGATCCACGTAAAATCTGTACTTTTTGAATTCTCGATCACGCACAAGAGCTAAGTGGTGCCAGCCTCCGTCGTTAATTGGATTGAGACTCTTGATCACATGACCTCCGCCGTTGACTCCGTAATTATCACAACGCGAGTGCCCGGAAGCATGTCCTGGAGGACTGTCCGTGTGACTGATGACAACTTCTGCGCTTTGTGTTTTCTCGAATCCCATGATCGCCTGACGCACCGATACCGGCGCCGAATATCTCGCAATAACCTCCCAGGTATAGCTATCGTCTCCATCATAGATCGGAACGAGATTCGTACCGACCCAATCGTCGACACCGTTAAATTCCAATACTCCTCCACTCGGCCCTGGCACCCACTGTGGATCGCCATTCAGCGTACCATGCCAACCTTCACCGCTCACATCGTGCAGGACAGTGCCGGACATCTCGTGAAATGTCCAGTGGGCGTCGATCAGGTCGTAGTCTTCGAGGATCTCCACCTTGACATAATTTGTCAGTGTTGTGAAAAAGCTCCCCCAGGGCCCCACGAGCGCTTGCAGATAATACGTGTCGCCCGGCTTCCAGGTTGACGGGACCGTGACAGTCAGAGTCAAAACACCGTTTTGAGGAATCTGGCCGAGTGAGCCGTCCCACAACGTGGGCCAGGGAAGGTAGAAGTCGCCATACTGTGTCGACAAAGGCGGATCGACGAGTTCGGGATCCATGTAGAGATTCACCGGCGCTGTAGGCCAACCCACGACATTGACGTCGATCTCCTGACCGGGCTGAACGTCCCCTGTGAGATAGAGATGGAAATAGTACTCATCGGCGCCCATGTCGATCGTGCTCAGTGCTATTCTCGGATCTCCCTCTGGATCTAGCGTGACGTCAGGGAGGAAATAGGTATTGCTTCCCGCGTTGCGGCAGGGCGAGTCGTAAGTGAGGTGGTAGTCGTTGGTCGAAGCATTCACGAATTCCGGGTCTGAATTAATATTGTTATTACCCGTATAGCCACCCATGATATCGCTGTATGAAACGATCGGCGGAGGCCCCTGGTTGGCGATCTCTTCGGGATTGTTGTCCCAGAGAATCGAATTCGAAATGTCTGTATTGTCCTGACTTCCAGAGTAAATACCTCCCCCCTCGTTGATTGCGGTGTTATTGACGACGGTGCAATTTCTAAGATCGACGGAACCGTAGTGTTCGCAGCAAATCCCCCCACCCAGATTTGCGGAATGGTTGTAGTAAATGTAGTTATTCACCAGTAGCGGCTTGCTCTCGGCACTCGAATCTTCGCTGTAGGAACAGACTCCTCCGCCATAACTCGAGACGCCGTTGTTCTTGATAATACAGTCAACAATGGAAGGTGATGCTCTATAACAGAAAACCCCGCCTCCCTTTTCGGCGTAGCCGTTTGTGAGCGTGAAGCCGATCAACCACGATTCATTACCTTCTGCGAAGGTAACCACACTCCCCGAGCGCGCTCCGTCAATTATTGTCGACTCCGGGCCCTCCTTGCTGACTACCGTAATATTCTTGTCCAGGTTGATTGTTTCGTGGTAAGTCTTTGGCCAAACGATGATCTTATCCCCGTTAGCGGCTGCGGAGATTGCGTCCGAGATGGTTGGATAGTCACCAGGAACATGGATGTCCATCCCTTGAACGGTGCAGAATGAAAAAAGAACAAGTGCCGCAATCCATACATAGAGTTTCATCATATTCTCTCCCAAGTTGTGTAAAGAAGATGGAACAATAAAAAACGAGATACCTCTTCGCGTTGATCGTCCCCTCTCAAAACGATAAACAGGAAAAGATGTTTTAATTGGATATCTTGTTGGTCCGTCCCACTATCCTGATTCAGCGGGAGAAGGCGGAAAGTACGCCTCGATGATATTGTTTTTTTTTGGCCGGTAGATTTTCAGTGGAGTGAACTGGTTGAAATGAAAGTCAGAGTTATTGCGAGTAGGCCACTATCCCCCATCTACCTCAAGAAAGCATGGCCACTCGAGAGATTCCCAGCTCGAAGCAATGTCTGAGGCTTTGATGGTCGTCTCCCTCCCTGTGGCGAGATCGACAATTCGAATGTGCTTTATCCTGTCGTCTTCTTCGCTCTCGACCATACAAGCGAGCAGATCCGTAAAAGAGAGACAAAATCCACACATGAGGCACTTGCCATTTCGCTTCGCGTCGTAGACGATCTCGGGGTCTTTTCCATCCGGACCCATCGTGACGAACGCCCAGCAGTCGTCTCGGTCGCCGCAAGCTCGGATGATTTTCTGCTTGTCCGAAGTAAAGCGGGCGAGTAGGTCGCTGATCTCGTCGCGAGTCAGCCGTTTTGGTCGGCAGGCGAAATCTCCAGACTCATCGAGCTGGGCCTTCCACGTTTCCTGCTTGGTCGCCTCCGATTCACCGGCGAAATGAACAAATAGAATGAACCGCCCATCGCTGGAGATATGAGGTCTGTTAAAGACTTGTCCCGGTCTTCCAATGATCCGTTTCGGCTGTGCGTCTCCCGTTCCATCCACGTCGATCGTGTGAATGCTTCCACCGCCCAGAGAGGGATCATTGGAATTGGTAAAATAGTAGATCTTGTTCAGCACGGGGTGCCAGGCAGATGAGTAGGCGAGATCGGTTCCCACACTGCACAGGATTTTCGGTTCAGAAGCGGAATTATTGCAGATCTCGTGGACGACCAGGAAAATTTCCTTATCGTCTCCATGGGCGTCCTCGAGATAACAGACCATCGTACCGTCCGGTTTGACGGAAAGTTCTCTTCTATTCTTGTTTTCCTCCAGGTCGCATAGTGTCGTAACCGAGAAGGACCGGGAAGGATCGACTCGTAAGAGCGCTTCATGTTCGGTCTCTGTTTCTTTATCCTTCCTTCTCCCAAAGCAGAGGAAAGGGCCAATCTCGGCAGGGTCGAGTTCGACGATTTCGTTTTTCTGGTGGCGTTTTATCGGCAATTCAACAAGAAGCCTGGTTTTTGTGCCTGGCTTCTCAGACTGTTCATCGAAGTCGCCTTCGCCAATATAGCCTGATCCATTTCCGATCGGAGTATTCAAATCATCGGGAAGCGACTCCCTATCCCCCGGACTATCAATATAAAGTCTGTGCTCGTTCGGCGACAAATCGCGAGGTTTGTGAGCCCTCGCAAACTCGACGATTTTTTTCGCACGCCACGATAGAAGGGGTCCACCTCTTTCCGTGGAAACAACGATTTTTTCTTTTCCTCTGAGTCCGGCAAGATCAAGTGCCGATCGGTGGCTGTACATGGAAACCAGCTCTTTCGTGGAGACGTTCCAGAAAGCCGTGTTTCCATCCACCGTGACGGTCAAGACACTCTCACCGTCGCCGCTGAAAAAAACGCGGCTGACGGGGCTCGCGTGGGAGAACTGACCGAACCGTTCCCTTCCGCCGTCTGTCTCCCAGACACGGGCCGTTTCGTCATCGGAAGCAGTGATCAAGAGCCGGCTGTCGGGGGAGAAAACGACATCGTTGATCCCGCTTTTGTGTTCCTCGAAATACGAGACACATTCACCGGTGGACGCATGCCAGAGCCGTGCGCTCCCGTCTCTTGAGACCGTCGCCACGAAGCGGCTGTCATCGCTGATCACGCCGCGAACCACCTTGTCGCCGTGGCCTCTCAGCCAGACATCACTCTGCTCGCCGAAGGGAAACCAGATCTGTGCCGATCCATCGTCAAACCCAACGAGAACCATCCGGCCACCGGTGCTCAGAGAAAGCGACGAGGCTTTACGATCGTACTTTTGAGAACACGCGATTTCTTTCCGTTCGTCATAAGGCTTGTCCCGGTCCACATCAATGAGACGTACAGTGTAGTCCGTTAAAAAGACGGCCAATTTTTGATGATCGGGGCTCAAAGCGAGTAAATCACAATCCCTGCCGTGTTCGGCCAACCAGATCAGATCACCCTGAGTCAGATCCCACACTTTCAGGCTGTTTCCCTGTGCGCACGCGGCCAGCCTCTTGCTGTCAGCGCTGACCGTGCACCGCTTGAAATGACACTCGTCCGTATTTTCTATCGCTTGAAGTTCCTTTGTGACTGGATCCTCCCACTGAAAGAGCGTCGTCTTGAGAGGAAGGGGCATGATTCGGGCCTCGCCGGTAAACGTCTGTTCTATCGGCTCGGCAACACTCCCCTCGTGTGCGTCGAACATGGCGCGCCACAAGGCGACCTCTTTTCCTGTGGAGAGATCGACCACACGAAGACCCCTATTTGACTCGGATCGTTGCACCACCAGATCGGCGCGCGGGCTCAGTTTCCAGTTCGTCCAACCTTTCTCTCTCGGTACGGCGGTGATCAGTGATTTCATGGCCCAGGTGCGCACCGTCTTGTCTCGGGACGCGGTGACCAACCTCTGGCCATCAGAGCAGAAGGCCACCGATCTCAAACCACCCTTGTGTCCCTTGAGTTCGATACATTCTTTTATGTACGATGGATTGCTCAGCTCGAGGATCGCTTCTCTCACACTCCCAGAGCCTCCGAGGTGATCTGTGAAAGACGCGAAATATTCTTTGCAGTACGCCACCTTCCAGATTCGGGCCGTACCGTCCCTCAACGCTGTGGCGACCAGGGAGCCGTCCGTGCTGTATGCCGCGTCAACGATTTTCGCACCGACATGACGAAAAGCTGCCGTATCCCTAAGAGACAAGCCATTGAATTTCCGTATTTCGACCGTCCCATCTTCGGTGGCCACGAGGAATTCGCGACTTTCAGATTTTGGACAAAACGAAGCGGCGCAGGGAATCCGCGGGTACAGATCGTCGGAAGCGAGCTCCTCTCCCGTTTCCGCGTCCCAGATGTGAAAGTCTCCTCCTTTAGAAACAGTAATGACCAGCTTCCCGTCTGGGCTGAACTCTGCGTCGACCACATGCCACCTGTGGTTTTGAAGGGAGGTCGGCGCAATATTCCCGCGAAGATCCCAGATCACGGCGGTCATATCGTTCGAGGCGCTCACGAGTTTCGAGTCGTCGGGGCTGAATGCGACAGACCGCACCGCCCGGTCGTGATTGAAGGCTGGTAACCCATCCAGTTCTCTGCCCGATTCCACATCCCTCACCAGAACCGTGCAGTCCATCGAGCAGGACGCGATACGCTGTCCATCATGGCTGAACGCCACATCGAGGACAGCAGCCTTGTGCCCTTCAATCCGAGGTGCTGCCAGCTCTCCAGTTGTGCTGTCTCTGATCTCGACCGTGCCATCGGTCAGGCCGACCGCGATCAGCGATCCGTCCGGGCTGAATACCGCCACCTCGATCAAATCAATTCGAAAGCACTTTCTCTCTAAGCATTGGCTCAGGGCTTCGAAAAGGGCATTTTGCGCCTCGCGGCCGGGAGCCTTATCGAATCCCTTCAATGCCAGATTTATCGCTAAGCCCGGATCTTTATCGAGCTGAGCACTTGATCCTGCGATCAAACGTTGACCGATCAGTTCTTGATTAGCTCGAGAAATCTTGATGTAGCTGGAAACCGCCCCGACAAGCAAGGCAACCACCGCCACCACCGCCAACCCCAGCGCCCCGCTCAACGCCGGATTCCGCCGCACCCGTTTCCCAACGCGCGTCAACGCTCCCGCCGGCCGCGCGAGTATGGTCTCGCCCGCCAGAAACCGCCGCAGATCGTCGCCAAACTCAGCCATGTCCTGATAGCGATGCTCCTGCTTCTTCTCCATCGCCTTGAGGCAGATCACGGCCAGATCGCGCGGCACGCGGCTGTTGGCGCGGCGCGGATCGCGCGGTTCGTCAAAAAGAATCTTCCGGAGAACGTCGGGCGTCGTCTGGGCATCGAAAGGCACGTCGAGGGTGAGCATTTCGTAGAGGGTCACACCCATCGAGTAGACGTCGGTGCGAAAGTCGATCCCCTTCCGGTTGCGTCCCGCCTGCTCGGGCGACATGTAGTAAGGAGTGCCCGAGAAATCGCCGGTGCGCGTCAGCGCAAGGGCATCCTCCACGCGCGCCAGGCCGAAGTCGGTCACCTTGGGCCGGTCCCTTTCGTCGAGGAGGATGTTGGAAGGCTTGACATCGCGATGGATCACACCCGACTCGTGCGCATGGTGCAGCGCGTCGGCCACATCGGCCGCCATCGCCGCCGCCTCGCGAAAGTAACCGACGGGCAGATCGCCCCCGCCACGCAGGTCGTCGAGCCGGTCGGCGAGGCTGCGTCCCCCCTCGACCAGCTCGTGGGCGATGAAGTGAATCCCATCGAACTCCCCCATGGCATGAACGGCCACGATCCCCGGATGCTTCTGCCGGCCGCCCGCCTCGGCCTCGCGGCGGAACTTGCCCACCGCGTCGTCGCAGAGGCTCAGGTGCGAGGGGAGCACCTTGAGCGCCACCCGCCGCCGCAGGGAGATCTGCTCCGCTTCGTAGACCACACCCTGGCCGCCGCGGCCGATCTCTTTCACGATGCGGAAGTCCCCGAGGACCATGCCGGTCTGCATCGGCTTGGTCGGCAGGGCGGCCAGAGGCTCTTCGTCGCCGTCGACCTGCCCCACGCCCGGAAGGCGCTGCGCCACGAAGAGAAAATCCTCGATCTTCTCGCGCAGCTCGGGGCCACACTCGGGATGGCGGCGGCAAAACTCGTCCACGTCGGGATTCCCACCCGCGTACCAGGCCTCGCTGAACTCCCAGCGGGCCGCTTCGATCGGATCTTGATTCATCGGATCTTGATTCAATTGTGGAGTCTCTCTTCCGGAAGACATGGCTGTCCTCTCAGGCCGAATATTTTTCCATGAAACCCTTCACCCCGTTGCGCCGCAGCTCGCCGATCATGTCGCCGAGGCGGTGGACCGCCTGGCGGTAGCGTTTCTCGGCCGCGTTGGGTGTGATACCCAGTTCTTCCCCGATCTCGATGAACGATCGGTCCTCCCACTGCCTCAGAACGACCAGTTCCCTGTCGGCCGGTTCGAGGAACTCGACGCCGAGCCGGATCCACGCCTCCTCCTCGTTGGCCGCCGCCGCACGGCTCGGAGTCGTCTCCTTCCGGTCGCGGGGAGGATCGAGCTCGAGGACCGTGTCGGAGGGCAGGGGCTTCTCGCGCGAAACCGCCCGGCGCCGCGCCTTGAACCAGTCGTTCTTGTCGCGGATCGTGTTCTCGGCGATGCGCGCCAGTATTCCGTGAAACTGCTTGGTTTCCTGGAGAACGATGCGCGGCCCGTAGCGCAGGAACTGCACCATTGCGTCCTGCACGAAATCGCAGGTCTCCGCCTTGCGGCGCAGGCCGGCGCCGAGCCGGCTGTGGACGAGCCTTTGCACCCAGGGCAGATGGCGATTGAGCAGGGCGGCGAGAGCCCCGTTGTCGCCGTCCTTCCAGCGCTGGAGAAGGTCGGAGGTCTTGTTTTCCCCATAATCCATGATTGACATATTCTAATAAAAACGAGTGATCCCTTCAACCCGTGGGAGCGCCCCCGAAAATATCAATCCTTGAGTCCACCCCCCCACTATCCGATACTGAAAGAAACACAATCAGGCGAAAACCGCTCTTAAACAGGAAGGCTCAATCAATGAGAAATCCGCTCAAAACGATCCAGGAGGTCTTTGTCGTTCTCGACAACAAGCCCGGTGCGGTCGGTACGCTCACGCGCACGCTGAAAAAAAGGCGCATCGCGATCTACGCCATCGGCGTCTTCGGCGACATTGCGCGTCTTTATGTAACCCGGCCCGAGAAGGCCGTCGCCTTTCTGGCCGAACACGGCTACGAGGCCGAGATGCGCGACGTGATCCGCGTCGACCTGCCCAACCGTGTGGGCGCCCTCATGGATCTGACCTGCAAGCTGGGCAACGCGGGCATCAACATCGACTATCTCTACGGCGCCGTCGAGCAGCGGCAGAAAAGGGGCGTGATCATTCTCGACGTGGACAAGCCTCAGCTTGCGCTCGACATCTTTGCCACCCACCGCTTCTGAAATCGGCCTGTTTTAACGCTTCACTCGGCGCGAGGTGCCGTCGCCGGCCGCCAGAGTTCGCGCCACGGTGACCGATTCCCCAGCAGCGACGGTGATCCGATCGACGCGGACGGGCCGGTACTTGCCGAAAGCGGTGTGGATGATCGAACAGCCGTGAAGCTCGGTGTGATAGTCGCCGCTCGCCATGTCGAGGTTGTAGACGCCCGGGGGGAGTTCGACCTCGTAGCGCCCCTCCTCACCGCGCCATATCCAGTCGCGCCACTGGGCGCCCGTTGTCTGGTTGGCGAAATAGACCTCGATTTGGCGTTCCGTCGCCTCGCCGCCAGGGCCGGTGAGGACAAACTCCATGCGGCCGGGATCAAGAAGCTCCTGAAAGTAGAGGTCGATCCTGGTTTCCTGCGAACCGGCATCGACGACAAAACGGCCCCTTCGGGCGTGGCGCCCTTCGCAAACCGCGTTGTACGTATAGGTGCCGGGCTCCAGCTCGAGCCAGATCGCGCCGCCCGGAACGCGAAACCACTCCTCCTCCATCTCCACGATGTTGAGGAGCGTGTGGGGAAGACGCCGGCCCTCGCCGTCGAATAGATTCACGCGCAGCCTGTGTTCGACGATCACAAATCGCAGAGAGCTCGCGCCAACCTGGTAGTGAAGGACTTCGTCGGCCTCTTCATCGTAAAGCAGATCGACGGCGCAGTCGGCCTCGACCGCCCACGGACCGGCCCTCAATCCGCTGAGCGTGAACCGGCCATCGGGTCCCGTTCGGGCGATCGTCTCGATGAGGCCCTCGCCCGGCTCGAGATCGACATCGTCCATGTCCGAGTCGAGCCAGGCCCAGATCACCACATCGGCCGCCGGCAGGCCGTCGGCGTAGAGCACCGATCCCTCGATCACACCATCGCCCCTGAGCACGAGATCGGGAATCGTCACGTCCCGGTCGGTGGCGATCTCTCCGGTGACGAGAGCGTTGGCGCCCACGTCATCCTTGTGGGCGTCGACGTGAAAGCCGTTGGCCGACAGGATGGGCACCGAGAAGATCCCGTCAGGGGTGCTGTTCGCGAAGCAGAGGTCTTCCGTCGGATCGAAGGCCTCGATCTCGGCGTTGAAGACCGGCTTTCCGTCAGCGGCCACCACCTTTCCCCAGAGATTGGCGCCCTCCTCGAGACCGTCGAAATCGACGCGCAGCACCGTTCCGTCGGGTGTGGGATAGGGCAGCGTCGGTTCGTAAGTATCGTCGTAGGCAATGGTATCGGACAGGTACCCATCGGCGCGCAGGCGGATCAGGATGTCGCCCGGAACGGTCCTCGTCGTCGCAAATGGTTCGAAGAAGTGAGGCACGAGAACGTTGGCCCCGTAGCGCCCCAGCCGATCGGTCCGAACCGTGGCGACCGGTGCCGCGCCGAAGTCGGCCACCAACGGGGGATGGTCGTCGATCGATCCGTCACTTTCGAGAACGAACCAGATGGCGACCTCGACGCCCTCGATCGGCTGCGTTTCCTCGTCGAACACCCGGCCCCACAGGTGCCAGCCGCACGCCGAAAGCGGCTCGAACGCAGGCGGTCCAACACTGTCCGAATCAGGCGCGGGCCCGTTATGGGGTGCGACGTTAACTCTCCCTTGACCCGACCTGTCCGCTGCGGCCCTTTCCACGGGGCTTCGATCGGTTGGGGAGCCGCCCGCGCCACGGCCGTCCACGGCGACGCCATCCTCAGGTGACGTGAAAAGAAGATACCAGCAGGCCAAGACGAGGACGATTCCGGCGGAGACGATCAGGATAGTACGCTTGGCAGGTTGCTCGGTCATGGGCTTCAAAATAGCAAACCTCGTACCCGGGCCAAAGGTCGGAGAGCTTGCCTGATCGGACCATCAGCCTCCGGCCTACGTACGACCCCCTGAGTGTTCTTACGTAAACCCCTGCGTCAATTGCCGTTAAGCCTTGTGGAAAAAAGATTTATTTTATCAATACGATCGCTCCAAAAATTACGCTTCTACATAATAGACAGGCACAGTGAAGTTTTCGGATCTGACCGTCGCGGGACAAAGATTGACAAAACAACCGAATTCCTTCGGAAAAGAGCGGGTGTCGCTCCGATACAGGAGGTAACGGACAAAGGGAAAGCGTTTCGGCGCTTTCCCTTTTCCCATTACCGAGGACTCCGGTTACCATGGGGTTGCTTTTTTCCAGCCCGATCGCCTTCGGCGCGGGAAATCTGCGGGGAAAAAAAGTGCCCAAGAAAAACGACATCACCCACCTGCTCGAGGATCTCAACGCCGGCAAGACCGAGGCGCAGGAGGTTCTGCTCCCCCTTCTCTACAACGAGCTGCGCGCCCTGGCGCGGTACCACATGCGCGATGAGCGATCGGGCCACACGCTCCAGACGACCGCCCTCGTTCATGAGGCGTATCTGCGCCTCTGCGACCGCCGGGCGGAGACGTGGGAGAACAAGGCCCACTACATGCGCATGGCGGCGCGCGCCATGCGGCGCGTGCTCGTCGACCACGCCCGCCGCAAGAGCGCGGCCAAAAGGGGAGGGGGCGGCAAAAAAGAATCTCTCGAGATGGCCGACGGTTTCGAGATCGAGGGCACCATCGATCTCATCGCCCTCGACGAGGCGCTAAAAAAACTCGCCGCAATGGACCCCCGCCTGGGACAGATCGTTGAACTCCGTTTCTTCGGCGGCCTGACCGCCGACGAGGCCGCCCACGTTCTCGGCGTCTCGCCGCGGACCATCAAGTACGAATGGAAGATGGCCAAGGTCTGGCTCAAGCACGAGATGGAGTGATTGTCCCCCGCGGAGGGCACAAAAAAAAGAAGGGACAGGAGTCGGATCCTGTCCCCTCTTTCTCGCACCTCCAGTCCGATCGAGCATGCCAGGATTGCACCTGCCTGGGATCGTGTGGGTCACAAACCGGACTCGAGACACTCATGAAAAGGGTTCGAAATTTACAAAGAGCAAGCGGGCCGGAAGCCCAGATATTCGTAGCAGCAGTCCTGCATGCTCCTGCTGCGGTTGGCCGATCTCAGGTACGGGTCCTTTGCGCTCCTGTAGCACCCGCCCCTCTTGGCGCGGTAGAGGCCCTTCGCGGACGCGGGATTCTGTCCCGCTTCGAGCACATCGTGGCAGAGCTCCCACACATTGCCGTGCATGTCGAAGAGACCGAAGGCGTTGGCCTTGAGCCGGCCCACGGGGTGGGCGCGATTCTGGGAATTCCGGCCGCACCAGGCGTATTCGGGGAGATCGTCGTCCCTGTCGCCGAAGCAGTAGCGTGTGGCCGTTCCCGCGCGGCAGGCGTATTCCCACTCCCGCTCGGTGGGGAGGCGGAGGCCCGCCAGGCGGCACCAGGCGGAACAGTCGTCCCACGAAACCCCCTTGACCGGAAGATCGGGCTCGAGAGCGCAATCGACGCCGCCCCTCTTGATTCTCAACCACGCCTCGCGCGTGCACTCGGTGCGGCAGAGCAGAAAGGGTTCCACCGCCACATCGCGGCGGCGCGATTCGTCGTCGCCCCGGCCCCGTTCGTTCCAGACCGATCCCATGGTGAAGGTGCCGCCCGGCACGAGAACGAATTCGAGACCGCTCATCGTATGGACGTAGACGGGCACCGTATGCGCCACCCCCCCGCACCGGAAGGTCTCTTCGCCCAGAAGGCTGAACCCGGCCACCCGCGGCGGAGGGCCCGACAGCGCCACCGCCGGGCGGCTTCCGGTGAAATCGATCCAGTGGTTCGAGCCCAGTCCGCCCAGGGTCATGAGTCCGAGTAAAACGATCGACCAGAATTGAATCTTCATGGCTCGTCCTCCAACTGTTTCGTGTCCCGATATGCGGGATATTCCGCACTCAAAACGATCGAGCCGATGAAAAAAAGGGCGTACGAACGCCCTTTGGGGTGCAAGATTAGTGGGATTTTTTTGTGATCCCTATTCGGGCCCCGATCAGTGCTTCTTGAGGGTGATCCCCACGCCGGAGACGTTCTGGTGCACGAAAAGCGTTTCCAGCGCCGGGTTGGTCGTGACGGCGTCGACGTACTTGGCCATTCCCGGATCGCGTCCGTGGGAGCTCGTGTTGTGCGCCACGATCAGGCCGCCGGGCCTGACCTTGGGAAGCAGCTTTTCGAGGTAGTCGATATAACCCGCCTTGTCGGCGTCGAGAAAGAGAATGTCGATCGGGTCCTCGATCTTCTTGACCGTCTCGTGGGCGTCGCCCATGACGAGGGTGACCATCTCGCTCACTCCGGCCCGCTTGAAGTTCTCGCGGGCGAGCGCCGCGCGCCCCTCGTCGATCTCGTAGGTGACGAGCTTGCCGCCCGTCTTTCTCAGGGCGAGGCAAAACCAGATTCCCGAGTAGCCGTTGGACGTGCCGATTTCGACCACATGCTGGGCGTTGGTCGATTCCGTCAGCATCCGGAGCAACCGGCCGTCCTCGGGCGGAACGTTCATGTTGCCCCTGCGCTGGTTGGCAAAGAGATCGAGCAGAACGTCGAGGATCTTTTTCTCCTCGTCCGAATCGGCCAGAGGCGGTTTGTTCATCGACGCGCGCTGCGGGCGGTTTGCCTGCCCGCCCGACCGGCCCTGAGAATAGAGTTCGGTCACCAGAAGAGCCGCGATGACGCAGATGGCCGCAGCCACCAGGATCACTCGTTTTTGCATTTCGTTACTCCCTTATTGGGCCGATCCTGGGGATCGGGTCGGTCCTTCGGATCGGGTCGGTCCTTCGGATCGGGTCAGTTCGCGATCTCGATCGACTTGACCATCTTCTCGAAATCGAGCACATCGCGCTCCTCGTCCTCGACACGCATGCCGAGAATAAAGCAGGTGTCCTCGGTGATAAGGGCGAGGACGCGTTTGGTTATTTTGCCGCTCTTGATCATGTAGACCGTGGCGTCGTAACCGCAGACCTTCCGTTGCAGCTTCGATAGGATCCGGTCCTTGCCGGTCACGATCTTCGCCTCGAGATCGTCGAGCGACTGGGAAAAGAGGGTGGGCATGGCCATCAATTCCGTATCGGTCTCGCCGTCGATCTCGACGAGGGTGAAATCCACATTGGAGAAGTCCCGCTCGTAGTCCTCGAAATCGGAATTGTCCGGCTTGGTGATGCTGATCCCGTGAAGGACGTTGGTGTACCTGTTGCCGTCGATGATGTAGTCCTTGAAGCTGTCGCCGATGGCCACCGTTTTGTCGCCGTGGGTGAACTCGAGGATGGTGATGTCGAGATTGCCGAGCGCCTGCACAACGCCGACGAACTCCTCGGCAAGGCCGCCGTCCTTGATCGACGCCGTGGAGAAGGTGATGTGCGTCGGATCGACGCGGCCGATCCCGGTGACGCCGTCGATGGCGTACCACTTGCCGTTGATCCAGACCTCGGCCCACATGTGGCCGCCGAAGATCCCGCCGAGATACATGTAGCCCACGGCGACGCGCGACGGAATACCCACGGCGCGGCAGAGCGCCACGAGCAGCACTCCGTGCTCGGAGCAGTCGCCGCGCGGGTTCTCGAAGACCTCGGCGGCGGTGGCGAAACCGGTGCCGAAGTTCTTGTCCACGATATACTCCTGAACGAATTTTTCGAGGAGCACGGCGGCCTTCCAGGCGTCGGTCTCGCCGCCGATCACCTCGAGAGCCTTCTTTTTGAGTCCCGGGTGATCGTTCTGGATGAAGGCGTTGGGCTCGAGATACTCGGCGAGCTCGGGGGGGGGATTCTCGATCGGCCGCTTCTGCGGTGCGTCGGGCACCTTGGCCTCGATGAAGACGAGGGCGGTCTTGCCGTCGTTTTCGCGCACCGTCTGGCGGAAGCTGTCGAGCCCCTCGGGGATGCCGATATCGGGATTGGTCGCCTCGAAACGGTAGAGGATCGAATCGAGGCGGTAGGGCCTGGGAAGATTCACGTTGGCGCGCGCCATGGTGGCGACGATCATGTCGGTCTTGAGCTCGCCGCCGCCCGACTGCATGGCGCGTTCCCTCGTGGTGCGCACCGTTTCGATTTCCATCCCCATCATCGCTGTCGACGTTTTGACCACGTCGTAGTCATCGTCCCACCACTCGTAGGTCTTGACGCCGGGCAGGATGTCGGTGGTCGAGATGGAGCGGTTAAAGAGTGTTTTCTTGCCGTCGGTGAGCGTCGTTTCACCCGGTTCGATGATCTCCGTGGTCTGGGTCACGACCTTGGAGTGATCGAAGGTGAAGGTCTTGACCGAGTATTTTGTTCCCGGTTCGACTCCTTTGGCTTTTCGGAGGCGCCACGTTCCCATCGGGCCGACGACCTCGTCGTCCCATTCGAGTGCGGATTCGCGCGGCTTTCCCATGGTGGTGATCGTCATCGTCGCCTCGCCGTCGGTGACGACGAGATCGTAAAGGGTTTCCGTGCCCGACATCAACGACTCCTGGTGGCCGGTGAGGATCCGGCCGTCCTTGTCTTCTTCCGTCCATCCGGACACGGAGATCGCCACCACCTGGCCGAATCGTTTGAACTCCATCTTCGATTCGACCTCGGTCCTGTAAGCGGCAGGGCCCTCTCCGCTTAACTCGTGTATGCTCGTGTGGATCCAGCCGACGGCGTCGCCCGCCATTTTCATGAGCGTCCACGTGTCGTAAATGACCGTGTCGTCGGCCACGGCTCGAGGCGCACCGAGGAAGATTGACAGAAAAACGGTGATCGTGGCGAGGAGCCAAACGGTGGATCGTGTCCCTTTGCGCATCGCGGTCTCTCCAAACAGACAGGATGGGTTCATATCGGCGGGGTGCCTTCCATATTATAGCTCCGCGGGCCGATCACCCAAATTGCAATTCGGCTGGGAGCCGAAATTCAATTTCGACGACCCGCCCGCCTCTCAGCCGGTCCATACATACCTGTGGTTGCAGCACGCGTGCCCTTCCATCAGAGTCTTGTCGCGGATCATCTTGATCTTGGG
>Ga0180430_10001335_pt1 | contig 24294 bp, 22 predicted proteins | sample SS_ome_9_FD_132999 | JGI IMG/M metagenome (GOLD analysis project Ga0180430, IMG submission 132999) | Hypersaline lake sediment archaeal communities from the Salton Sea, California, USA - SS_1_S_2 metaG | ecosystem: Environmental > Aquatic > Non-marine Saline and Alkaline > Hypersaline >... | reverse complement strand
GTTGGATTATTACGAACGGCACCCGGGGTTGGGCAAAATTCTTTTCATGACCCTGCCCATGCAAACCTGGATGTCGGATGAAACATTCCGCCAGAAGCGAATGATCAACTTATACCTGGAAGTACTGAAAAGGGGCCAGGCCGAGGGGATATTGAACCCCCAAGTCCGGGCCGGTGTCCTGCTGGATTTCATGTTGGGCACGGTCCAGCGGGCTTTTTTCATGTGGGTCTCCCGTGGCCAGCAAAAAAGTCTGGCCGGTGAGTCTCAGGTTCTTTTCGATATGGTTTGGCGAGCCATTGCCCGTCCGTCGGGCACCCCCTGACACCTGATCTGCTTCATACAAAGCGTCCGTGCAGGGCAGACGCCGATCGATCCCGGCAAGGACATGGAACAATCCGCATTGGCGTTTAATACGACCAGAAGGAGTGCATCATGGCTGAACATCCCGAATTGAAACAATGGCAGGCACTGGCTGAAAAACAGATGAAGGGCAAATCGGTGGATACTCTCTTGTGGAACACCCCGGAAGGCATTCCCGTCAAACCGCTGTATACCGCCGAGGATCTTGAAGGACTCGACCATCTCGATGCCCTGCCGGGAATGGCGCCCTACGTTCGCGGCCCCATGGCCACCATGTATGCCGGCCGCCCATGGACCATCCGCCAATACGCCGGATTCTCCACGGCCAAGGAATCCAACGCCTTTTACCGGCGCAACCTGGCCGCCGGTCAACGCGGCCTCTCGGTGGCCTTCGACCTGGCCACGCATCGCGGCTATGACTCCAACCACCCGCGGGTTTCCGGCGATGTCGGCAAGGCCGGCGTGGCCATCGACTCGGTGGAGGACATGAAAGTCCTCTTCGACCAGATCCCTCTGGACCAGATGTCGGTATCCATGACCATGAACGGGGCGGTATTGCCGATCATGGCCGGCTACATCGTGGCGGCCGAGGAACAGGGCGTCAAACAGGAACAGCTCACCGGCACAATCCAGAACGACATCCTGAAGGAATTTTTGACCCGTAACACCTATATCTATCCGCCGGTGCCGTCCATGCGCATTGTATCGGACATCATCGCTTATTGCTCCCAGAATATGCCCAAGTTCAACACGGTCAGCATCAGCGGCTACCACATGATGGAAGCCGGAGCCAATTCTGCGCTTCAGTTGGCCTTTACCCTGGCCGATGGCGTGGAATATGTAAAAGCGGCCATGGCTTCCGGCATGGACATCGATGCTTTTGCCCCGCGCCTGTCTTTTTTCTTTGGTATTGGCATGAATTTTTTCATGGAAATCGCCATGCTGCGGGCCGCGCGCTTATTATGGCACAACCTGATCAACCAGTTTAATCCTAAAAATCCCAAGTCCACCATGCTGAGGACCCACTGCCAGACTTCGGGCTGGAGCCTCACCCAGCAGGATCCTTACAATAATATTATCCGCACCACGCTGGAATGTATGTCCGCCGTTCTGGGCGGCACCCAATCCCTGCACACCAACTCGTTTGACGAGGCGGTGGGACTGCCCACCGACACGTCGGCCCGCATCGCCCGCAACACCCAGTTGGTGGTGCAGCACGAAAGCCAGGTCTGCCACGTGGTCGATCCGCTGGCAGGCTCTTATTACGTCGAAGCCCTGACCGCCAGCCTCTATCGCGAAGCGGAAAAAATTATTGCGGAAGTCAACGAACTGGGCGGCATGGCCAAAGCCATCGAAACCGGCATGCCCAAGATGCGCATCGAAGAATCAGCCGCCCGCCGCCAGGCCCGCATCGACCAGGGCCTTGACGTTATCGTCGGCGTGAACAAGTTTCAGTTGCCGGATGAAGAACCGCTGGACGTGCTGGAAGTTTCCAGCGCCGTGCGCGACGAACAAATCGCCCGCCTGGAAGAGCTCAAGCGCCAACGTGACGAGGCCGAGGTTCGCCGCTGCCTGGAAGCGGTCACCAAGGCGGCGGAAAACGCTGACAACCTGATGGCGGCCTGCATCCCGGCGGTGCGGGCCCGGGCCACGGTTGGGGAGATTTCGGATGCCATCGAAAAAGTGTTTGGCCGCTATGTCGCCACGACCCAGTGCATTTCAGGCGTTTACGCTGCTGAGTTTGGGGACAGCGAGATCATCGCCTCCCTGCGCAAACGCACGGCCGACTTTGCCGAAAAGCAGGGCCGCCGGCCACGCATCCTGTTGACGAAGATGGGACAGGACGGTCACGACCGTGGCATCAAGGTGGTGGCCACGGCCCTGGCGGATCTGGGCTTTGACGTGGACATCAGCCCCATGTTCCAGACACCCCAGGAGGCGGCCAAAATGGCCATTGAAAACGATGTCCACATGGTGGGGGCCTCCAGTCTGGCGGCCGGTCACAATACGCTGGTGCCCGAGCTGATTGCGGAGCTGAAAAAGCTCGGCGGGGAAGAGGTTCTCGTTTTCGTGGGCGGCGTGATCCCGCCCAAGGACTATGCCTTCCTGCAGGACCAGGGGGTATCCGGTGTGTTTGGGCCCGGCACCCCGATTACGGACTCGGCCAATCGCATCCTGAACGCCCTGGAGGGGTGATGGTGAACCTGGCCTCGCCCGAGGATTACGTAACCGGTGTGCTCAAGGGCGACCGGAGGGTGCTATCCAAAACCATTACCATGATTGAAAGCGCCCTCGACCGCCACAAAGATATGGCGCGTGCCATTATCGACCAGCTGCTGCCCCATGCCGGCAAAGCCGTCCGCCTGGGGATCACCGGTGTGCCGGGGGTAGGCAAAAGCACCTTTATCGAAAGCTTCGGCATGGCGTTGATCCGTCAGGGCCACAAAGTGGCCGTCTTGGCCGTAGACCCCAGCTCCACCCGTAGCGGCGGCAGCATCATGGCCGATAAAACCCGCATGGAGCAGCTGGCCGTGCAGGCCGACGCCTTTATCCGACCCAGCCCCTCCGGCGGCACACTGGGAGGCGTGGCCCGCAAAACCCGCGAAACCATGCTGGTCTGTGAGGCCGCCGGGTTCGATGTCATGATTGTCGAAACAGTCGGGGTCGGCCAGTCGGAAACGGCCGTCGCCTCCATGGTGGATTTTTTCCTGGTCCTGATGCTGGCCGGGGCCGGAGACGAACTGCAGGGAATCAAGAAGGGGGTTCTGGAAATGGCCGATGCCATTGCCATTACCAAAGCCGACGGCGACAATGTGGACAAAGCCCGCCAGGCTGCCCGGGCCTATGCCTCGGCCCTGCATCTGCTGTCGCCGGCCTCCGCCCACTGGCAACCACCGGTGCTGACGTGCAGCGCTGTCACGCTGGAGGGGGTGGATACAGTGTGGCAAACCGTCTTGGATCACCGCCGGAAAATGCAGGCCTCCGGCGAATTCGACATCAAACGCCGCGGGCAGGCCCTGGATTGGCTGCAAGCCTTGGTGGATGAAGGGCTGCGGGAACGATTTTTAAGGCACCCGAAAATCCGTCAACATTTTCCCCGATACCAGCGGGAAGTGGCGCGGGGCGATGCCTCCCCGACTGTGGCCGCCAATGAACTCCTTTTTTTCCTTGACAACCCACAGTCGCCATAGGATCTAAGTGATTTCGATTTATTTACTAGCTGGCATTTTAAATGCATACTGAAAAATTTTCAACTTACGAAGATGATTAGAAAATAAATGGTTCGGTGCCCGTGATGCAGGATCGTTCAACGGGAGAAAGGAATGTTCTAATGGGGGTTACGGAAGACAGAATCAATGCACTCAAGGAAAAAGAAAAACAAATCCTTGGGATGGGCGGCGAGAAAGCCGTCGCCAAGCACAAAGAAAAGGGCAAACTTACCGCCCGCGAGCGAATGGACGCCCTGTTTGACGCCGGGACCTTCCGGGAAATCGATATGTTTGTCACCCATCGCTGCACCAATTTCGGCATGGAAAAGGTCGAGATTCCGTCGGATGGGGTCGTCACCGGCCATGGCCGGGTCAACGGGCGCACCGTGTTCGCTTTTGCCCAGGATTTTACTTCGCGGGCCGGCAGCCTGGGGGAAATGCATGCCAAGAAAATTTGCAAGGTCATGGACCTGGCTTTGAAAGCCGGCGCGCCCTTTGTGGGGTTGAACGACTCCGGCGGGGCCCGTATCCAGGAAGGCGTCGATGCGCTCTCCGGCTTCGGCCAGATCTTTTTCCGCAATTCCGCCGCCTCTGGCGTTATTCCGCAAATTTCCGCCATCATGGGGCCCACGGCTGGGGGTGCGGTTTACTCGCCGGCCATGACGGACTGGATTTTCATGGTCAAGAACACCAGCTACATGTTCATCACCGGGCCGGAGGTCATCAAGTCCGTCACGGGGGAGGAAATTTCCTTCGAGGAACTGGGCGGCGCCATGACCCACAACGAAAAAAGCGGGGTGGCCCATTTTGCGGCGGAGAACGACGCGGACTGTATCGAACAGATCAAGCGGATGCTCTCCTATCTGCCGTCCAATAATATGGAAGACCCGCCCATCGTGAATACGGGGGACGACCCCCGTCGAGCGGCACCCGAATTGGATGCCATTATTCCGGACAACCCCAATCAGTCCTATGATATGAAGGCGGTTATCCAGTCCATCGTGGACAACGGCGAGGTTTTCGAGCCCCACGCCTATTTTGCACCCAACATCCTGATCTGTTTTGCGCGACTGAACGGCCGCACCATCGGCATCATCGCCAACCAGCCTGCGGTGATGGCCGGCTGTCTGGACATCAATGCCTCCGATAAGGCCACGCGATTTATCCGGTTTTGCGATGCGTTCAACATCCCGATGCTCACCATTGCCGACGTACCCGGCTACCTGCCGGGCAGCAACCAGGAATGGGGCGGCATCATCCGCCATGGCGCCAAGCTGCTCTGGTGTTATTCAGAAGCCACGGTCCCCAAGCTCCTGCTGGTGACCCGCAAGGACTATGGAGGGTCGTATCTGGCCATGTGCTCCAAGGATCTGGGCGCCGACATGGCGTTTGCCTGGCCGTCGGCCGAGATCGCCGTCATGGGTGCCGCCGGGGCGGCCAACATCATTCATCGCAAGGAAATCAAAGACGCCGAGGATCCCAAGGCCAAACGTGCCGAAAAAATTGCGGCCTACGAGGCGCTTTTCTCCAATCCGTATTGCGCGGCCAACCGGGGCTATATCGATGCCGTCATCGTGCCCAGCGAAACCCGGCCGCGCCTGATCGATGCCCTGGAGGCGCTGTGCACCAAACGCGAGCTTCGTCCGGCCAAAAAGCATGGTAATATTCCCATGTAAAAATGCCGCGTTGCGCCCAGTCCCAGCAGGTCGGGCGCCCATTAAACGAACGGAGAATCCATGGACCAGAAGAAAAAAATGGCAGCAGCCATCGCCGCTGTAACGGCTTACATCCAAACCGAAGAGGAAGCGTTCTGCCTACAGGGCGCCGCTTCCCCGGCCGATAGCGCGGTAGGCCCCTCGCCGGCGCCGACCGGACCGGCCAATCTGTGGGGCCTCAGCGGGCGCCAGTCTCTCATGCAAATGGGCAACATGATGCAAATGAAGGCCTTTCACCGGCCCTGACGGTAAAAAGTAGCCGACCCATAACCGATAACCGCAGTTTTGCTTTTTATACATGATCAAGGAGATGGTTTAATGAGCGAGCACACCGTACTCAACATGACCGACATGAATTACGCCCCGGATCGACCGGCGGCGGCCAACCCTGTCAAGGTAATGGATTTGACCCTGCGCGACGGGCACCAGTCGCTGTTCGCCACCCGCGGACGCACCGAAGACATGATTCCCGTTGCTGAAGCCATGGACGAAGTCGGCTTCTGGGCGGTGGAAACCTGGGGCGGGGCCACCTTCGACACCATGCACCGCTTCCTGAACGAAGACCCCTGGGAGCGCATCCGGACCCTGAAGCGCTATTTCAAGAAGACCCCCTTTTCCATGCTCCTGCGGGCCCAGAACCTGGTGGGCTACCGCAATTACGCCGACGATGTGGCCAATGCCTTCATGGATCGGGCCTGTGAAAACGGCATGGACATCTTCCGCACCTTCGACGCCCTGAACGACTACCGCAACTTCCAGACCGTCGTTCCCAAGATCAAGGAATACGGCATGCATTTCCAGGGCTGCATCTGCTACACCTTGACCGAACCCCGTCTGGGGGGTGAAGTCTACAACCTGGACTATTTTGTCAACAAGGCTAAGGAACTCGAAGCCATGGGCGCCGACAGCATCTGCGTCAAGGACATGGCCGGCCTGATCGCCCCCTACGACGCCTACGAACTGATCAAGGCCCTCAAGGCCGCCTCTAAAGTGCCCATCCACCTGCACAGCCACTTCACCTCCGGCATGTCGCCCATGAGCCACCTCAAAGCCATCGAGGCCGGCGTGGACATCATCGACACCTGCATGACGCCATACGCCTACCGCACGTCGCATGCCGCCATCGAGCCGCTGGTCATGGCCCTGCTGGGCACCAACCGCGACACGGGTTTCGACATCCGCAAACTGGCCGAAATCAACGAAATTCTCGAAAAAGAAGTGCTGCCGAAATACAAGCACCTGCTGGACGACTCCAAGGTCTCCATCATCGACATCAACGTGCTGCTGCACCAGACCCCCGGCGGTATGCTCTCCAACCTGGTCAACCAGCTGCGCGAAATGGACGCCCTGGACAAGATCGACGCCGTATACAAGGAACTGCCCAAGGTGCGCAAGGACCTGGGCCAGATCCCACTGGTGACCCCCACCAGCCAGATCGTGGGAATCCAGACCGTCAACAATGTGCTTTTCGATGAACCGGGCGAACGCTACAAGATGATCACCGGCCAGGTCAAAGACCTCTGCTACGGGCTCTACGGCAAGACGGCCGTGCCCATCAACCCCGAAGTCCAGAAGAAAGCCCTCAAGGGTTACGACCGCGGCGAGGAGCCCATCACCTGCCGTCCGGCCGAAGTGCTGAAACCGGAGCTCGAAAAGGCCAAAGCGGAAATCGGCGACCTGGCCGTGGATCTGGACGATCTGGTCACCTATGCTATGTTCCCCGTCACCGGCAAGAAATTCCTGCAGTGGAAATACGGCAAGGAAGAGCCCCCCGCCGAGGTCAAAGCCACCAGCCTGGAGGAGGCCAAGGCCAAGGAAACGCTGGTTCTTAAAGCCCGCAAGGGCGAGGTGGTCGAAAAGGCCAAACTGGCCGAAATGCCGGCCCGGTCGGAAAACGCTCGCAAGTTCAACGTCTTTATCGATGATGATTGCGTTGAAGTCGCCGTTGATGAAGTGGGCGGATCCCCCGTCATCAACTTCCTGCAAGCCGGCGGCCAGATTCCGGCGGCACCGGCCGGTGCTGCGCCGACGCCGGTCACCCCGGCCGCACCCACCCCGGCACCCGTTGCCGGCCCGGCCGCGACGGCTGCTCCGGCGCCTGCTGCCGCACCGACCCCGGCGCCTGCCGCAGCACCCGCTCCGGCGGCGGCGGCCGACGGCACCCCACTGAACGCTCCCATGCCGGGGATGATCGTCAGCTACCAGAAGAATGTGGGCGATACAGTGGCAAAGGGTGACACCGTCGTCATTCTGGAAGCCATGAAAATGGAAAACGCGCTTCCGGCCCCCTGCAGCGGTACGATCAAGGCCCTTGGCTACAAGAGCGGTGATTCCGTCGCTAAAAATGCCGTGCTGGCCATCATCGGATAGCCTTTCATGACCGGGTGGCATCCCGCCTCACCATGGGGAGGCCACCCGGCGAATCCCGAGCAGTTCATCCCGGACAATGCCGGATAGGGGCATCATCGGCGCCCGACCATGCCATCTCAAGGAGAAGGGCCATGAAGATCCACGAATACCAAGCCAAAGAGCTTTTCCGTAAATTTGATGTAAAGGTTCCCGAAGGCGGCGTTGCCTTCACCCCGGCCGAAGCCCGGCAAACCGCCGAAAAACTGACGGATTTTCCGGTTGTGGTCAAAGCCCAGATTCATGCCGGCGGCCGGGGTAAGGGCGGCGGCGTAAAACTAGCGCAATCGCTGGACGAGGTCGAATCCCTGGCCGGAGAAATCCTCGGCATGACCCTGGTGACGCATCAAACCGGCCCGGAGGGGCGCCTCGTGCGCAAACTCCTCATCGAACAGGGACTTGATATCGCCAAAGAGCTCTACCTGAGCATCCTGCCGGATCGCGCCACCGCCCAGAATGTCATCATGGCCAGCGAAGCCGGGGGCATGGACATTGAAGCGGTGGCCGAGGAAACGCCGGAGAAAATCATCAAAGTCTACATCAATCCCCTCGCGGGCATCCAGCCCTATCATGTGCGTGAAGTGGCTTTCGGGCTGAACATCCCCCCCGCCGCCATGAAGGGGTTTGGGCAATTGCTCCAAAATCTCTACCGTCTTTTCAGTGCCTACGACTGTTCGCTGCTGGAAATCAATCCCCTGGTATTGACGGCGGACGATCAGGTTCTCGCCCTCGATGCCAAAGTCGATGTGGACAGCAACGCGCTCTATCGCCATAAAGACATTCAGGCCTACCGCGATACGGACGAAGAAGACCCCCTCGAAGTGGAAGCCTCCCAATACAACCTCAATTACATTCACCTGGGCGGCAAGGGCAATGTCGGCAACATGGTCAACGGGGCCGGACTGGCCATGGCCACCATGGACATCATCAAGCAGGCCGGCGCCGAACCGGCCAACTTTCTGGACGTGGGGGGCGGCGCCAACGCCGAAATGGTGGAGAACGGATTCCGGATTTTACTCGGCGACGCCAACGTAAAAGGCATTCTCATCAACATCTTCGGCGGTATCCTGCGCTGTGACGTCCTGGCGCAGGGTGTTGTGGAGGCGGCCAAGAAGGTCGGCCTTGAAGTGCCGGTGGTGGTTCGGATGGAAGGCACCAACGTGGAAGAAGGCCGCCGCATCCTGGCCGAATCGGGCCTCACCCTGACGACGGCGGTGGATCTAAAGGACGCGGCCCGCAAGGTGGCGGACATCGTAAAGTAACCCTTTTTGGATTCCAAAGCGAGGATACAACGTGAGCATCTTTGTCGATAAACATACCAAACTCCTGGTTCAGGGTATCACCGGACGGGAAGGCCAGTTTCATACACGGCAGTGTGTCGACTACGGCACCCAGGTTGTCGCCGGGGTCACGCCGGGCAAGGGTGGCCAGAAAATGGACGACGTTCCGGTGTTTAACACGGTCAACGAAGCCGTTCGTAAAACCGGCGCCAACTGCGGCATGATTTTCGTGCCCCCGCCCTTTGCCGCCGACGCTATCATGGAAGCGGCCGATGGCGGGATCGATCTGATCGTGGCCATCACCGAGGGCATCCCCGTCATGGATATGATGCGGGTCAAGAACTTCCTGAAAAATAAGCCCTGCCGCCTGATCGGGCCCAACTGCCCCGGCATCATCACGCCGGGCGAAGCCAAAATCGGCATCATGCCCGGTCCGATCCACAAACCCGGCGGACCCATCGGGGTGGTGTCGCGCTCCGGCACCCTGACTTACGAGGTTGTTCACCAACTGACCGCCCAGAACATCGGTCAGACCACCTGTATCGGCATCGGCGGCGACCCGGTCAACGGGACCAACTTTATCGATTGCCTGGAAGCCTTCCAGAACGACCCCGCCACCGAAGGAATCGTCATGGTGGGCGAAATCGGCGGCTCGGCCGAAGAAGAGGCCTGTGCGTTCATCAAGGCCAACGTGACCAAACCCGTGGTGGGATTTATCGCCGGTCTGACGGCCCCTCCCGGGAGACGCATGGGGCATGCCGGCGCCATCATCAGCGGCAACAGCGGTACCGCCGATGCCAAACTGGCCGCCATGCGGTCGGTCGGGGTGCATGTTTGCGAAAGCCTGGGGACGCTGGGCGAATTGTGCGCCGACGTATTTAAATAATCGCATAATAATGATAGGGAAGGTGTTCGCGCGGGCGAGAGGCCATCAGGGCCGTCCCGGCGGGCACCTTTTTGTTTCAGGAGGCTATTTATCTCATGCATGAAATGGGCGTTGCCATGCAGATCGTCGAAATCGCCACGGCCTCCATTCCCGGGCATCTGCCCGGGGCCCGTGTCGCAAAGGTCAACCTGAAAGTCGGCAAGCTGTCGGCCATCGTACCGGACAGCCTGACGTTCTGTTTCGACGTGGTTGCGAAAGATACACCATTGGAGGGCGCCCGCCTCGACATTACGGAAATACCGGTACAGGCCGTCTGCAATGCCTGCCGGAACGAATGGACTATTGATCAGCCGGCGTTTTCATGCCCCGCTTGCAACAGCGGCGACATCACGCTGTTGACCGGCCGGGAGCTCGACATCGAATCGATTGAATTGGCGGAAGAGGAATAGGGCTATGCTATTAGACGGAATCAATGCCATCAGGGCCTGCCACCACAAGGAAGGCCATCCCCATCACCACCCCCACGCGGGCGACGCGCCGGTGGAAACCCATTCCCATGGCGGGCGGGAAATCAAAGTCGTACGCCGCGTGCTGGATGCCAACGATTTCATGGCCGGCGTCAATCGCAAACGGTTCGCTGAAAAACACGTCTTCGTACTCAACCTGATGAGTTCCCCGGGTTCCGGCAAAACCACCACCCTGGAAAAAACCCTCCAGCACCTGATGCCCGAATTCCGCTGCGCCGTTATCGTCGGCGATATCTGCACCACCCAGGATGCCGACCGCCTGGCGGCCAGCGGAGCCCCGGTGGTGCAAATCAATACCGACGAGTTCGGCGGCGACTGCCACCTGGCCGCACACGTGATTGAAAAGGCGCTGGGGGGCCTGGATCTGGACAGCCTTGACATCCTGATCGTGGAAAACATCGGCAACCTGGTCTGTCCGGCGGAATTCGATATCGGCGAAGACAAGCGGGCCGTGATTTTGAGCGTCACGGAGGGGGAAGACAAACCCCTCAAGTACCCGCTCATGTTCCGGGAATGCGACGCCGCCCTGCTGAACAAGATCGATCTGCTGCCTCACTTGGACTACGACATCAAACTGGCCGCCGCCAATGTCCTGCAAATTCATCCTGACATGCCCGTCTTCGAAACCTCGGCCAAGACCGAAGCGGGTTTCGGGCCCTGGCTGGAATGGATCAAGACCTCCGTGAAGGAGAAATTAGGGTAAACCATATTCGCACCATCGCGTGGTAAAAAACAAAAAGACCGCCGAAAGCAGAAAATAACGTTGCTTTCGGCGGTCTTTTTTACATGTTAAAATAGCGGCCAAAGGCCGCTATTTTAAGTGGACTTGTTTGACGGACACCATATTCGGCAGCGCCCGAATGTCTTCGATCGTACTGTCGTCCGCCGGCGTATCGATATTGACCATGCAAACGGCCCGATCCCCGAGGCGGCCTAGCTGGAAGCGGCCGATGTTGATCTCATGCTTGCCGAGCGTCGTCCCCACATTGCCGATCACACCGGGTTTGTCGATGTTCTGGATGATGATCATCGATCCTTCGGGAATGGCATCCATGTAGATTTTACCGAAACGGACAATGCGCGGATACTTGTCGCCGAAGATGGTGCCCCAGATTTCATTGGGACCCTCATCATAGTCTTCCAGATGCATGCGAATGGTGCCGGTATAACTGCTGCGGTCCTTGTTCAACGTTTCCTTGACCTTGATGCCTTTGGCCGTGGCGATGGCCCGGGCATTCACGAAATTGACCGGTTTGTCCGTGAAAACACCCAGAAACCCCTTCAGGGCCGCGTGCGTCAGTGGGCGGGTTTCCAGTTCGGCCACGTCGCCCGAAAACGTCATGGTAATGTTGTGAATGCCGCTGACCATCTGGCCCATGAGCGCCCCCATTTTTTCGGCCAAATCCAGCCAGGGTTTGATCTGCGCCATGACCTCGCGCGAAACGGACGGGAAATTCACGGCATGCACGATCACGTCTTGCAGCAGGTAGGAGGCCATCTGGTTGGCGATCATCTCCGCCACCTTGACCTGGGCTTCGCCGGTACTGGCCCCCAGATGCGGTGTAAAAACGACCCGGGGATGCTGCAATAAGGTCAGGGTCGGATCCGGCGGCTCCGTAGGCAGCACGTCCAGCGCGGCTCCGGCGACATGGCCGCTTTCCAGCGCTTCGTAGAGGTCATCCAGTTTGACAACCTCCCCCCGGGAGCAATTGACCAGCCGCACTCCCGGCTTCATCTTGGCCAGGGTGTCGGCGTTGATCATGTTGACGGTTTCTTTGAGACGCGGCACATGCAGCGTAATGAAATCGGCCCGGGCATAAAGATCCTCGTTGGTCACCAGTTCCACATCGAGCGTTTGGGCCGCCTCCGCACTCACGAAGGGATCCGCGGCAATCACTTTCATGCGCAGCCCGTTGGCCAGCGACGCCACCACGCGTCCGATATGCCCCAGCCCTAAAATGCCCAGCGTCTTGCCGGTCAGCTCGACTCCCATGAGCGCCTTTTTTTCCCAGCGCCCCGCCTTGAGGGTCGCGGTGCCTTGGGGGATATTGCGGGCCAGGGCCAGAAGCAGGGCAATGGCATGTTCGCCGGTGGTGACAGTGTTGCCGCCCGGGGCATTCATGACGACCACACCGTTGCGGGTAGCGGCGGCGACATCGATGTTATCCACCCCGATACCGGCCCGGCCGATCACCTTGAGATTGGGGGCCCGCGCCAGCACGGCTTCAGTTACCCGAGTGCCGGAACGCAGGGCCAGGCCGTGAAAATCCCCAATAATCTCGGCCAGCCGTTCCGGATCATTGGTCGTCTTGTCGTTGTCCACAACCACCTCGATCTGCCCGGTGGCTTCCAGAATCTCCCGCGCCACGGGAGACATACTGTCACGAATCATCACTTTGAACATGGGCGCTCCGTCTCTCATTCAAGGGGTCTTCGTTAAAAGGCCGGCCATCGGCCGGTCCGGAAAAACGGCTGTATACCACATTCCCCCCGCCTTTAGCAAAGTGGATTCCAGCAAGAGTAGCGGGCCGTTTGCCCGCCGACGCATTTTTGACTTCAGAAGACAAACCATTATCTTGTAGCATAACAAACACCATCAAACCTTAAACGCCCCATTAAGGCTCCTCCCACAGAGTGGGAGGCTTGAAAAACAGTTTTTGAATGGATGGTTTTTTTATTACCCTTTGTCCCGCGCCGAGCATCGGCGATGCGGACGGGAATAAGCGCGCGGACTATCTGAGCCCTGCTGAAAGCTGGGTGAGTTTCCGCGTGCTCCGGCCGTATCGCAGACGCGCAGGATAAAGCGGGATACGGCGTGTTCTTTTGCTTCGTATTTCTGTCACGGGACAGAAAATGAAGGAACAATCCCAAATGAGAGGAGGGAACCCCATGTCCATGCGCCGCCCTGCTTTTGCCGGCAGTTGGTACCCGGAAGAAAAACAGGCCTGTCGGCAGCAGATCGAACAATTCTTGGCGGAAGATTTTTCAGCACCCGCGCTGCCCCGCGCCCCCCGCGCCGGCATGGTGCCGCATGCCGGCTGGTTTTACTCGGGCGCCCTTGCCTGCCGCGTGATCGAGGCCCTTCGAACGGAACCCATCCCCGATGCCATTATTCTCTTTGGCATGCACATGCGCCCCACCCAGCGCCCGGTGATGATGGATCATGGGGCCTGGGAAACGCCTTTGGGCCCCTTGCCCGTCGCTGAAAACCTGGCCCGCTACCTGACACAGCGACTGTCCTTTCGCATTGAAGCGCCGGAAACGCCCAGCCGCGACAACACCATTGAACTGCAGCTGCCGTTTATCCGCTATTTTTTCGGGGAAATTCCGATTCTCGCCATCGGCACGCCGCCATCCGAAACCGCCGTGGACATCGCCAAAACAGTCGTGGCGGGCGCCCGGGAACTGGATCTCGATCTGACAATCATCGGGTCCACCGACCTGACCCATTATGGGCCCAATTACGGGTTCACCCCTCACGGGAAAGGCGCCGCCGCCGCCGCCTGGGTCAAAGCGGCAAACGACCGTCGCTTTATCGATGCCGCCCTGGGCTTGAATCCGGAAATGGTCCTCGACGAGGCCCTGCGCCACCAGAATGCATGCTGCGCCGGTGCGGCGGCCGCCACCATCCAGAGCGCTTTGGATCTGGGGGCGTCCCAGGGCGTATTGATGGCCTATACGACCAGTTATGACAAAATTCCCGGGGACAGTTTCGTGGGGTATGCGGGGATTGCGTACTGCTGATCTCGGAGATGCGCCGCCACGTCGGGAGGACGTTTCCTGCCCCCGTCCGGACAGAGGGGACAGGACGGCATCCGCTATAGCGAGGGAGGTTCGCGAAACAGGGTGTACAACAGCTCCAGGTAACCGGATTGGCCGCCGGCCCCTTTATCCACGATCACCCGCCAGGAGGAGTGGTTCTCCAAAAGAACCAGCGCCTGGGTGATGCGCGCCAGGATGGCGGCGGGTTCCGCCCCCTGCAAGGCAATGCTTTCACGTTCATCAAAAGTAGCTTGATCGCCGGCGCGCATGCCGTTCGGAAGGCCTACCAGAGCCGAGCCCTCGCCGATATCGACCAGAGCTCGATTCAGGGCCGTGGCAAGCCGCGGGGCGATGGGGGACAAATCCCGGTGCAGTTCCCGGGACAGCTCATAGGGTGTCATGGTTAAGAACTCCTTGCGGAGGCGACGGCGGCGTCATAAGGACGGGGGCCGCGTCGCCTGTTTTTGTTGACGATCGATTTTTGCCCATGGATCCCGCAGGGTGGCCGTTCGATTGAAAACCGGATGGTCGGGCGCGTCCTCCCGGATATCACGGCAGAAATAGCCCATCCGTTCGAACTGAACCGTTGTCCCCTTCTCAAGCTGCCCAAGACCCGGTTCCAGTTTACAGGCCGTCAGTGTTTCCAGCGATTGCGGATTGAGGCATACGCGGAAATCACCCTCGCCGGCCGCTTCCGGATCAGGCGCGGTAAATAAACGATCATAGAGCCGCACTTCCGCATCGATGGCATGATCGGCGGCCACCCAATGGATCGTCGATTTAACCTTGCGGCCGTCCGGCGCATTGCCGCCGCGGGTCGCCGGGTCATAGGTGCAGCGCAACTCGACCACCTCCCCGGTGTCCGGATCCTTGACCACATCGACACAGGTGATGAAATAAGCGTACCGCAAGCGGACCTCCCGGCCGGGTGCCAGCCGGAAGAACTTCTTGGGAGGATCCTCCCGGAAATCATCCCGCTCGATATAGAGGACCTTGCCAAAGGGTACCTCGCGGGTGCCGAAACGCTCATCCGTGGGGTGGTTCAGGGCTTCGAGGACCTCTTCACGGCCTTCCGGATAGTTTTCGATGACCACCCGCAAGGGATTCAGGACGCCCATGAACCGCGGCGCCCGATCGTTCAAATCCTCCCGGATACTGAATTCCAGCAACGCCAAGTCCACTGTGCTGTCACGCTTGGCAACCCCGATGCGGTCACAGAAATTCCGGATGGCGTCGGGCGTGTACCCGCGCCGCCGGAGACCGGACAGGGTGGGCATGCGCGGATCGTCCCAGCCTTCCACGATGTTTTCCTGCACCAGTTTGAGCAGTTTGCGTTTGCTCAAGACCGTATAGGTGAGATTGAGACGTGCAAACTCGTATTGCCGGGGGCGGTTTTTCACCGGCAGATTGTCGAGAAACCAGTCGTAAAGCGCGCGGTTGTTTTCAAACTCCAGGGTGCAGATGGAATGGGTCACGCCCTCGATGGAGTCCGACAGACCATGTGCGAAATCGTACAGGGGATAGACGCACCACTGGTCCCCGGTGCGATGGTGGGCCACCTTGCGGATACGGTAAATGGTGGGGTCGCGCAGACTCAGGTTGGGGGCCGCCATGTCGATTTTAGCCCTCAGCACATGGGTGCCGTCCGGGAATTCTCCCGCCCGCATCCGTTCGAAAAGATCACGGTTTTCTGCCACGGTCCGATCCCGGTAGGGGCTGTTGCGGCCGGGTTCGGTCAGGGTGCCGCGATAATCGCGAATGGCCTCGGCACTCAGGCTGTCGACGTAGGCTTTGCCGTCGTCAATGAGGTGTACCGCATACTGGTAGAGCTGTTCAAAATAGTCGGACGCATAGTATTCCCGATCTTCCCAGTCAAACCCCAGCCACCGCACATCTTCCTTGATGGAATCCACATATTCCACCTCTTCCTTGGCCGGGTTGGTGTCGTCAAACCGCAAATTGCAGACGCCGTTGTAATCTCGCGCCAGCCCGAAATTGAGGCAGATGGACTTGGCGTGCCCGATATGCAGGTAGCCATTGGGCTCGGGGGGGAACCGGGTCATCACGGATGTATGGGTGCCACGCGCCAAATCCTCGTTGATGATGTCCCGAATAAAGTTGGACGGACTGTTTGACTCGTTCATGGTGTCTCCAGCGCGTTGATGGGGTTTTGGCAAATCTGTCCGGGCACACCGCAGACAAACTGTGTTTGACGCTTGCGGCAGCCAGGCCCTGCTGCAGCAACATTTCATTTCGCAACGGCCGCTGCAACGTCTAAATTAAAAAAGGAGTCCCGGCTTGACACCGCAACTCCTCTTAGTACCGTGGCTGAGGGACCAGGATTCGAACCTGGATTGACGGAGTCAGAGTCCGTAGTCCTGCCATTGGACGATCCCCCAGTGATATAACAGGATGGGTTAACTACCCTAAATCTTTCAATGAGTCAAGCATTTTTCAGGGCCCGCCGGTCAATCGCTCCGGGCTGAAATGAAGCTGGCCGCCTGCTGCAGGCGGCTCAGGGTTTGCGCTTTACCCAAAACCTTTATGATTTCAAAGATTCCCGGGCTCACGGTTTTACCCGTCAGTGCCACGCGGACCGGTTGGGCAATCTTCCCCAACTTGAGACCGGCGGTTTCCATGGTTTGTACGAAAGCGGACTCGATCGACGCATCGGTAAAAACCGCCTGGGCGTCCAGTTGCGCGATCAAAAGCCGAAACGGTTCCAAAATGGCGGGCTTCAGAAATTTTTGGGCGGCCTTTTCTTCGTAGGCAACTTTTTCCTGAAAATAAAACAACGCCCCATCCGCCATTTCCACCAATGTCTTGCTGCGCGTCTGCAGGGTCGCAATGACCGCCCTGAGGTAGGCGGAATCGGGCGCCGTAACGCCCCGAGCCGCCAGAAACGGCAGGAGATGATCCGCCAGGGTTTCCGGCGCGGCCGCCTGGATGTGGTCGGCATTCAGGGCCTGCAATTTGTTGGGGTCAAACACACCGGCGGACTTGCCGATATGCTCCAGGCTGAACTTGGCGATCAGTTCTTCCCGGGTAAAAAATTCCTGGTCGCCATGCGACCACCCGAGGCGCACGAGATAGTTCAAGACAGCGTCCGGCAGATAGCCCATCTCCCGGTATTCCGTCACGGACATGGCGCCGTGACGCTTGCTCAGGCGGGCCCGGTCACTGCCTAGCACCATGGGCACATGGGCAAAGACCGGCAACGGGGCGCCCAGCGCCTTGTAGAGCAGAATCTGCTTCGGGGTATTGTTGACATGGTCATCCCCCCGAATCACGGTGTTGATCCCCATCGTGACGTCATCCACAACCACCGCCAGATTGTACATGGGCATGCCGTCGCTGCGGCAGATGATAAAATCGTCCAGTTCGTCATTCTGGAAAACGATGGGCCCTTTGACCACGTCCTCGATCACCGTCGTACCGGTTCGCGGCGCTTTGAAGCGGACCACGGCATCGTCCGAAAACGGTCGCTGTTTGTCACGGCAGCGGCCATCGTAACGCGGTTTGTCGCCGCGTGCGGTGGCGGCCTTTCGCATGGCCTCGATGTCTTCCGGTGAACAGGTACAATAGTAGGCACAATCCGAATCGAGCAGTTTCTGGATATGCGACCGGTAAACGCCCAGCCGCTTGGTCTGGTAATAGGGACCATCATCCCAATCGATGCCCAGCCATGCCAGGGCGTCAAAAATCGCCTCCACCGAAGCCTGCGTCGAGCGCTGGACGTCGGTATCCTCCAGGCGCAGCACGAAACGGCCACCGGTGTGCCGGGCATAGAGCCAGTTGAAAAGCGCCGTCCGGGCGCCGCCCACATGCAGATAGCCGGTCGGGCTGGGGGGAAAGCGTGTGACGATAGGATCCATTCTCGTTTTCTCCTATAAGTATTGGCGCTCAGGGTTCGCGCAAAAACAACTTCACATTATAGACGCCCATGCATCCCGCCGGTCTGCGTTGCGAAAGCTCGGAATATGCTCGATATTCCTGCGCTTGCACGCCTTGTCCGCCGGGCGCCTGAGCACCTATAATTGCGAACTAATTTTTGCGCGAACCCTGCGCCATATTTTCGGTGGGTCTCCATAGCATATCCATCATCCCGGTACAATATGGTACACAATGAGAATAGCATAAAATTTCTTGACATTTGTATTCGGTTAAATTACTTAGTTCAGTTTATGTCACTGTTCACTTAAATAATTAACATTTTCCATGATATCCATATGTTAGGAGATTACTCATGGCTGTACCCAAGCGAAAAACATCCAAGTCAAGACGCGATATGCGCCGTACCCACAAAAAGACGGCGGCCATCAGCATCACCACCTGCGCCCAATGCGGTGAACCCAAACGGCCCCACCATCTCTGCTTGAGTTGCGGAACGTATAAAGGCCGAACCGTTATGGATACGGACGAAGATTAGCATCCCGGTCTTGCCAACAGGGGCGCGGGCTTCCGCTATTGCCGCTCCAGCCATACGTTGGACGCATTGCCGTCATCGATGGTATGCCATGACAGCAGACCGGATGCCAGCTGCTTATCAGGCACCGGTCCTATTTGAACGCCATCCCCATTTTATGCTGCCGCCTGTAAAAGGAGGAAATCATGTCGACTGAAGATAAAGTTAAAAAGATGATCGCCGAAAAGCTCAATGTGGACCCGTCAGAAGTGGTTCCCGAAGCGAAATTTGTTGATGATTTAGGGGCTGATTCGCTCGATCTGGTCGAACTTATCATGACCATGGAAGAAGAATTCGACATTGAAATCCCGGACGAGGACCAGGAAAAAATCCTTTCCGTCAAAGATGCCATCGATTACATCAACGCCCACTAAAACCGCTTTAAGGGTGGCGCGATTGACCGTGCGGTCTTGACCGCGACATCTTTTGGGCGATGGCCCTTCATCTCTGACAAGCCACCTGTTTAAACGAGGCCGGCGCGAAAACGCGCCGGCCTCGTTTCTTTGCTTGCCATGCCCGCACCGGCACCCGCCCCCTGTTTCTGCGGCGTTCCGACGGCTGGAACGGCACGGGAACCGGTCTTTTCACTTGCGCTCGGGAAACAGGATGTATTAGAAGCATGGTCCAAGTGCCATGCTGGCCCCTCCTTTACAACACCTGAAAAACCGGATTTCAGACGGGACCACTCCCGTTAGGATGAGGAGCGAAGATGACTGACCCGAATGCCACCATCGTCATTGGCTGCGATCACGCGGCTTACGAGTTGAAGGAAAAACTGAAAGCCTTTCTGCTCCGGCGGGGAGCCTCCGTTGAGGATGTCGGCCCTCACGCTACCACCTCTGTCGATTACCCGGAATACGGCAAAAAAGTCGCTGAACTGGTGGCATCGGGGCGCTACCCGCGCGGCATCCTGCTGTGTGGGACCGGCATAGGCATGTCCATGGTGGCCAATCGCTTCCCGGGCATCCGCGCCGCACTCTGCCACGATCTGTTCGGGGCCATCATGAGCCGCAAACATAATGATGCCAATATTCTGGTGCTCGGCGGCCGCGTGACCGGCCAAACGCTGGCGGAGGAGATCGTCAAAGTCTGGCTGGAAACGCCCTTCGAGGGCGGACGGCATCAGGATCGCCTGAATCTGTTCGATTGTATCGACGGATCGGCTTAGAGACTCAACCATGTTAAAAGAGGCTGCGCAGCGCGCCTAACCTGAGGAGATCGAAGCGACTGTGGAATACAAGCACATAGCGGCAGTCGACCCGGAAATCGCCCGGGCCATTGCCGGCGAAAGAGACCGCCAGGAAACCCATCTTGAACTGATTGCCTCAGAAAACACCACCAGTCTGGCGGTCATGGAAGCCCAGGGAAGTGTGCTGACCAACAAGTACGCCGAGGGCTATCCCCAAAAACGGTATTACGGCGGTTGCGAATTTGTCGATGTTGCTGAAAAACTGGCCGTCGACCGCGCCTGCCGCCTTTTCGATGCCGAATACGCCAACGTTCAGCCGCACTCCGGCTCCCAGGCCAACATGGCGGTTTATTTTGCCCTGCTCAAGCCCGGAGACACCGTTCTGGGCATGAATCTCGCCCATGGCGGCCATCTCACCCACGGCAGTCCGGCCAGTTTTTCAGGACGCCTCTTTCAATTTCACCATTACGGCGTGGTTCGCGAAACCGGCCTCATTGACTATGACGCGGTCGCCCGGCTGGCGCATAACGTCCAACCGCGCCTGATCGTCTGCGGGGCCAGTGCCTATCCCCGGATCATCGATTTCCAGGCCTTCGCCGATATCGCCCGCCAGGTCGGCGCCAAGCTGATGGTGGACATGGCCCATATCGCCGGCCTGGTGGCCGCCGGCCAGCACCCGTCGCCCGTGCCCCATGCCGATGTGGTCACATCGACGACCCACAAAACACTGCGCGGTCCACGGGGCGGCCTGATCCTCGGCAAGGCCGAGCTGGGGACCCGGCTCAACAAGGAAATATTTCCCGGCATCCAGGGCGGTCCGCTGATGCACATCATTGCCGCCAAGGCCGTTGCCTTTAAACAGGCCATCGGCGATGCCTTCAAAAAATATCAGCAGGCCACCGTCCGCAATGCGCGCAAGATGGCGGATGAGCTGCAAAAAGAAGGCCTCCAGCTCGTTACCGGGGGAACCGATAACCATATGATCCTGGTGGATCTGCGCAATCTCGACCTCACCGGCCAAGTCGCCGAGGCGGTCCTGGGCCAGGCCGGAATTACCGCCAACAAAAACAGCATTCCGTTTGACGAACAGGGGCCGGCCGTCACCAGCGGTATCCGGCTCGGCACACCGGTCGTCACGACTCGGGGCATGGGGGAGGTGGAAATGGTCACCATCGCCGCATTCATCGCGAGGGTATTGCGCCATCCGGCCGAGGCCACCTTGGTGGCGGAAGTACGTCGGGAAGTCCAGGACCTGTGCCGCCGTTTCCCGCTCTACCCGGGCAACACCCGGTCCTGAGAAACACCGCTAAGGAAATTGGATGGCATGAACCCTGAGACCGATCGCCCTTCCTGGGACACCTATTTTATGGACATCACCACCCTGGTCGCCAAACGCACGACCTGCCTGCGGCGTGCGGTGGGCGCCATTATCGTGAAGGATAAACGGATTCTGTCCACCGGCTACAACGGCGCGCCGAGCCATATCCGGCATTGCCGTGAGGTCGGTTGTCTGCGGGAGCAGCTCAAGGTCCCCTCCGGCCAACGGCATGAGTTATGCCGGGGCATTCACGCCGAACAGAATGCCATCATTCAGGCCGCCTTTTACGGGGTTTCCATCAAAGATGCGACCTTGTACTGCACCACCCAACCGTGTTCGATTTGTGCCAAAATGCTGATCAATGCCGGTATTCGCAAAATCTGTTATCAGTCGGGCTACGCCGATCCCATGGCAACGGAAATGCTGGCCGAGGCCGGCGTAGACCTCATCCACCTGAACCCCAGTGATCAGGAGGCCGCTGAATGAAATGCCCTTTTTGCAAGGAGACGGACAACAAGGTCATCGACTCGAGGCTCAGCAAGGACGGTAACGAAATCAGGCGACGACGGGAATGCCTGATGTGCAGCCGACGGTTTACGACCTACGAGCACATTGAAAAAATCCCGATCATGATCATCAAGAAAGATGGGCGGCGGGAAGTCTTCTCCCGCGACAAGGTTCGCACCGGTGTCCAGAAAGCGTGCGAAAAACGCAACATCAGCGTCAACCAGATTGAAGCCTTTCTCGACCAGCTGGAGCGCGATCTGGGTGAAGTCGGGGAAAAAGAAATCCCGTCTTCCTATCTCGGCGAAAAAATTATGGCCAATCTCCATGCTCTGGATGATGTGGCCTATGTGCGCTTTGCTTCGGTCTACCGGGAATTCAAGGATGTGAATGACTTTTTTGCCGAACTCAAAAGCTTGTTGAGTCACCGCTGATGGTTGGTCCATGAACGCTTCCGCGGTGAAAGACCGGTTCTACATGCAAATGGCGCTGGACCTGGCACTGAAGGGCACGGGCTATACCTCCCCCAATCCACTGGTGGGTGCGATCGTCGTCAAGGGCCAAAAGGTTGTCGGACGCGGCTATCATGAGCGCCATGGCGAAGCGCATGCCGAGGTCAATGCCCTGCGGCAAGCCGGCGCGCAAACCCGCGGCGGCACGCTTTACGTCACGCTGGAACCCTGCAACCACACGGGTCGGACCCCACCCTGCACAGCCGCAATCCTGGCCGCCGGCATCCGGCGCGTGGTGGTGGCCATGCGGGACCCGAATCCCGGCGTGAAGGGTGGCGGCAGCGCCTTTTTGCGACAATCCGGCATCGATGTGGTCGATGGTGTCGCCGAAGAGGCGGCCCGCCGGCAAAACCCCTTTTTCCTCAAACACATCCAGACCGGCATGCCGTTCGTCATTCTCAAATGCGCCGCTACCCTGGACGGTCGTATCGCCACCCGGACCGGCGACGCCCAGTGGGTTAGCGGCCCCGAATCCCGGCAGTTCGTGCATGAGCTGCGGCACGCGGTGGATGCCATTCTGGTCGGCGTCGATACGATCAAGATAGACAACCCCAGCCTGACCACGCGACGGCCAAACGGCAGCGGGAGCGATCCCACACGCATTATCCTTGACACACGCCTGTCGATACCGGTAAACGCCCGTGTGCTGACGCAAACGTCCACGGCCGAGACGATCGTGGTGACAAGCCCAGACGTTTCGGCTGCGAAACGGCAGCCGCTCATCGACAATGGTGCCAGAATAATGGATTGCCGCTGCCGGGAGGGCCGCATCGACCTGCCGGCCCTGATGAAACGGCTCGGCGCCGAAGGCATTGCCAGTGTGCTGATCGAGGGGGGCAGCCGGGTCAGCGGATCGGCCTTGCGCTCGGGCATTGTCGACAAACTGTATTTTTTCTATGCCCCCAAACTTTTGGGCGGTGACGACGGCGTTCCCATCTGCCGCGGTCCAGGGCCGGAACGCATGCAGGACTGTCTCAATATCGCGGATATGACCGTCCATCGCTTCGGCCGCGATATCATGCTTGAGGGAAATCTCAGCCCGCCTGCCGGGCGTCATTGACATCTGGCAAGGTAGATTTATTGTTATAGTTTACGGGCATTTGGATAAACTTGCCCGGGATCTTTTTCAGCCAACCGACGGATCACATCGCCGGGGCGATGCGTGCAAAGACCATGTTTACAGGAATCATAGAGGGTTTGGGAACACTGGCCGCCATCCAATCGGCCGGCCGGGGACGCCGCCTGGCGATTGAATCGGATTTCGCGCTGGACGAGGTTCGCATCGGCGACAGCATTGCGGTCAATGGCGCCTGCCTGACAGCGGTGACCATCACCGGCCGACGCTTCGAAGTCGATCTGTCCCCGGAATCCCTTGCCACGACCACATTCGGCAACGCCCGCAGCGGCGATCGCTTGAATCTCGAACGCGCCTTGCGTCTGTCCGACCGTCTCGACGGCCATCTGGTGTCGGGACACGTGGACGGCATCGGCGCCATTCTGTCGCGAGAACGCCGGGACAACGCCCTGCTGATCCGGGTTTCCGCCCCCCATGCGCTGACCCGCTATATGGTCCACAAAGGGTCGATCGCCCTGGACGGCGTCAGCCTGACCATCAATCGTTGTGATGACACCAGCCTGGATGTCAGCATCATTCCCCATACCGCCAGTCTCACGACCATCGGCTTCAAACCCATTGGCAGCCGCATCAACATCGAAACCGACCTGATCGGCAAGTACGTCGAACGCTTTACGACCAGCGCCCGGGGGGCAACGGACACCCCCTCCGCCGTCGATCGTGATTTTTTGATCAAAACCGGGTTTTTATGAAGATCCGGGCAACATGTAAAATCGGGAGGAACGCGAACCACTCATGCCGCTGATAACAATTGAACAAGCGATTAAAGACATTCGAAATGGGAAAATGGTCATCCTCGTGGATGACGAAGATCGTGAAAACGAGGGCGATCTCTGTATGGCCGCCGAAAAGGTCACGCCGGAGGCGATCAATTTCATGGCCACCCACGGGCGGGGATTGATCTGCCTCTCGCTGACACCGGAAAAGGTGGATGCGCTGGATTTGCCGCTGATGGTGGACCATAACACGTCACCGTTTGAAACCGGCTTCACCGTATCGATCGAAGCCCGTTGCGGGGTGACCACC
>Ga0180430_10001332_pt1 | contig 24325 bp, 22 predicted proteins | sample SS_ome_9_FD_132999 | JGI IMG/M metagenome (GOLD analysis project Ga0180430, IMG submission 132999) | Hypersaline lake sediment archaeal communities from the Salton Sea, California, USA - SS_1_S_2 metaG | ecosystem: Environmental > Aquatic > Non-marine Saline and Alkaline > Hypersaline >... | reverse complement strand
GCCGCGCGGGAAAAGAAACCCATCTTCATCTGGGCAATGGACGGACATCCGCTGGCCTGCACGTGAAACAACGGAGTGCTCGACCGTGCGTCGAGCTTCAGTCACCCCGAAGTTGTCGCCCTTCTCCAGAACGGCTTCGTGCCCGTCGCGATCGATCAGGCCTACCATCGCCGGCAGAAGGACAACGAGGGCCGCTTCTATCGAAAGATCGCCGACGCGGGCCCCCGGTCGGCCGGCGACGGCAGCCCCACAACCCAGGGACACTACGTAGCCACACCCGGCGGCGAGTTTCTCGGCTACAGCAATCACCGCGATGTCAGCCGGCTCCTCGCCCTGCTGCAGGACAGCCTCGTCCGGTTCGAACCCGATTCCACCGAGCCGCTGGAGGAAGGCGATCCCGACCGCCGCTATGTCTACGGTCCGCCCGAAGGCGGGCTCGTCGTTCGCGTCTTCACCCGCATCCTCGGTGGCTACGGCGAACCCACCAACTCGCGGCAGGCGATTTTCCAGCAGGCGACGGGGAGAGACAACCTGTGGATTCGGCGCGACGAACACGAGGAACTCGCGCGGGGAATCATGCCCGAGAGTCTGCTCGTTCGCCTAGCCCGTTTTCACCTCGTCGACAACACGAGGGGCGAACCGCCCATGTGGAAAGCGGACGAGATTCGCTCGGCGCGTTGCACCGTGGACGACGGGGTCATCCGGGGAAGGATCCATCTCGCAACCGATTCGGGAGACCGCACCTTCGAAGCAGAGCTACTCGGGAGGCTGGAAGTCTCGGAAAATACGGTGAACCGATTCGACCTCGTCGCCCGGGGTGATTTTCTCGGGGAAGGCCGCTACACCCGCGGCGCCCCGGAGGGAAAATTTCCCCTCGGCGTGGCCTTCCGACTGGCCGGGGGAGACGATCCTGCTGACGACATTCCCCCTCAGGGCTCGCGGGGATGGCTCGCGGGATACCTCGAATGAAACGTCACTCGCCTTCGAGCGCGAAGTCGTCGGGTTCCTCGATGCGGGCGAAGGTGAGGATCGCCTCCTCGTCGTCGACATCGGCCACCAGGCAGCCCGTCTGAACGAGTCCGTCGCAGATTTCGTCGGCGGCACGGCGGCCATCGGGATCGACGGGTTTCCGCACCACGAAGAGGAACTCTCCCGGGAGTCGATCGAGGCTGCGCAGCCGGTTGACGCGAGCAATCCACTCATCCCCGTGCATGTAGATCCGGGTCGGAGTGGTTTGCGCGAGATTGAGTGGTTTCATCGCCTTGACCGGCACCTCGTGACCGTCGGGCTGAAACGCGAGCGGAACCCCGACGTGATAGACCTCCGTGCCGACGTAGGGTGCTTCGCGATAGTAGCGGTCGAGCTTGTTCGCCTCGAGCAGACGCCGGATGTCGCGGGTCAGCCTCTTTTCCTCGTAGTCCAACGGAGTGAGATGCCAGTGCTCGACGTACCGCCGGTAGAGTTCCTCGACCGCCTCGTCGACGTCGGCGACCAACCGCGTTCCCCGCGCGGCAAAGAAGAACGGCCCACCGGATGGCCGCGTCAGCTCGCGAAACATTCCCGTGTTTCCTGCTTCGGCGAAGAGATCGAGTTGGGCGGGATTGTTCCGCGCTCCCGCCCGCAGATCGTCATCCCAATGATTCGTTTCGATGGCGAGGGCACTGAATTCCCTCTCGATTCGCTGCAGCCCCCGCCGGTAGAGCCGCAGGTCGAATTCGGGAAAACAGGCTCTGACCCGCTTGGTGCGCTGCACCGGGAGAAGACGGAATGCCAGGTAGCGGCTCCGCGCCTCGACCGCGACCACCCCGATGTTGAGATACTCGCCGATCTCCTCGTAGGGACGAAATCCGACGGCGGCGTAGTTGATGACGAGATCCATCTGAAACGGGGCGTGGCCGGCCGGCTTCCGTCATCCGGGCAGGAAACCATCCACGGGCAAATCCGGCTTGATTAATGTGGTCTCGACCGATCGGTAGCTCATGTCGACACGCGCGTCCCCCGCCGGATCGACGAGCCATTCGGAGGGCAATTCCTCCCAGATCTTGTCGAGGCTGTAGAGTGCCGATTCGAAGGACGTCCGCAACCGGGTCAGCTTACCGGCCTCGATGAAGGGGAGCACATCGCGAAAGGGGTGCGTTCGCAGGAATTCCACCTCGTCGAAGTCGCCGTCGAGCGCCCGGTCGAAATCGATAACCGTCATCGCATTCATGGTAGGGTCCCAGAGAATACCGGGATCTCCCCCCAGGATGTCGAGAGACCGGTCTCCGTTTCGCACCCACCAATCGAAGCAGAGCAGACGGATCTTTTCGTCGTCCGGTATGCCGGACAGGTGACCACTGCGGAGATCCTCGCCGAAGGGCACCCCCCGCGAGCCGAACACCACGCCCGGCTGAAACTCGTGCGCCCCCTCCACCACCGCATGAAGAGCTAGTTCCGCGGGGATTTCCAGCAGGCTCAGGGGAGCTACCGGAAGTCCGTATTCCTGGGCCAGGCGACTCACCACATACTCGGTCACCAACTCTGTCCACCCGGCGTTTCCGCCCTTGACGAAGAACCTCTGTCCGTCGGCCGCCTCGCAGAGGAACGGACGGGTGGCACCGGTGCGGGACCGTCCCGCGACGCTGACGATACGTGAACTCATCTCGCTGAGTCTCTCGGGGTGAAGGGTGAACCAGCCCCTGCCGGATCGCAACGTTTCTCCGCCGTGAAGTTGCGCCGCCGCCTATCTTCGGGAGGTTGGAGCGTATCCTGATAGGCCATGCGCCATTTCGAATTTCATTCCCTGCGTGACCGCTTCCCGATCCTGTCGAGAGAAGTGCACGGCAAACCGCTCGCTTACCTCGACAACGGGGCGACCGCCCAGAAGCCCCGCGAGGTCATCGACGCGATGTCCCGCTTTCTTGCGGAGGGCAACGCCAACATCCACCGCGGTGTCCACACCCTCAGTCAGGAGGCGACGGACGCCTACGAGAATGCCAGGGCTGGCATCGCCCGCTCCCTGGGAATGCCCGATTCGCACGTCTTGATCTTCGTTCGCGGGGCCACCGAAGCGATCAATCTCGTCGCCCACGGCCTCACCGACAGGTTGGTGGAGGGAGACGAAGTCGTCCTTACCCTGATGGAACATCACGCCAACTTCGTTCCGTGGCAGGTTCTCGCCGAAAAGACGGGAGCGACCCTCCGTTTCATCGCTCCCCGCGACAATGGCGAACTCGATCTCGAAGAGTGGAGAGGGGCTTTCGGCGAACGGACGCGCGTCGCCGCCTTCACGCACGTGTCGAATGTGCTCGGGACCGTCAATCCCGTGGCGGACATGACGGCCTTCGCCCGGGAGCGCGGGGTGGTCACCCTCGTCGACGGAGCCCAGGCACTGCCCCACGGTCCCGTCGATCTCGGCGCCATCGGGGGAGACTTCTACACGTTTTCCGGTCACAAGGTGTTCGGTCCCGACGGGATCGGCGTGCTCGCCGGGCGACGTGAACTGCTCGACGCGTTTCCGCCCTACCAGACCGGCGGCGACATGATCGAGACGGTGTCGGTGGACGGCACCACCTACCGGACGGGGCCGGAACGCTTCGAGGCAGGCACCCCGAACATCTCCGGCGTCATCGGACTCGCCGAGGCATTCCGCCTCCTCGACGAGTTGGATTGGGCAGCCGCAAGAACGCACGAGAAAGAGCTGTGCAGTCACCTCACTTCCGAACTCACACGTCACGGGGACGCCCGGGTGATCGGCACGGCCCCGGACAAGGAGGCGGTGGTCTCCTTCGTGATGGATGCCGCCCACGCGCACGACATCGGCACCATTCTCGACACCGAGGGAGTCGCCATTCGCACCGGACATCACTGTGCACAGCCGCTTCTGGCTCACTACGGACTCGCCGCCACCGCACGTGCCTCGATGGCGTTTTACAACACTCACGAGGACGTCGAGGCATTCCTCCGCGGGATCGCCAAGGTGAAGCGTTTCTTCACGTGAAGAAAAGGCCCCGCCGGCACCGGTTTCCGCCCGCAATCGCTTGCTTTCACGACCCATCCGGGCAAGGTGTCCCCCGCTACCGACATCCATGAGTGCCGATTCCCTGCAAGTCCAAATCGACGGCGAGTTTTTCCCCGAGGAAGAGGCGAAGATTTCGGTTTTCGACCATGGGCTGCTCTACGGCGACGGGGTTTTCGAGGGAATTCGCTTCTATTGCGGCCGGGTCTTTCGCCTCGAAGAACACATCGATCGGCTCTACGATTCGGCCAAAGCGATCCACCTGACCATTCCGGTTGCGCCTCCGGAGATGGCCGAGGCGGTGCTTGCGACGATCCGCGCAAACGGATTGAAGGACGGATACGTTCGGCTCGTCGTGACGCGGGGTTCGGGCGGGCTCGGCCTGAGTCCCCATCGGTGCGAAAAAGCCTCGATTATCGTGATCGCCTCCACGATTGCTCTCTACCCGGAAGAGACCTACCAGAACGGGCTCAAGGTCGTGACCTGCGGAACCCGGCGTCCGACGCATGACTCGCTCTCTCCTGCGGTGAAGTCGCTGAATTACCTCAGCAACGTGATGGCAAAGGTCGAGGCGCTCGCCGCGGGCGCCGACGAAGGGTTGATGCTCAATGCCGAGGGGCGGGTCGCGGAGTGCACCGGGGACAATGTTTTCGTGGTGAAAAACGGATCGATCTCGACGCCACCGGTCCACGCCGGAATGCTGGACGGGATTACGCGCAAGGCGGTGATCGACCTCGCCCGGGAGGCCGGATACGAATTGCGCGAAGTCGAGATGAGCCGATACGAGCTGTATACGGCCGACGAGTTCTTCCTCACCGGAACCGCGGCCGAGGTCGTGCCGGTCCGGCAGTTCGACGAACGCGTGATCGGCGACGGGTCCGTCGGACCGGTAACGCACCGCCTCATGACGGATTTCCGTCGGATGGTGGAAACCACGGGCACGCCGATTTACGAAGGCGTCAGCGTGTCGTAACGTGAGAGAGGCGACAAGGATCGGTGATCGCGGCGTGATGTGGCGACTGGATCCGACGGCATTGGAATGATGAATTGCGACGTTTGCGAGTGCGAGAAGGCAACCGTTTTCCTCAGTCAATTGGTCGAGGGAAAACTGCAGAAGGTGAACCTGTGTCCTTCCTGCGCCGACGAGAAAGGTGTGACCGACCCGACCGGGTTCGCTCTGGCCGACATGTTGCAGGGAATGGGAAAGGAAAGCGTCACCGAAAAACCCGCCGATCCTGGCGAATTGACGTGCCCAAGTTGCGGTTTCACACAGACCGACTTCAAGAAGACGGGACGCTTCGGGTGTGCCGAATGCTACCGCGTCTTCCGCGACGGACTGGACAGCCTTCTCGAGGCGATGCACAAGCACACCCGCCACGTAGGAAAGACCCCCAGGCACCGGCCCTTTCCCCCGCCGCCGGAGGAAGACGATGAGGAGGAACCTCTCGAAGGCCTGGGCGCTTTCGAAAATCTGGAAGATCTGGCTAATTTGAGCCTGCCGGAAGACGTTCCGGAAGACGCGACCGAGCCCCTCACACCGCTCTCGAAGCTGAACGAGTTGAAAGAATCTCTTCAAGCCTCCGTCGAAGCAGAGGACTACGAAGAAGCAGCGCGCCTGCGGGACGCGATCGCCCAGTTGGAGTCGGAATTGAAGGACTCCTGAACTTGCCGGAGGGCGAGGCCGGTGTGCCCGCTACCCCGCCCTCGACGTAATCACCATGGCGATGCGATTTTCCACCCTCCTCAAGAAACCAGCCGAATGGATGCGGACGACCGGTCCCCGGAGCGATATCGTGATCACGAGCCGCGTGCGGTTGGCACGAAATCTGGTCGATCATCCCTTCCCGGGCTTCACCGACGACGTGCTCCGCTGCGAAGTCATGGAGCAGGTGCGCCCGGTTCTCGAAGAATTGCCGGAAATGAAGGACGCCTTTTCCGAGGAGATGACGAAGCTGACGGCGATCGAGAAGCAGGTGCTCGTGGAGCGCCACCTCATCAGCCGGGAACATGCCGCGAAGAGCCTCGGCTGCGCCACCGTGATGAATCGCAACCAGACGATCAGCATCATGGTCAACGAGGAAGACCACCTGCGGATGCAGGCGATCCGGCCCGGCCTGCAGCTACTCTCCGCCTACCGCTCTCTCGACACGATCGACAGCGAGATGGAGGAAGAACTGCTCTACGCCTTCGACGCCCGCTACGGCTATCTCACGGCCTGTCCCACCAATCTCGGCACGGGCATGCGAGCCTCCGCCATGCTCCACCTGCCGGGTCTCGTCCTGAGCGAGCAGATCAACCAGACGATCCAGGGAGCCAACAAGATCGGTCTCGCCGTGCGTGGCCTCTACGGGGAAGGAACGGAAGCCCTCGCCAATCTCTTCCAGATTTCGAATCAGACCACCCTGGGATCCACCGAGGAGGAGGTCATCGAGCATCTCACCTCCGTGATCGAACAGGTGATCGAAAACGAACAGAACGCCCGCCACAAAATGCTCGAGGACCGGCCCACCATGATCATGGACCAGTGCGGCCGGGCCTTTGCCGTTCTCAAGTTCGCCCACATCATCCCCTCGAAGGAGGCATTGAATCACCTGTCGATGCTGCGACTCGGTTGCGATCTGGGGTTCTTTCCCGAGGAAGAACGCGAGACGATCAACCTTTTGCTGACCGAGATCCAACCCGCGCACCTGCAGATTTCGGCGAAGCGAAAACTCGACCCGGAAGAGCGGGACACCTTGCGGGCCGACATTATCCGCACCAAGTTAAAAGGGCTGACCCCACCCGACTTTGGAACTATACTGACTGAAAGGGACACGAACGACGATGAATAACTTTACCCCCAGAGCCCAACAGGTCCTGGCCCTCGCCCGGAAGGAGGCGGACCGTTTCAATCATAACTACGTCGGCACCGAGCACCTCCTCCTCGGCCTGATCAAGCTGGGTCAAGGCGTGGCGGTCAACGTGTTGCAAAAAATGGACCTCGACCTCGAGACCGTCCGCATGGAGGTCGAGAAGCAGGTCGGGAACGGACCAGAGACCAAGATGGTGGGCAACATCCCCTACACGCCCCGCGTCAAGAAGGTGCTCGCCCTGGCCGGCAAGGAAGCCAAGGCTCTCAATCACAGTTATGTCGGGACCGAACACATCCTCCTCGGGCTCCTCCGGGAAGGAGACGGCGTCGCCGCCCGTGTCCTCAAAAACCTCGCGGTCGATATCGAGCGAACCCGCAACGAGATCCTGCGGGAACTCGACCCCAACTTCGCCGGCAGTTCGGGCGAGGAAGAGGAGGCGGATTTCGAGGAGAGTCTCTCACCCGGCGGAAGCCGAAAAGAGGGCAAGACTCCCGCTCTTAAGGCGTTCGGCCGCGACCTGACCGAACTCGCCGAGGGCGGTGAACTCGACCCCGTAATCGGCCGGACCGAGGAGATCGAACGTGTCATCCAGATTCTCTGCCGCCGCACCAAGAACAATCCGGTCCTCATCGGTGAGGCCGGTGTCGGAAAGACCGCGATCGCCGAGGGCCTCGCCCAGGAGATCGCCTCCGGGAACGTGCCGGAATTGCTGCGTGACAAGAAGGTGATCACGCTCGACCTCGCTCTCATGGTCGCGGGTACGAAATACCGGGGCCAGTTCGAGGAGCGGATCAAGGCGGTGATGGACGAAATCAAGCGCTCCAAGGACGTGATCCTCTTCATCGACGAGCTGCACACCATCGTGGGAGCCGGATCAGCCGAAGGCGCCATGGATGCGTCGAACATCATCAAGCCCGCCCTCAGCCGGGGTGAATTGCAGTGCATCGGAGCCACCACCCTGAACGAATACCGGAAGTTCATCGAGAAGGACGCGGCCCTCGAGCGCCGTTTCCAGCAGGTCAAGGTGGAGGAGCCCAGCATCGACGATGCGATCCTCATTCTCCAGGGTCTCCGCTCCAAATATGAAGCGCACCACAAGGCGGAGTATACCGAGGCCGCGATCGAGGCATGCGTCCGTCTGTCGGCCCGCTACCTCACCGGCCGGTTTCTCCCCGACAAGGCGATCGACATCCTCGACGAGGCCGGCGCACGGGCCCGGATCGGAGCGATGACCCGCCCCCCGGAGATGAAGGAATACGAGGCGGAAATCGAGGAAATCGTGGCCGAAAAAGAGGCCGCGATCAAGGATCAGGACTTCGAGAACGCTGCCGCCCTGCGCGACAAGGAAAAGAAAAAACGCCAGGAGATGGAGGACTTCCTCAATGAGTGGCGCGAGAGCAACGAGGAGAAGATCGTGATCGTCGACGAGGACGACATCATGACCGTCGTCGCGAAGTGGACCGGTGTTCCGCTCCAGCGCATGGAGGAGAAGGAGACCGAGAAACTCCTCAAGATGGAGGAGGAACTCAAGTCGCGCGTCATCGGACAGGACGAGGCCGTGACCGCCATCTCGAAGGCCCTGCGACGCAGCCGCGCCGACCTCAAGGATCCCCGTCGTCCGATCGGTTCCTTCATCTTCCTCGGACCGACCGGCGTCGGGAAAACCTACCTCGCCCGCAATCTTGCCGAGTTCATGTTCGGCGATCCCGAGGCGCTGATCCAGATCGACATGTCGGAATATATGGAGAAGTTCACGAGCAGCCGGCTCATCGGGTCTCCTCCCGGCTACGTCGGATACGAGGAGGGCGGCCAGCTCTCCGAGGCGGTACGGCGCCGCCCCTACTCGGTCGTGCTTTTCGACGAGGTGGAAAAGGCCCACCCCGACGTGATGAACCTGCTCCTCCAGATCCTCGAGGAGGGCATGATCACCGACAGCCTCGGCCGAAAGATCGATTTCCGGAACACCATCCTGATTCTCACGTCGAACGTGGGTGCCGACGTGATCAAGCGCCAGGTAACGGTTGGATTCGGCGCCATGACCGGTGTCGACGACGACTACGACAACATGCGGGACAAGATCCTCGAGAAGGCGAAGGAACACTTCAAGCCGGAGTTTTTGAACCGGCTCGACGAGAAGATCGTCTTTCACACGCTCAACAGGGAAAATCTCATCGAAATCGTCGACCTCGAAATCTCGATGGTGCTGAAGCGCTTGCTGGAAAAGGACATCGCCCTGTCCCTCGACCAGAAGGCCAAGGAGTTCCTCATCGAGCAGGGTTACGATCCCAACTACGGGGCGCGCCCGATGAGGCGTGCGGTCGAGCGGCACATCGAAGATCCCCTCGCGGAATATCTTCTCCGCGGTGATCTCGTCCCCGGACAGACGGTCGGGGTGACGCACGAAGAAGGCGAAAAACTCCTCACGTTTTCTCCCGGTGACCGGGGTGAAGACGAGGAACCGGTCGAACCGGTGTCGTCGGTGGAGGGCTGATCGCAAGGGAAAGCCCCACCTACCTCTCCGGCCCGCCCGCGGCCCCCGGAAGGCAGCGCCTAACTTGCCGCCGGGAAGTGACTTGCCTTGGCAAGACTCGTCATGCCTGCGGCGGTTCGCCGGCGGACACGGAAGTCGTTCTCCGGACCCAGTCGAGGTATCCGGGGCTCCCGTCATCAATTCGCAGGACGACGAACTCCGGTTCCTCGTAGGGATGCTCGGCGAGAAGGCGGTGTCGTGCCGCATCCAGTGACTTCCATGTCGTCTTGATCAAGCCGGCACATTCCGGCTCGGCCTGGATCTGGCCCTCCCATTCGTAGAGCGACTCCCCTCCCGGCAAGAGGTTCACGCAGGCGACCAATCGCTCCGCGAGCAGAATTCGCGCGATGGCTCGACCCGTCTCGAGATCCGGAAAGGTGACGAGCACCACGGCGCATTCCGGTTTTCCGCTTTCCCCCTCTTCCATGGCGTGTGGGTAAACGATCTCACCGGCTCATGCAAGGCTTCGGATCTTGCGACGCCTTCGATCTGTGCCATTTTGCCTCTATCCATCCCCCCCCAGGAAGCATTCGTCTCCATGGGTCGTTTTGTCACTCCATGAAATCCGGCTTCATCGACAAACTGATCGATCGACTCGACAAGGTCGATCCGGAGGAGATTCAGCGAATCGTACTCAAGGCGGTGGAGGAAAAGGGATTCCTCGAACGGGTCTTCGACGTTCTCCGTGAGGGAATCATCGTCACCGGCGTGCGCGGAACGATCCATTCGGTCAACCAGGCGGCATGCGACTTCTTCGGTTTCACCAAGCAGGATCTCCTCGGTGCCGCGGTCTATGAACAATTCCCCGGCATCGCGTGGGACGAGCTGGTCCAGGCCGGGGGGGTGGTCAACCGGGATCTCGAGATCTTCTATCCCGAACATCGATACCTCAGCTTCTACATCGCGCCTCTCGATGGAATGGAAGTGGAAGCCGACGAGCCGGGACCGGGTGGATACGTGCTCATCATGCGAGACACGACCCGGAATCGGGAAGTCCACCAGAGGGAGATCGAGTCCGAACGGATCAATGCCTTGACCATGCTCGCCGCGGGTGTCGCCCACGAGATCGGCAATCCTCTGAATTCACTGCACATCCACCTGCAGTTGCTGGAACGGAAATTGAAGAAGAAAGCGGAGCCCGAGCTCGCGGCCGAGTTGGGGGAATCCCTGTCCATCGCGCGGGAGGAGATCAAGCGACTCGACTTTATCGTCGACAAGTTCCTCCATGCGGTACGCCCGACCCAACCTCGCTTCGAACCAGCCGATCTCAACCAGGTCCTCGAAGAGTCGGTCGCCTTTCTCGCACCGGAAATCCGTGATCGCAACATCGTGACGACACTGCGGCTCGACCCTTCCGTGCCGGTAATCAACCTGGACCGCGACCAGGTGAAGCAGAGCTTCTACAATCTTATCCGGAACGCCGCGCAGGCAATCGGATCGGACGGAGAGCTGATCGTAACGACAGGGGCGGACGACGAGTCGATCTGGGTGCGATTTTCCGACGACGGACCCGGCATTCCCGCCGAGAAGGTGGGCAAGGTCTTCGATCCCTACTTCACGACCAAGAAGACGGGATCGGGACTCGGCCTTCTCATCGTCCATCGAATCGTCCGGGAACACGGCGGAAGAGTCGACATACAGAGTGAAGAGGGTAGAGGAACGCGCGTCACCCTCTTCTTTCCCCGTGTCGAGAAACGAATCCGCTTTTTGCCGCCCGCGTCGCAGGCCGGGGTGATCGACGTCGATTCAATTCCATCGGCATCCTGATTCCATGGATTTTACCGAGCACACCGTCCTGATCGTCGATGACGAAAAACACACACGCGACGGATTGCGCCTGTCGCTCGAGGACGAATTCGACATCTACGTGGCCGCGAATATCGGAGAGGCCGAGGAGATTCTCTCCCACGAGTCCGTCGACGTTCTCGTGACCGACCTGCGACTCGGGGGTGAAAGCGGAATGGACCTGATCAAATCCTCACTACGCCGGCAACGACCGCCGATCTGCATCCTCATGACCGCCTACGGCTCGGTGGACGTCGCCGTCGAAGCGATGAAACTCGGGGCCTACGACTATGTCGGCAAACCGCTCAACATCGACGAATTGGAGTTGATCATCAAGAGAGCGATCCGGAATCGCGCCGTGGAGAAGGAGAACGTCGCCCTCAAGAGCCAGGTCGAGGAGCGTTTCGGACTGGAGAGCATCATCGGGGAGTCATCCGCGATGCGACCCGTCTTCGACACGGTTCGGCAGGTCGCGCCAACCCGGGCGACAGTCCTCATCGAAGGCGAGAGTGGCACCGGCAAGGAGCTGGTGGGAAGGGCGATCCACAATTTGAGCGGCAGGCCCAAGTCGAAACTCGTCACCGTGCACTGCGCCGCTTTGAGCGAGCAACTGCTCGAAAGTGAACTCTTCGGTCACGAAAAGGGAGCCTTCACCGGAGCGATGGAACGCCGGATCGGGCGATTCGAGGAGGCCGACGGCGGTACGCTCTTCCTCGATGAGATCGGTGAAATCGATGCCAACGTCCAGGTGAAACTCCTGCGAGCCCTCGGCGAACGAACGATCGAACGCCTCGGGAGCAACAAGCCGGTCCGCATCGACGTCAGGCTGGTCGCCGCCACGAACAAGGACCTGGCGGATCTCGTGGCAAAAGGGGAATTCCGCGAGGATCTCTACTTCCGCCTCAACGTGATCACCATCACCATGCCACCGCTGCGCAACCGGAAGGAGGACATCGTGTTGCTCGTCGACTCTTTCCTTCGCGAGTTCTGCGAGGAGAACGGCAAGCCCACCCTCGAGTTGACCAACGAGGCGCTGCAGGCACTCATCGACTACGATTGGCCGGGAAACGTTCGCGAGTTGCGCACCGCCATCGAGCATGGAGTCGTGATGTGCAATGCGGCGAAGATCGGCTTGCGGCACCTGCCCCCCTTCCTTCGCGACGAGAGCCGTATCGGATTCCGGGGCGGTCGAGGTCACGACGATGCCCGGGAGACGAGAACCGATTCCGGCGGAGATCTCGATCTTTCCCGAATGGAGGAACGATACATCCGCCTCGCGCTCGACCGAACCGGGGGCAACCGGACCGAGGCGGCCACCCTGTTGGGAATCTCTCGCCGCACCATGCAGCGGAAACTCAAGGAAATGGGGCTCGTGGAGTAAGCCCATGACAGCGGCTGAGGTGAGCGAAACCAACATGTCCCCCATGCCGGAAGAACCCCCTCTCCCCGAGAAGCCGAGCAAGATCATCCATGTGGACATGGATTGCTTCTATGCGGCGATCGAGATCCGGGACAATCCTTCCCTCGCCGGAAGACCCGTCGCGGTCGGAGGACGGAGCGGGCGCGGCGTTTTGACGACATGCAACTACGAGGCGCGCGCCTATGGCTGCCGCTCCGCGATGCCCTCCTTCCAGGCCCGCCGTCTCTGTCCCCACCTCGTCCTGCTTCCGACCCGGTTCGACGTCTACCGGGCCGAATCGGAGAACATCCGCGCCGTGTTCCGCGAATTCACGAGCCTGATCGAACCGCTGTCCCTGGATGAAGCCTACCTCGACGTCTCCCATCTCGCATCGGAAGGCGGCTCGGTGGCGTGGGAGATTCGGCAGCGCATCCGGCAGCGGACCGGTCTCGCCGCTTCGGCGGGAATCGCGCCCAACAAGTTTCTCGCCAAGATCGCCAGCGACTGGAACAAACCGGACGGCCAGTTCGAGGTCGACCCGCTCGAAGTCGCCGATTTCGTCGCCGCACTCCCTGTCCGGAAGATCTGGGGCGTGGGGAAACGCACTGCCGAAAAACTCGAAGAGGCGGGCATGGCCACCTGCGGCGACATGCGGGAACGCTCCGAAGTCGAACTGGTGGCGCGTTTCGGCCGGTTCGGCTCGACGCTCTACCACCTTTGCCGGGGCGCGGACGATCGCCCCGTCAACCCCCATCGCGAGCGCAAGTCTCTCAGCAACGAGCGCACCTTTTCGGAGAATCTGGTCACGGTCGAAGAGGGTCTCGAGAAGCTGGGCGAGTTGGTCGAGGAACTCGCCGCAGATCTTTCGGAAAAGCACCGCGATCGCCGCATTCGCGAGTGCTTCGTGAAGGTGAAGTTCGAAGATTTTCAGATCACCTCGGCCCAGCAACCCTCGTGCGAACTGGACCCGGAAATCTTCGACCAGCTTCTTGCCGAGGGCTGGGAGCGCGGGGGCGGCAAGGCCGTCCGGCTCATCGGCGCCGGCGTCCGTTTCCAGTCTCTCGCCTCGACGGAAACCCTGCAACCCGAACTCTTCTGATCGCCCGGAACGGCCAAGCGCTCAAGCGAGCGGGGTGGCGTGGACGAAGGGCGGAAGGGAACATCCCATCGTGTCGGCGATGGCGCGGACCAGTTCGGCCTCGTTGCTCGTGATGACGCCATCGGTCGTGATGGACTTTCCGCATCCCTCGAGCAGGAGCCGCTGGATGGGCGGCGACGCCTCCGCAAACCGGTCGACCGCCTCCCCGATCGCGGCCAGCGAGCAGTCCCCGGCCGGGCGGAACGCCAAGGCCACGCCTGCCCTCCCCTCGATATGACCCGCTCCCCGCGCGAAAGCGGCCTTCACCCCACTCTCGTCAACGTGACTCAGTGCCGCCATGGTCGAGAGCAGGATCGAGGCCTCGTCCCGCAGGTCCTCCATGCGACGAAACCGGATCCGGGGCGGGCGACGACGCCGGAAGGCCGTGTCGAGGTGCCGATTGACGAGACGCTGCAACGCGAACTCGAAAAGATCGACCTGGCGATCGCTCGCAATCAACTCGTGCAGGAGCGTCTCGAACCGGTCGTACTCCGCGGGCGAGAGCCGCCTCAGGCTGGGAAGGCAGAGATCGACCAGCCCGAGCTTGATCACCGAGTGCAGGTCCCGCACTTCCCCGTGAAAAGCCGATACGACGGAAAAGGTCTCGGCGTCCGTCCTCCGGCGCAAGCGCTCGAGTTCCTCGCTGCGCAGTGTCTCGTCCTGGGCGAGAAGCAGGGCGAAGACGAGTGCCTGCGCTCCGGAGGTCCGATGTGCGGCATCGATCCAGGCCTCTGGAATGTGCGCATGGATCTCACGCGCCAGGTCCACCTGCTCGGGGTGTACGCCGCGCATGCTCTCGAGAGCCTGGTCCTCCGACAGGGAACGTGTCGCATCGTCCCCTGCCAAGAGGGCGCTTCCGGGAATGCCGGGCAAGGGGGGCGCCGGTGGTGCGGATGGCCTCGACGTCGAGGGGCTCTCGGTAATCGAAGGCAGTTCGGACGGTGAAAAATCTCCGTCCCAATCCGGCAGAACACGCTTGATTCGATCCCTCAGCGGAGGATGCGTCGCGAAGAGCGAACTCCGGAAGGCGCTGCCGAAAAAGAGGTGACTCGCGTCGCCCGCCATCGGATGAGTCACGGTCGACCCCTCGGCCAACCCTCCGATCTTCTTCAACGCACCCCCGATTCCCTCCGGATTGCGGGTGAACTGCACGGCGGAGGCGTCGGCGAGAAACTCCCGCTGCCGCGACACCGAGGCCTTGATCAGCTTCGCAAAGAAGGAACCGGCATACCCGATCACGAGCAGGGCCAGCCCGGCGAGAAGAATCGCGATCAGGATCCCCCCGCCTTCCCGGCTCCGGCTCGACCGACCGCTGTAGGCCATGCTGCGCAGGATCACCTCCCCGAGCAGGGCGAGGAAGAGGATACCGAACAGCAGGCCCATGAGGCGCATGTTCAATCGCATGTCCCCGTTGAGAATATGAGAGAACTCGTGCGCGATCACCCCCTGCAATTCGTCTCGCGTGAGCAACTGCATGCATCCCCGTGTCACCCCGATGACGGCATCGCTCGTCGTCTTCCCGGCGGCGAAAGCATTGATCGACGATTCGCCGTCCATGACATAGATCGCCGGGACGGGCACCCCCGAAGCGATTGCCATCTCCTCCACCACATTGACGAGCCGGCGCTCGTGGAAGTCCGTCGTCGAGGGATCGACGAGACGTCCCCCGAGTTCCTCGGCAACGACTTTTCCTCCCCCGGCCAGCTGCATCGTCTTGAAACTCGAGGCCAGGAAGACGACGACCAGCGTGGCCAACGCGGCGATCGAAAAGGTCCCCGGCTGAACAAAGTCGAGGTCAGGCGTCTCGCCGGCAAGGAAGAGGCCGACCACGACGACGCTGTAGATCGCCACCACGATTCCCGCCACGGCGAGAGCGAAGTAGAGAATGAGAACGTGTGTATTGCGGCGAGCCTTCTCCTGGTGATCGAAGAAATCCATTTCAGGGGCACGGCTGTGAATTCGAACCCGGTCAACGCGTGTCAGGCCAGATCGAGTCGCGATGGTCAGCGCGACCGGCAACGACGATCCGGCCGGGCACGGGGTGGTCAGAACTCCACCTTGACGGCCTCTCTCTCGGAGTCGTCGGAAACCTCGAACATCGTCGCCGGCACGAAATTGAAGAGATTCGCGATGAGGTTCGAGGGAAACATCTCGAGCTTGTTGTTGAAGTGCATCACCGAATCGTTGTAGGACTGCCGCGCAAAGGCGATCTTGGACTCGGTCGAGGTCAGCTCCTCCTGCACCTGCAGCATGTTCTCGTTGCTCTTGAGATCCGGATAATTCTCCGAGAGGGCAAAGAGCCGTCCCAGCACACCTCCCAGACCCGACTCGGCCTGGGCCAGTTGCTGCATGCTCGCCGCATCACCCACCTGGGAGTTCGCCGCCTCGCGGGCGCTTTCGGCCTGGTTGCGGGCCTCGATCACCGCCTCGAGTGTCTCGCGTTCGTGCGCCATGAACGCCTTCGCCGTCTCGATGAGATTGGGGATGAGATCGTGCCGACGTTTCAGTTGTACATCGATCTGCGCGAACGCATTCTTGTAGCGATTCCGGAGTTTCACGAGTCCGTTGTAAAGCCCGATCACGAAGAAAACGGGAATCACGGCGACCGCGATCAAAGCAACGATAACAAGGATTGTCATGCGACGGGTGGATGGGTTGAATCAGGAAATACAGGGAGGAAAACTCCTCACGAGGGTAACTGCTCCAAGGGGATCTTCGATGAGAAAAACCGGCAAATTTTCTCATGGCCGATTCGGACCCATTCCAGAACACCTTCGGTCTTGTTTTTTTAAAGATATGCTGATATTTTATAAAACTTACGTAGCGTTTCATGTTCCTTTCGCAACCACCCGTCATCGCCAGCCTGTCCTTTGCGGTCCAGCTACCGCTTTTCCCGGGAAAACTGATCCTCGTCTCGCTGCTCGTTCTGTCCGTCATGGCCTGGGTCGCAATCGTGACCAAGGCTCTGTCCTTGAGGAAGGGTCAACGGGCCGACGAGAAATTCAATCAACGCCTTCGCGAATCGCGCACCACTCTCGAAGTGTTCGAGGAGGGCTGGACGGAGGAGGCCTCACTCCATCACGATATCTACCTTGCCGGAGCGAAAGAAGCCGCTTTTCAGCTGCTCGGTTCGCGCGATCCGGGTCCTGCGGTGCACGCCCGGATGAAAAGCGCCGGCGGGATGGACGAAAACCAGATCCTCGCCCTGCGCGAGGCATTCCGGCGGGGGGAACGAAACGCGTGCGATCGGCTCCATGCCGGGTTGACTTCCCTACGGGCGATTTCGACAGGAGCCCTTTTCCTCGGAGTGATGGCCCTGTCCTGGACCCTGATGCGGGGATTCACCGTGGCCACCGACTTCGCCCTTCTCGCTCCGTGGATTTCAGGAGGGCTCTTTTTCCTCTTCCTCGCCACCCTGGTCGCGATGCCCGCCTCGCTGGCCCGGCTCTTCTTCCTCGCCCACAATCGCCGCCACCACCGGAGACTGGAGACCTTTCGCGTGGAGATCGGGCGACTCTTCGAGCGGAGTTTCGCCGCCCAATCTTCACGGGACACCCGACCCGGTCCGGACGCGGAACAGGATGCCCCTGCTGCGCCCGAACCACCCGAGAGTGAAACGGTATCCTCTCCGGACGAGATCACCATGACCTATCGCGGACAATCCGGGAAGATGACACGGGAGTTCCAATCAATCCGGGACTCGATCTTCGAAGGGGAAAGCGAATCCGACGACTCCCTCGAAACCGCTGGCGCCCAATCCAGCTGGTAACCCGCTCTCGCACGCCCTCTCGCTCTCCGCAGCCCGCTCTCCATGAAATCGCCCCCTCAGTTTGCGGTCACCGTTCTCGCCATTGCGGCAGCCCACGCGGGGGTGCTCGTCTTTTCCCTTCCGGATAGTCCCATCTCCCTACCCTGGACCACCGGATCTTCACCTGCACCGCGGGATGACGCTCCCGGGGACTATCCCCTCATGATTCCCGGCGAGGAGGTGATCCAGATTCCCCAACTCGATCCGACCTACACCGGGGAGGTCATCAGCGGAACAGCGGAGAGCCTGTTTCCCGAGGGTGCCGCGGAGGCCGCGCTTCGCGACGTGGAGCGGGCTTTCCCGGCAGAGAACACCCATGGATCGTCCGGCGGACAAGCCACTCCCGCCACCCCTGCCGATCACGAAGGTCCCTTCGACGTGACCGATCTGGCCGATGCCACGCAGTCCACCTACGAACCGAAGATTCCCTCTCCCTACGACGAATTCTCGCCATTCGATCAATCCGATGACGCGTTGGCTGCCGCACTGAAACGCCACGAAGAGGAACGGCAGGGCATCTCCCGTTCTCCCGAGAAAACGGCACCTCCTTCGCCCGGTTCCCGTGCCTTTCGTCCGGTGCAATAACCGTCGTGAAAACGGCCTGCGGCCAGCCGGGAGTTTGCCATTTCCGTCACATTTCGCGGCTCATTTGCCCTGTTCCGGGGACCGGTCTATTCTTGCCGCTTTTGCGACATGAACCTGCCGAACCAACTGACGGTCCTGCGACTCGTCCTCACCTTCCTCTTCGTCGGGTTTCTCTCGTTCCCGGGGTGGATCCTCGCCGCAAGTGCCTCGCTCGTCGTCTTCATCGTGGCAGCCTTCACCGACTTCCTCGACGGCTATCTCGCACGGCGTCACGATCTCATCACGAATTTCGGCAAACTGATGGATCCGCTGGCGGACAAGGTTCTCATGGCGGCGGGTTTCGTGATGCTCTGCTCCCTGTCCCTGATCCCGGCCTGGGTCGTGGTCGTGATCCTCGCGCGCGAATTTCTCGTCACCGGACTCCGTCTCGTCGCGTCGGCCGAGGGCGTCGTCCTTGCTGCGGAGGGATTGGGGAAATACAAGACCACCTTTCAACTTGTCACCGTGATCTACTTCCTTGCCTATCTCGCGTCGCGGGAACCACCGTTCTCCTTCCTCGCGCCGGTATTCACGTGGCCCGTGATCCAGACTTCTCATCTCGGTGGCATACTGATCTGGACGAGTCTCATCCTGACACTCCTGTCCGGCGTGAGCTACGCCTGGAAGAACCGGCAACTGCTCCGGGATTGCTGAGGCAGGCAGGTGGATCAGGCCTGATTATCGCCACCCTCGACGTCCGTCCTCGAACTCCGGTCACAAGCCGGCATCAGCCGGCTCGACCGATGGCGTTCGCTCTCGATGATTGAACGAAAGACGGCGAAGTCTTCCTCTCGCGAGCCGCTCGGGATGGTGTAGGCATACTGATCCCAGTGTCGCATCTCTTGCAGGGCGTTCCGGAGCCTCAGGTCGAGTTGCTCCCGGCTCTCGGTTCCTCGTCCCCGTAATCGCTCGAGCAACTCCTCGCGGCTCCGCGGGAGGATGAAGATGTCCACGAACGCCTCGCGAACGCGCGGGTCGTGGTTCGCGCGAATCGATGCGGCCCCCTGGACATCCAAGTCAAGAAGGACATCCCTGCCTGCACCAATGTGGATGAGCACCTCATCCTCGAGCGTCCCGTAATAGTTGCCATGCACCTCCGCGAACTCGAGAAACTCGCCACGACCGGCTCGAAGCTCGAATTCCGCGCGATCGAGAAAGTGGTAGTCGATCCCGTCCTGCTCGCCCTCCCTCGCAGCCCGGGTGGTCGCGGAAACGGCGTAGACGATGTTCTCGTCCTCTTCGCTCAGTCTCCGGCAAAGCGTCGTCTTCCCCGAACCCGAAGGACCCGAAACCACGCAGAGTACGCCGCAACGGTGGGGATCGAGAGAATTCATCGACTCGAGATGGGGAATCCTCCCACTACTGCACATTCTGCACCTGCTCGCGAATCTTTTCGAGTTCAGTCTTCGCTTCCACAACGCGCTGAGCGATCACGGAGTCGTTCGCCTTGCTACCGATCGTGTTGATCTCCCGATTCAATTCCTGGCAGAGAAAGTCGAGAGGCCGGCCGCAGGGTTCGACCGCATCGAGATAGCGGCGGAACTGTCCGACGTGGCTTTCGATACGGGTGACTTCCTCACTGATATCACTGCGATCCGCATAGAGCCCGATCTCGCGCTGGACCCGCTCGTCATCGAGGTCGAGATCGAGTCCCGAATCGGCCAAACGCATCGATAGATTCTTCCGGTAGTTTTCCACGACGCGTGGCGCACGCTCCGCAACGGACGCCACTTCGTTCTCGATTCGTCCCAACCGGTCGGCGAGATCGCTCCGGAGATGATCTCCCTCCCTCTCCTGCATCGCCACGAGCTGTCTGAGGGCCGCCTCGATCGCATCGTGCATCGACGCGCAGACCTCATCCACAGGAGGAAGGTTCTCCTCGATGCGAAACACTCCCGGAGCACGAAACAGGTCCGCCGCCGCGAGCCGGGTTTCGACCCCGGTCGATGTCGAAATCACGCGCGCCGCCTCGACATACTGACGCGCCAGGGTTTCATCGAAGTGAAGGGTATTCTCACCGCCGCTCTCGGACGCGACTTCGACCCGGACCTGAACCCTGCCTCGAGATACCGCCTCCCCGACCTGTCGCTTCACCTCCGGCTCCCGCTCCGCCAGGCCGTTCGGGAGATTCACCGCGACATCGAGCTGTTTTCGATTCACGGCCGAGATTTCGACGGTGACGGACCAACCGGCCGCCGCCGTTTGTCCCCGCCCGAAGCCCGTCATGCTGCGCATCGCGTTACCCGTGACTGTTGGAATGCCACCACGCCCCGGCCCGTGGCCGAACAAAATAGATCGGTGGCGCACCCGGATTTGCCTGGCCGACTCCCCTTGCCTCTATTCGCCGGAGCTCGCCTCCTGCACGTTCTGCAAGGCCTCGATGAAGTCGTTCAAGACCTCCGCCGGCACCATGATCGTGTCTCGGCGCCCGCGCACGTCTTCGGTGATCTTCACGAACTGTCCCCGGTCGTTTTCCTTCAGATCCATGAAGAAAATTTTCCGGTCCGCGAACACTTTTTCGGTATGCAGTGGGTAGTTCCCCGACTGCCTGTTGTCTTCCTCGTAACCAATCATGATTCCTGACGACTCCCCCGCCACCACCACTGGTCCTTGTCCGCGAAGACTTCCCTCAAGTGGTACGAATAACGAGCGTATGTAGCGTTTCGATAGTTGAATGCAAGCCGACCCAATGACGCAATTGCGCCACCCGTCGGCACCTTCCGCAGTCGCGGACCGCCGGTCGCGTTTCTTTGCCCATTTTTCGTTTTGCGCTAGATTCCCCGCTCGGCTCCCGGTGATGGAGCAGGAAAGCAGCCAAACCCGCAGATCATGGTCCTCAAAGCCGCGTTCGAGAAACTGTTCCGCATTCGTGAGGAGACCCAGGCGCGGCGGCGTCCGGGCGCGGACTCCGGGTATGACCCCTACGAGAAGCCTTTCCTCGATCATCTCGAGGACCTCCGGCACACCCTGATCAAGATCGCCCTTGTTCTCGGGGTCTTCACCATCCTTGCCTTCACCTTTCACATCCAGATCTTCCAGATGTTCCAGCTTCCGGCGCGGATGACGAATGTGGCGCCCGGCGTATCTCTGTGGGACCGGATCGAGTTCATCACCCTGTCTCCCCCGGAGATGTTGATGCTGATGCTCAAGGTGTCGTTCTTCGCGGGAATCGTCGTCTCCTTTCCGGTCATCATCTACTTCCTGTTCGAGTTCATTCTTCCCGGACTCCGCGAGGTGGAGAAGAAGGCGATTATTCCCGGCGCCATGGTGGGCTTCGCGCTTTTTCTCGTCGGCGTCTGCTTCGCCTTCTTCCTCGCGGCTCCGATCGCGCTGCGATTTTTTTACACCTTCGAGAATTCCCGCATCTCCCAACTCAACCCCTCCAAGGAGGCGATGGAGAAACCGCTCGCCACATTCCCCCTCATCGGTCTCGACGGGAAGGAGTACGAACCGGCGACCGAACGGGATCCGGCACGCGACGCCGAAGCCGGGGAATCCCTCGCGGGACCCCTCACTCCCCAGATGCGGGATTCCATCCGCACCTACGTCGGAGAACTCTTCGCGGTGCAGCAAGGAACCAACCTGGCCCTGCGCTACGACGACACCCGCGACAAGATCGTGATTCTCCAGGTCAAGGGGGGCTCCAGCGTCTATCGCATCGGCGAATACATCAAATTCATCACCCAACTCGTGCTCGTCTTCGGCATCAGTTTCCAGTTGCCCGTGGTCGTGACGATCCTCGTCCGGCTCGACCTGCTCACCGCGCGCGTGATGAGGGCGACCCGCACCTACGCCTGGGTCGTCATCCTCGTCGCAGCCGCCATCCTCACGCCGCCCGATCCTCTGACCCTGGCACTGCTCGCCGGCCCGATGATCATACTCTACGAGATCTGTGTCGTGATTGCATCGATCATCGAGAGCCGGCGCGAGAAGCGGGAACTGGCCGAGGAGATGGCGGAGCGCGAGCGCATGGCGGCCCTCTATGCAAAGTCACCGGACGATCTCACGGAGGAGGAAAAAGCGGAACTGCATCGAGCCGAGATCGAGCAGTATGAGCGCGAGCACGCTCACCTCTACGAGGAGGAGAATTTCCACGATCCGGATCAATCCGGGGACGAACGGGTCCCCTACGATCCCCATGGACATGATCCGTATCACGACGATCCCCATCACGGTCACGAACACGACGAGAGCTGGCACGAGGACCACCCCGACTGGCATGACGAGCACGGCGGGCACGACTCGCACCATGGCGAGGAGGAATCGTTCGAGCCGGTCCAGGACTGGCCCGACCAGGAAGAGTTGCAGCGCGACGGCATGGAGAGCGAGCAGGCCGAGCCCGGCATCCCCTCGGAGGTCGATGATTCGACGGATTCGGCCGAATCACCGGAGGGAGGCGAGTCCACGACTCACCCCTTGGACGCCGAACCGGGGGAGGCGGAGGAAGCACACGAGGATGATTTCCTCTCGGGGGACGGGTGCGAACCCGAGGGTCCCGTCGTCGACGTCAACCACGCTCCCCGCGAGGAATTGGAAACTCTGCCCGGCGTCGATGCGGCCTTGGCCCAATCGATCATCGACCACCGCCCCTACGATTCCTTCGATGAACTGGAGGATGTTCCCGGCATGGGGCCCGAGAAGATGGCGGCCATGATTTCCCGCCTCGTGATCGGGTGAGCCACTCCATCGTCAGACGAGGTCGACGATCGATCCGAAATCGGCATCGAAGAGGCGGCGGTAGGTTCGGCTCGCGACGCCGTCCGTCATGCGCGCGATTCCGTCACAGATGATCCGAGCCCGTTCGTTCTCTTCCTCGGCCCGGTCGATTGCGTCCTCCTCGGACTCGGAAAGCAGGCGGAACTGGCGATAGGACTCCGATCCCTCCGCGACGTAGGTCGCGGCCAGCGCCTCGAAGAGCCGGGTGAGGACGAGGTCGGACTTGCGATCCAGTTGCTGCAGTTGGCGACTCCGGAAGACCAGTCCCACCGAGATGCCCTTGTAGAGCCGGCAGACCTCGTCGATCACGGGGTCGACCACCAGCCGGAAACGGTGTCGGTTCGTCTCCGGTGAGAGGAAGCCTTCCCTTTCCTCGAGCGAGGCTGCGCCGATGAATTCGCCGATTTTCGTGCCGGTCAGCCACTCGATTCGATCTTTGCGAATCGCGTCGATCAGCTCGGTGATCACGGACCCGCCGGAGGCCGTCACGTCGTGGTTCTCCGCCCACTTCTCGAGCCTGCCGGGCGTGATGAAGCCCGCTTCGACGCCATCCGCCACGTCGTTGATGGAATAGGCCGTGTCGTCGGCCCAGTCCATGACCTGGCATTCGATCGACCGAAACTGGTTGCGTTCCCTTCCCGGAGAAAGCGCGGGCGGGAACGGCCGCCCCTCCGTGACGAACTCCAGCCAATCGGCCTGGTTCGTGTAGAGAAAATGATTCTTCTGATCCGCCACCTCACCGAAGAGGGTCTTGTATTTCAACACGCCGTCGACGAGGGCGCGGGTGGGATTCATGCCCCGGCCGGCACGGAGAATATCCCGCGTCAGGATGCGCAGGGTTTGTGCGTTCCCTTCGAAGCCGCCGTAAGGAGTCATCAGCCGGTGCAGGGATCGTTCTCCCGTGTGCCCGAAAGGGGGGTGGCCGATATCGTGCGCGAGGCAGGCCGCCTCGACGAGATCGGGATCGATGAAGAAGCCGTCCGAAAGGTGCGGCGATTCTCGCTTCAGCCGGTGGCAGAGGCTGCGACCGATCTGGGCCACCTCGATCGAATGGGTGAGACGGGTGCGGTAGAAATCGTATTCCCCGGCAAAGAAGACCTGCGTCTTGTTCTGGAGCCGCCGAAAGGCGGAGTTGTGAATGATCCGGTCGCGATCGATCTGGAATGGGGTCCGGTAGTCGTCGCCGGGCCCCCGACCCGAATTCTCGCGTCGCGCCGTGTCAAACGGCTGATAAAAGTGATTTTCCATATCGGCTCGGGGCAGATTCCGTGATAGACAACGAGAGGGTCGGGACGAAACCGGAATCCCGGCCGGACCGCGACAATGAATAGCTGCCTCTCTCTCCGGATGCAAAGACCTTACCCACCCTTCGCCGGGTCTTACCTTTTCGGCAACCCGGGACGACGCAGCGACCTCCCATTTCGTTGGCATCATGTCTGACCGCTACGAGATCAAGGGGCGCATCGGGCGGGGAGG
>Ga0180430_10001331_pt1 | contig 24352 bp, 19 predicted proteins | sample SS_ome_9_FD_132999 | JGI IMG/M metagenome (GOLD analysis project Ga0180430, IMG submission 132999) | Hypersaline lake sediment archaeal communities from the Salton Sea, California, USA - SS_1_S_2 metaG | ecosystem: Environmental > Aquatic > Non-marine Saline and Alkaline > Hypersaline >... | reverse complement strand
TCCGTTCATCGGTGCCGGAAATTTTTCGGATGGAAAATGGTATGGCGACCGCAACATGAAAGCAGGAGTCAAGATCATGAGCACCTACCAGGTGCAGGCGCCTTTCACCCTGCAGTATTACGCTCAATGGAGATCGGTTCTCTCGATGAAGTCAATTCGCCGGGAACCAATAAAGCCGCCTGCGGGATACGAACATGTCTCGATGGCACCCTTTCCTTCGAGCAACGATGCCCCTAGCAGCGTAGAAGAGAGTCCCGAAGAGGAGCCTTCTATGTTGGCAGAACGCTCGGAGCCAGAGAACGAACCGCCCCTGAATCCTCAAGAGAACCAAAACGCCGATGATATTTCTTCAGTCTGGCCCTACGTGCTGGTGGCTGCGGCCCTGATCGGAATCGCCGTTATTATATTGCGTTCGCGCAAAGGTAAGTCCGGACGCTGAATCCTGTCGGTGAAGTCGGACGACCACCCCGCAGCGCCATTCGCGTCAGGCAACATTTAGTGACGCGAAGGTTTGCCGCGGCGGAGACTTCCGGGACGGGCGCGGAATTCTGCCGCGCGCCGCGTGAGATGAGACGAGATCCGGAAGTGCCGGTGAGGTGGCGGGCGCCATGGGACGAGGGTTCACGCACAATCCGCGGTGTAGGGCGGAGGAGGCGCGTTCGATCGTCCTTCCGGGGGTTTTCGGTTTCCGCTGGCTTCGGCTTGCGCCGCGCGCCACACCCCACCGATTCCAGGATGACGTCGCTCAGGGGCCGCCCCTCGCGTTACCGCTCTCGCCGCGGCTTGGTGGCGGGGGAATCTCGGGAATCCGGCGGGTGACGACGTAAGAGCGGAGGGAAGGAAACCCCTGCAGGAAGGAAGCGCTTCGCCGTCATTGGTCTGGCCCTGTCCGTCCGTCGGGATACGGAACGCAAACAGGCCGTGGCACGATCCATGCCTTCCGCGGTAGAGTTCGCCATCGATTCGGATTCGGCCGTGGTGGATGTTCGCCCCGCTCCGGAGAAGGATTGATCGCCCCTTGTTTTCGACTCCCGATGAAACGCACCCTGATCGCATTCGCCCTTGTGCTCTCCTCCTCCGAGATGGCGACCGCCGCTCCCGTCGACTTCGCGAGGGATATCCACCCCATTCTGAAGCAGAACTGCCTGCCCTGTCACAACACCACGAAGGCCAAGGCGGGGCTCAATCTGGAGACGCCGCAGGACATGATAAGAGGGGGCGACACCGGGACCTCCCTCGAGCCGGGCAATGCCGATGCCAGCTTCGTCTACACGACGGCGGCGCACATCGAGGAGCCCACGATGCCTCCGAAGAATGATTCGAAGGCCCGCAAGCTGACGGCGGACGAACTCGCCCTGCTCAAGCGCTGGATCGACGAAGGCGCGAAGGGAGGCGCGGTGCATGTGCCCGCTCCCACGAAGTGGAAGCCTCTCACGGGGAGCCAGCCGATCTACTCGATCGCGATGGGCCCGAACAGTCGATACGCCGTTTTCGGCCGCGGGAGCGAGGCGATCGTCTACGACCTGGTCCTGAAGGAAAAGGCGACCGTCCTGGACGACCCGGAGATCGAGGAGACGGTCGCCCACGGGGACGCCGTGCAGGTGATCGCGATGAACGATGATCTCGAGATCGCGACAGGAGGTTTCCGCATCGTGAAGCGATGGGCTCCGACGTCGCCCGTGCCGTCCTATTTCGCCGGGTCCCTGCCGGGAGGAGAAAAGACCCTCGCTGTTTCGCCCGATGGCGCCAGGATCGCGGTGGGACTGCCCGACGGATCGATCCGGCTCCACGAGAGCGGAAATCCCGCCGGGAAGGCCATCGTGGTGAAGGATCACGGGGCAGCGATCACGGCGCTGGCTTTCTCGCCCGATGGCACGCACCTGCTCTCCGCTTCCACGGATCAGGTGCTCCGCTGGCGAAAGGTGGCGAACCCGCAGGAGTCGCGGGAAAGGAAAGCGGATTTCGTGGCCACCGCCCTCGCCCTCGTCGAGGGAGGAAAGGGGATCGTCGCGGCATCGGGCAATGCCGTGCGGCGGGGAGGCGTGGACCTCTTCGGGGTTCCGCCGACTCCGGGTCCCGAGGCGAAGCAGGCCGCAGAGCCTGCCGCAAAAAGTGCTGCCAAGGGAGAGCCGTCCAAGGATCAGCCCAAGTCTCCGCCGAAGCCGTCATCCAAGTCCACTCCACCGGCGCAGCCCAGGCCGGCTCAACCGAAGGCGCCCCCGCCGAGTGGAGAGAAAGGAAAACCCAGGGCACCCGCCAAGGAGATGGTCGGGGGAAAGGCGCAGGCAAAGTCTCAACCCAAGCCCGAACCGAGTGCGAAACCGGCACCGAAACCCGAGCCCAGGAAACCCGATTTTGCCACCCTCGCCGGCCACGGAAAACCGGTCACCGCGATCGCCTCACTCTCCGGCGATGCCGGTTCCTTCGTTTCCGCCGGCGATGACGGATTCCTCGTGGTATGGAAAACCGATGCATCTCCCGCCCGCAAGATCGCGACGGGTGGTCCGGTCGCGGCTTTTGCCGCTTCGCCCACGGGCGCCCGCCTTCTCTCCGCTCCCGCCAAGGGCGCGGCCGCCCTGTGGAATCCCGCCGATGGGAAGAAGGTCGCGGACCTTTCCTCCGCAGCCGCGCAGCGAGCCGAGAAGGCTTCGTTGGAAAGACGTCTCGCGTGGCTGAAGAAGCAGATCCCGGCCTTCGACAAGGGCGTCACCGATGCCGGGGCACAGGTGAAATCGACCGCGGAAGCCGCCACTGCCGCGGCGAACGATCTCGTGGCGAAGCGGGCCGCTCGGGAGGATGCGCTCGCCGAGGTGCGAACGGCTCGCCGGGTCGAGGCGGCCGCACAGCGCAGGGTCGAGTCCGTCGCCGAGGGGGATCCCGCTCGGAAGGCGGCCGATGACGCTCTCGCGGCAGCGACCAAGGAGGTGGAGGAGAAGCAGGCACTCTTCGAGACCGCGGAGCGCGACTGGGGCTTGGCCGAGCGGAATCGAACCCACGCCGCCTACCTCGCGGGCAAGGCAGTCGAGGATCACACGGCGGCCCAACAGGAGCGAGCCATCGCCGGCGAGGAACAGAAGCGCCTCGAAAAGGCGATCACCGATCTCGACGCGACGATCGCGAAGACGGCCGGTGAGTTCGCGGTGGTGGCGGCGTCCTTTTCCTCGGACGGCAAACTGGTCGCGCTGGTCGATTCGACAGGTGCGCTCCTTCTCTTCGCTGCCGAGAACGGACACTTCCTCGAGCGCGCCGAACCGGGAGAGAAACTGGTTTCCCTGGCTGCCGCAGGCGGAAGACGTTTCGCGGCTCTGACGGAGTCGAACCGGCTCGTCGTCATCGATGTGGCGAGGCGATGGGAATTGTCCACCACGATCGGTGACGGGAACGATCCGGATCCTCTCCCGGGACGTGTCACGGGACTCGCCTACTCGCCTGACGGATTCTCCCTCGCGACCGGATGCGGGGTGCCGTCGCGTTCGGGGGAGCTGAAGGTCTGGAGCACGACCGATGGTTCGCTCGTCGCCGAGAATCTCGAGGCCCACGCCGACACGATCACGGCGGTGTCCTTTTCGCCCGACAGCTCTCAGGTGGCCACGGCGGCGAGCGATCACGTGGTGCGCATCTGGAACGTCCGGACCCTTCAGCGCGAGGGAAACCTCGAAGGGCATTCCGGCCACGTGCTCGCGATCGACTGGAGGGACGACCAGAGGGCGTTCGTTTCCGCCGCCGCCGACCAGACCGCGAAGGTGTGGCGCATGCCGGTGGGCGAGTCGATCCAGAAGCTCGAGGGCTACGAGAAGGAGATCACCGCGGTGGCGTTCGCCCCGTATTCCGACACGATGTTGATCGCGTCGGGCGATCCCTCGGTGAAGTATGCGAATCAGCCGCTGCCGGGGCCGAAAGCCTTCGTCCATTCGGGATCGATTTCTCCCGATGGTGCCCACCTTCTCGCCGGCGACGCCGAGGGCAACCTGTTCCACTGGGACGCGGCGCGCAAGCTGGTGAATCAAGTCGAAGGGAGCCGGTGAGGCACTCCCTTGTCTCCCAGAATTTCTCGTCGATGCGGGAGAGATTCCGGGAGGAATCCTGATTTTCCGTGGACGAATCGCACCGGCCCATCCATGGTCCGCCCATGAAAAAGAATGTCAGTGTCGATCACGTCATGAGCAAGGATCTCGTGACGATTCACCACGGTGATCCGCTCTCGAAAGTGCGCCAGCTTTTCACCGAGCATTCCCTTCATCACCTGCCGGTGGTGAACGGCGACGAACTCGTGGGAATCATCAGCTGGACCGACCTGATGCGCCTGAGTTTCGGTGACGCGTTCGGCGAGGACGAGCGTTCCGTCGACGCGGTGCTCGATCACACGATCACCCTCGAGGATGCCATGACCCGGAACCCTGTCACGATCGACGTGAATAGCGGAGTTCGCGAGGCGGCGCAGACGATTGCGGAGAGCGATTTTCACGCGCTGCCGGTGGTGAAGAACGGAACGCAACTCGTCGGAATCGTGACGACGACGGACCTGTTGCGCTTCCTGCTGGAATTGTACTGAGGGATGCGCCGTTCCGTGCCGGGTCGGCAGATCTCCCGAGCTGGTGACGGCGATCCGGGAGTGAGCCAGTGTGGTCCGGACGCCGAGGGCGAAGCGGTCGCCTCGCTCACGCTCGGCGCTACGGCGGGAGAAGTGGATCCGAGCGTGAGCGAGGATGGGGGGGCAGCTCATCGAGAGCGCCCCTTCCGGTTCGTTCCCCGATCGCTCAGTCGCGGTATCCGGGGTTCGGTGCCGGCATCGTCGCGCCGATCTCTTCGCGCCAACTCGCAAGCTGCTCCCGCAGGCGCGCAACAGTTTCCGGTTCCGTCCCGCTGAGATTCCGGCGTTCGCCCGGGTCGGCACCGAGGTCGTAGAGTTCGACTTCGTCGGTTTCCCAGAACTCGATCAGCTTCCAGTCGCCGTGTCGGATCGCTCCACCCGGCGTCCATCCGGACCCGTGATAGTGCGGGTAGTGCCAGTGGAGGGCACGCGGCGCGCCGGGAGGCTCTCCCGCGAGGATCGGCTTCAGGCTGATTCCATCGGCGTGGAGGTCCGGCATCGCAGGCAGGCCGGCGAGATCGAGGAAGGTGGGGAAGAAGTCGGTGCTGATGATCGGGGTGTCGCAGACGGTTCCCGGCTCGGTCACCCCGGGCGCCCGCACGATGCAGGGCTCGCGGATCCCCCCCTCGTAGAGCCAGCCCTTCCCGGCGCGGAGGGGGAGGTTGCAGGTGGGTCCGCCCTCGGCTCGGCGCGCGGCGGGCAGGGTGCAGAGTCCGCCATTGTCGGAGAAGAAGACGACCACGGTGTTCTCCGCGAGTTCGAGCCGGTCGAGCGCGGCGAGGATCTCCCCGACACTGTCGTCGACGGCTGCCACCATCGAAGCGAACTCCGGGTTGTCCTGGCGGGCCCGGCTCACGGTGCCGTCTCTTTCCTCGATCGGGGAAACCGGCTCGGTGAAGAGCTCGTTGGCCTTGCCGCGGTAGTGCCCGATCCGCTTCTCGTAGGGTTGGATCGGGGTGTGGACGTTGTAGTAGGAAAGGTAGAGAAGAAAGGGGCGATCGGCGTCCCGGTTCTCGAGGAACGCGATCGATTCCGCGGTGAGGCGTTCGGTCAGGTACTCCCCATCCTCCTTCGCCTCGAGAGCCGGATTCTTCCAGGGGGCGTAGTAACCGCCCGGGGGCGATCCGCGGTGGTGGCCGCCGATGTTGATGTCGAAGCCCTGGTCCTCCGGCCAATATCCCTCGCTTCCCAGGTGCCATTTGCCGGCGAAGAATGTCGCGTAGCCGTGATCCTTCAACGCCTCGGCGAGGGTCACTTCCTCGAGAGCGAGACTGTCGCGATCATCGACGTGGAGGAAGCGCCTGTTTCTGGGCGCGGAACGCCCGGGGATCCAGTCGGTGATGTCGACCCGGACAGGGTGACGTCCCGTCAGGATCGAGGCGCGGGTCGGTGAACAGATCGAGGCGGCCGCATAGGCGTGGGTGAACTGCATCCCCGATTCGGCCAGGGCGTCGATATGAGGCGTCTCGTGGAAGGTGCTGCCGAAGCAACCCACGTCGGCCCAGCCGAGATCGTCGACGAGGAAGAAAACCAGGTTGGTGGAGTTCTCCCCGGCGGAGGTTCCGGGAAGGAGGGCGAGGCAGGCAAGCGTGACGAGCGAGGTGCGGATGTGGCGCATGGTGCCGACAGCTTGCCGAAAGCCGGGCGCCAGGAAAAGCCGATTATTTTCCGAGCGTCACCTCGGTTTCGCGAAGGATGCAATCCCACTCGTGAATGACACCGTTCGAGTAGCGATCCCGATAGGTGACGACCCTGACGCGGTAGGGAATCTTGCGTCCGCACGGCAGACAGTGGTGATAGGTTTCCCAGCGCTTGTTGAGCTTGCGGCTCCAGACGCGGTAGACACCTCTGGGCGGTTCGTAGGTCCCCGTGCTCTCGCAGCGTTTGCGCCCTGCTTCGGCAATCGAGAGGCTTCCGGTGAGGACGATCGCGGAGAGCAGCAGGGTGAGAAGCGGTTGTTTCATGAGACGTGACAGGCCTTTCGAGAAGGTGATTAAATCAAACCGGGGAGCCGCGCAATGAGAAAATCGGAGGACGTCAGACACCTTCTCGAGCAAGAATCTTTTCGGCAACAGATCGGGCTTCCTGGACAAGCGCGGTATCCCCGAGAAAATCGACGAAGCGCAGGTCGGGCAGGCCGCTCTGCTGGGTCCCGAGAACGTCTCCGGGGCCCCGCTGCCGGAGGTCCTCCTCGGCGATGCGAAACCCGTCGCGGGTCTTTTCGAGGATGGCGAGCCTTTCTCTCGCATCGCCATTCCCGGGATCGCAGAGAAGGATGCAGTAGCTCTTGTGAGCCCCCCTTCCGATCCGTCCGCGCAGCTGGTGGAGTTGAGCGAGGCCGAATCGCTCCGCGTTGTAGATCAGCATGAGATTCGCATTCGGCACATCGACACCGACCTCGATCACGGTGGTGGAAACGAGGACCTGGGCCCGACCGGAGCGAAAGGTCTCCATCGCGGCGTCCTTTTCGTCGGAGGTCATACGACCGTGCAACAGGACAAGTTCGATCCCGGGGAGCAGCTCCTTCCACGTGGAGAACTCCTTCGTCACCGCGCCGGCTCCGGTCTTCTCCGACTCCTCGATCAGGGGATAAACGATGTAGGCCTGACGTCCCTCCGAGACCTGGGCGGCGACGAACTGGGCGGCATCCCTGGTCTGTGAGGTGAGGCGGATCCCCGTGACGATCTTGCCTCGTCCCGGCGGGAGCTCATCGAGCAGGGACACATCGAGATCGCCGTAGAAGGAGAGGGTGAGGGTGCGCGGGATGGGCGTGGCGGTCATGACGAGCAAGTCGGGGGCATCCCCTTGGTCGATGAGGGCCTGCCGCTGCGAGACACCGAACTTGTGTTGTTCGTCGATCACGGCGAGGCCGAGACCGTTCTCGAAGGGCTCTTTCCCTGAGAGGAGGGCATGCGTGCCGACGACAAGAGATCCGGACCTGCCACGGCTCCCGGCGAGATCGAAGAGGGGCATGTCTCCACCTGCTTCTTTCGCGCCCGTGCGGAGGCGCACGGTCACTCCGAGAGGTTCGAACCACCGCGAGAAGGTTGCGAAGTGCTGTTCGGCCAGGATCTGCGTCGGAGCCATGAGAGCGGCATCATGTCCTGCCTCGACGACGAGGAGAATCGCGGCTGCGGCGACGAGGGTTTTTCCCGCTCCGACATCTCCCTGCAGGAGGCGGACCATCGGAGATGGCGCGGAGAGGTCGCGGCGCACCTCCTCGATGACTCGTCGCTGGGCACCGGTTGGCTCGAATGGCAGCGAGGTGAGGAAACTCTCGAGGAGTTCTCCCGGACCCGCATGGGACCGTCCTCCTCGATCTTCCCTCTCCCGGCGTCGGCGAAGGAGAATTGCCTGCTGGAGGGTGAATTCCTCGAGGGCGAGAAAACGGCGCGCCGGCTCGAGACGGGAAAAATCGGGAGGGTAGTGGACCGTGCGGATGGCCTCGGCCCGGGCGAGGGGAAAGGGTCCGGCATCCAGGGGCAGGCGATCGGGCAACTCCGCGTCGACGAGGGACTCGAGGGCGCGATGCACCAGTGTGCGCAGGGCCTTCTGGCCCACACCGGATGCGAGCGGATAGATCGGGATGATCCGGCCCATGTGTGCGTCCAGGTCGTCGCCGGATTCGTCGAGAATCTCGTACTCGGGATGATCCATCACGAGCCGCCGCCCGCTCATCTTGGGACGTCCGTAGAGCACCACCTCCTGTCCGGCCGCGAAGACCCGGCTCATGTAGGGCATGTTGAACCAGCGACAGGCGATCCGGTTGCCCAGGATCGAACCGCCGGGCGGCTCCACCGCTACCTCGGTGAAACGCCGTCCCTTTCCTCGAACGAAGCGGGTCTGCGTGTCCGTGACGAGCCCGTGAAGGCAGACCGGGGTTTCCTGGGGGTGATCGGGAAAGTGGTCGAAGTGGGAACGATCCTCGTGCCGGTGGGGAAAATGTTCGACCAGGTCACCCGCGGTGGACAGGCCCAGTTTCTCCATGCCGTCCCGGAATTTCTTGTCCCAGCGCAGGCCGGCCGCGTCGGCGATCGCGGAGACGGGCGTGTCGAGTGAGAGGGGGACGAATCCGGGCATGGAGCAGCAAGTCCGCTTTCCGAAACGATGAGCCCGAATCGCGCGAAAGTCGAGGGCAGGGCGTCCGCCTCGCTTTCGCTCGGCGCCCCGGTGAGGAAGTAGATCGGGCGTGAGCGAGGATAGGGTGCGGTTCGATCCGGTGCTTGCGAGGCGCTCTTACAGGATGCCGATATCCCCGAGAATTCGCTCCATCGTCTCGGCAATGCCCCTCCGAACCGCCGGCGAGATCTCCTTCCCGTGCTCGAAACTCTCTCCCTGGATCCCGTAGACGATCACGACGGACGGAAGACGTTCGAGCGCCCGTGCCAACTCGATCGATTCCGACAGACCCAGGGCATGCGTGGAACAGGCGAACTCTGGTGCCGGAAGAGGGGTATCACTCGCATCAAAACGAAATACGCGGCCCGGCTCGGCATTCGCCTCGATTGCGTCTGCGAGGAGGACACAGTCGACCCCGTCGAAGCTCTCCATCAGTTCACCCGCCTCCCCGGAGCTCTCCGTGATCGAAACCGAAGCGTCGGAGGGAATCCGGGAGGCGAGTTCCCGCGCCACGATCCGCCCCGCCGCGTCGTCTCCGCGGAAGAGATTGCCGACCCCAATGACCCGGATCGTGCTCACGAGGTCGCGTCGATCCGCTCGAGCTTGAGAAAGTGGGTCGCGCACGAGATGCACGGATCGTAGTTCCGGATCGCCTGCTCGCAGTGCCACTGCAGCTTGTCGTCGGGCAGTTCGAGGTAACGGGGCACGAACTCCCTCAGGTCCTTCTCGATCCGGAGCTGGTTCTGCGAGGTGGGGGGAACGATCTTCGCACTGGTGATGAGGCCGTCGTCATCGATGTCATACCGGTGGAAGAGGCTTCCCCGGGGGGCTTCCGTGAGGCCCCAACCCCGGCTGCCTGACGGGTCGACGTCGATCGCGGGACGGTCGGGACGCTCGTACTGCTCGATCACGCGCAGGGCTTCCTCGCAGGCGTAGAGCATCTCGATCGATCGCACGATGATGCTCTGGAAGGGATTGCGGCAGATGCCGTCGAGTCCGCACTCACGGGCGACGGAGCGGCAGCGATCGGTGAGCCGGTCGAAATTCAGGGCGAAGCGCGCCATGGGGCCGACGAAGTAGGAATCGCTTCCCTTCTTCACGGAGTGCAGCGCATTGGTGTAGGGCGCGTGCTGTTCCTCGAAGTGGTCCTCGTAGTTGGCGACATCGATGTCGAGACCGCGGTTGGAGACGAGGCGTCCCTCGTTCATCGGATACTCGCCGGGATGCGAGAGGCTGACGAACTCGTAGTCCTGTTCGAAATCAGGGAAAGGCAGGTCCGCCGCCCAGCGTGCCGTCTTTTCCGAGGCGTCGGCGCCCCATTTCAGCTCCTCGCGCAGCGAGTCCAAGTCGCGCTGGCGCGGGACTTTGTAGAAACCGCCGACCTTGATGTTCACCGGGTGAATCTCACGGCCACCGAGGAGGGATCCGATCGTGTTCCCGAGTTTCTTGAGCCGCAGCCCCATCTCGACGAGAGGGCGGTGGTCTGCCGCCATCGCGATGCCGCTCTCGTAGCCGAGGAAGTCCGGTGCGTGGAGCATGAAAACGTGGAGCCCGTGGCTCTCGAGCCACTCGCCGCAGTAGAGGAGCCGGCGCAATTCCCGCAGCGGACCTTCGACTTTCACACCGGCGGCGCGCTCCATGGCATGACAGGCGCTCATCTGGTAGGCGACCGGACAGATGCCGCAGATCCGGGCGGTGATGTCGGGGGCCTCGGTGAAGGACCTCTGCCGGAGGAAAGCCTCGAAAAAACGGGGCGGTTCGAAGATCTTCAGTTTCACGTCCTCGACCACGCCGTCCCTGGTCCAGACATGCATGGCCCCCTCTCCCTCGACGCGGGCGAGGTAGTCGACGCTGATCCGGCGGGAATTCTCCGGAGTCGGATGCGGAACGGACTCGTCACTCATGGTTCTCGCTTTCTCGCCGAAATGCCTCGGCATAGCCGTTGTAGGTGCGGAAGGCCCGCTTGATGGCGTCGTCGGAGGCTCCCATCTCCTTCCACTGGTGGGCGAGTGAAGTCGTGTTCGGCGACTCCATCGGGCCGAAGCAACCATAGCATCCCCTGTCGTAGGAGGGGCAGATCGCCCCGCAACCGGAGTGGGTCACGGGACCGAGACAGGGTGTGCCGTGGGCGGTCATGACACAGACATTTCCGCGCAGCTTGCACTCCACGCAGACGCTGTGGCGGGACACGTTCGGGGCCCGCCGATGCAGGAAGGCGAGAATGACTTCGACGAGCTGCGCCTTGTTCACCGGGCAGCCCCGCAACTCGAAGTCGACCGGGATGTGGTCCGAGATCGCGGTGGATGTCTCGAGCGTGTCGAGATACTCGGGCTTCGCGTAGACCACGGACGCCATCTCCTTGACGTCCGCATCGCGAAAATTCCGGAGGGCCTGGATGCCGCCCGCAGTGGCGCAGGCTCCGATGGTGACGAGGTAGCGCGATTCGCGCCGCACTTCGCGGATGCGCTCCGCGTCGTGGGCCGTGGTGATGGATCCCTCGACGAGCGAGAGATCGTAGGGGCCCGGCTCGAATCGGCGCGTCGCCTCGGGAAAGTTCACGATATCGATGGCCGAGCCGACCGCGAGTAATTCGTCCTCGCAGTCGAGGATGCTGAGCTGGCATCCGTCGCAGGAGGCGAACTTCCAGACGGCGAGGCGCTTCTTTTGTTCAGGCATGGCGAGTCTCCCGGGATCAGCATTCGCGTTGTTCGAACCAGAACCGGATCCGGTCGAAGGAATAGACGGGTCCGTCCTTGCAGAGGAACTCGGAACCCAGCTGGCAGTGTCCGCAGAGGGCCACGGCGCATTTCATGTTACGCTCCATCGTCACGTGAATGTGATCGTGTGTGACGCCGCGCTTCACCAATTCGGCGACCGTGTAGCGCATCATGATCTCGGGACCGCAGATCAGGGCGGCGGCGTTGTCCTTGGAAAAGCCGGCGCGCGGAATGAGGCGGGTGACGACGCCGACGTTGCGGGTCCAGGTGTCGGTGGCGCGGTCGACCGTGACATGCACCTCCACCCCTTCGAGCGCGCCCCATTCGTCGAGTTCGTCGGGATACAGCACCTCGGCCGGGTTGCGTGCCCCGGCGAGAATCGTGATTCGCCCGTAGTCGCCCCGGTGATTCAACGCGTGATAGATCGCGGGGCGGAGCGGCGCGAGACCGATGCCGCCGGCGACGAAGACGAGATCGCGTCCCCGCATCTCCTCCATCGGCCAGGCCGTTCCAAAGGGACCGCGGACGCCGAGAGTCTCTCCCTCGCGCAGCCGTGCCAGGGAATTGGTGACATTGCCGACGCGCCGAATCGTATGCACGAGGCGTCCGTCGGAGCGTTCGGCGTCACCGGAATGCGAGATGGCGCTTTCCCCGGTTCCAAAGGAGTAGAGCATGTTGAATTGCCCGGGGAGAAACGTCATCGGGGCGCATCCGTCTCTCGGCTCGAGGAAGAAGGTGAAGACACCGGCCGTTTCCTCCTTCCGCTCCGCGATGACCCACGGCTCCGGTTTCCATGGAGCGACCGTCTGGAGGGGGAAGGGAAGTGCGGGCGAAGGGGAGAGGTCACTCATGGGCCGAGTAGCCGGACTCCTCGCGAGCCCCGTAGAGGTCGAGCAATTGAAGGCGGGTACCGGCGAGGCGGTCGGCCATGAGCTGCGAGAATCTCTGCATCAGGGTGTATCCCAGGCGGGGATCTTCATCGCACTTCCCGCGGAGGCAGCCTCCGTTCATTTCCAGGGCGCGCACGTCGGTGACCGCGACGACGTCGAACTGCCACACGAAAGGCGGCATGAGCCAGGAATAACCGGCCACCTCCCCGGCATCGAGCGTTTGGATCCGGACACGTCCCCCGTGGGGCGCGGGAAAATCGAGAGAGACCCGGCCCTCACGGATGAGAAAGAACTGGTCGGCGGAATCGCCCTCCCGTGCCAGGGTTTCGCCCTTGCGGAATCGCACGTTTTTCGCGCAGCCGGTGATGAGTGCGTAGTCGGCATCGGTCAGTCCATCGAAGAACGGATGTTTTCGGAGGATGGGTTCGAGGGTCGTCGTCATGATGCGGTTGCCGGTTGGGACCGGGCGTCACCTGCGCGGATGGCCTTGGTTTCCTCGGTGATGTCGATCCCCACGGGACACCAGGTGATACAGCGTCCGCAACCGACGCATCCCGAGGAACCGAATTGCTCGTGCCAGGTGGCGAGCTTGTGTGTCATCCACTGCCGATAGCGGGAGCGGGCACTCTGGCGGGCGCTGCCTCCCGGCATCCAGGTGAAATCGAGGGTGAAGCAGGAATCCCAGCGACGCCACCGTTCGGCGTGCTCACCCGTGAGGTCGGTGGTGTCTTCCACCGTCGTGCAGAAGCAGGTCGGACACGCGAGGGTGCAGTTGGCGCAGGTGAGGCACCGCTCCGCGACCTCGTCCCACCGGGAGTGCTCCAGGTTATCGAGAAGCAGGGCGGGAACGGATTCCGCGTCGGGCAGCTCCCGGCCCATATGATCCGCGGTCCGGGCTGTCGTGGCGGCGGCGAGTTGCTCGTCCTCGGGTGTGGCGGGACGGGAAGGAAGCTCTGTGAGGATCTCCCTGCCCGCTTCGCTGCCGACCCGGAAAAGGAAGCGATGCTCCCCGCCGTCGAGGATCTCGGTGAGTGAGAGATCGTGGGCGAGCCCTTCCTCGATGGCCGGTCCCGTCTTCATGGAGACGCAGAAGCACGTGCCCCCCGCCGTGCCGCAATTCACCCCGATGGTGAACGCGTTCCGGCGCCGGGCCTCGTAGGAGGGGTCCGTGAATCCGTTTCCGAGAAAGACGCGGTCCTGGATTGCCATCGCATGCAGTTCGCAGGAGCGTACGCCGAGGAAGGCAAGCCGGGGAGCAGAGGATGAGTCGACGTCCCGGAACTCCATGCTTCCGTCCTCGTTGCGCTCGGCCTCCCAGAGCTTGAGGCGGGCGGGATGAAGGTATTTCTTCCACGAGTGAGGCCCCACGACATAACCGAAGAGGGCGTCGTCGTCGCGGCGCTCGAGGCGGTAGCGACCGGCTTCCTGCCGATCGGTCCAACCCGCCGGCAGGTCGGCGGAAGAGTCCACGGTGTCGTAAATGATCGCCCCATCTTCGATCATGGGACCGACGACTTCGTAACCTCGCCGGTGCAGCGCGGTGAAGAGCGCGTCGAAATCCGCGCGCGACACGATGATCCCTTCCCGATGCGGCATGATCGACATTGTGAGGTGGGATACGTAAGCCGTCTATGCAACTCTTGCGGGATTTCCTCCGGATTTTGCGGTCGAGTCCTCCCTGCAGGCGTCATGGCGGACCGACAGACAGAATGCCCGCCCGGGGAGATCGAGTGGGATTTCGCTGGAACTCTCGCGCCGTCGATGGCTTTGTTGAGAGGAGGGCGAAGGGCCCTCGATCAACTCCCAACACGAATCGAATCATGTGCGGATACTGCGGATGCTCGAGCAGCACGGAAACGGCGGAAGCCGGTCATGGCCATGAACACGGCCAGCATCACCACCACGGAGAGGGGCATCACCACGACCATGCCCACGATCATGGTGGGCATCACCATCACCATCACCACGGCGAGGACGAGAGCCGCGTCATCGAGTTGAGCCGTGCTGTGCTGGACAAGAATGCCCGGCTCGCGGAACGCGTCCGTGGTCTCTTCCTGGGGAAGGGGATCACCTCGCTGAACCTGGTATCCTCGCCCGGATCCGGAAAGACGACCCTTCTCGAGAAGACGGTCGCGGAGCTTCAGAGCCGGACGCGCTGCGCCGTCATCGTGGGGGACTGTGCCACCGACGACGACGCCCGGCGCCTCCGGGAGACGGGAGTTCCCGCGGTCCAGGTCACCACGGGTACGGTCTGTCACCTCGATGCGCACATGGTGCTGCACGCGATCGAGGATCTCACCTTGGGCGAGACGGAGCTGCTCTTCATCGAGAATGTCGGCAACCTGGTCTGCCCTTCCGCATTCGATCTCGGGGAGGACCGGCGGATCGTCCTGACGTCGGTCACCGAGGGCGAGGACAAGCCGAAGAAATATCCCCCGATCTTTCACAATGCCGACGCCGTCGTGCTGACGAAGATGGACCTGGCCGATGCGGTGGAATTCGATCGCGAGGCCGCGCTGGCGAACGTGCGCGACGTCGCGCCCGCTGCTCGGATCATCGAAGTCTCCGCCAAGACCGGAGAGGGGATGGAGGAATGGTTCGCCTACCTGGAGGAGTGCCTCGAGGCCAAGCGTGCCATCGCCGTCTGAACCCCGACCGTCAGGGTTCGGTAGGGGAAGATCCGGGTTCCGATACATCGACGGATCGGATGTGTAGCTCCCTGCCGGCGACGATCTCCGGGGTGGAGGTTCCGCAGACGGGACAGCGAAGCCGGTCGATGCCGGGCAACTCGTGATCCGTCCCGCACGCGGGACAGTGCACGACGACGTCGATCTCCCGGATGCGGAGGGAAGCCTCGGCAAGCCGCGTTCCCGAGCGGGCGGCATCCCAGGCGAATGCTAGGGCATCGGGTACCACGCCCGATAGCACTCCGACATCGACCTGCACGGAGTCGATCCGTCCAGGCGTGGAGGACAGTTCGGTCTCGAGTGTTTCCACGATCTGCGTGGCGATGGAGAGTTCGTGCATGGTCGAATCAGCAGATTCGGGGAAGTTGTTCTCCCGTGAGCCTGTCGACGATGCGCTCTCCCCCGACGCGGGTCCGCATCGTGACGAGTCCGGCTGAATGATCCGTCACTTCCCCGATGATCGAGGATTCTCCACCGAGCGGATGGGCGCGCATCGCCGCGAGCAAGGACTCGGCGCGACCGGCGGGAACAATCGCCACCAGCTTGCCTTCGTTCGCGACGTGGAGGGGATCGAGCCCGAGAATCTCACAAGCCCCCCGGACGGCCTCTCTGACGGGAATGCGGACTTCGTCGAGCCGAATGCCCACTCCGCCCTGCTGCGCGATTTCGTTGAGAGTGCCCGTGAGTCCACCCCGGGTGGGATCACGAAGCACCCGGACGTCGGGACAGGTTTTCAGGATCGTCTCGACGAGGCCGTTCAGGGGAGCGGTGTCACTCTCGATCTCCGTTTCGAAGGACAATCCTTCACGGACGGAGAGAATGGCGATCCCGTGGGTCGCGATCTCTCCGCTCACGAGGATCCGGTCGCCGGGACGAACCTGGGTCGGATGCAGTTCGATGCCATCGGGGAGAACGCCCACGCCGGTGGTGTTGATGAAGATGCGGTCCGCTTTTCCCCGGTCGACGACCTTGGTGTCACCGGTGACGATCCGCACGCCGGCCTCGTCGGCGGCACGGCGCATCGTCCGCACCACGCGTTCGAGATCCGCCATGGGGAAACCTTCCTCGAGAACGAAGGCAACCGAGAGGAAGAGGGGACGGGCCCCGCACATGGCGACATCGTTGACCGTGCCGTTGACCGCGAGGCGGCCGATGTCTCCTCCGGGGAAAAAGACCGGATCGACGACGTAGGAGTCCGTGCTCATCGCGATGCGTCCGGCAGGCACGGAAAGCGTGGCTCCGTCGTGAAGGGGAGCGAGCAGGTCGTTGAAAAAGGCGGGAACGATGAGCCCCTCCACCAGTTGGTGCGTCAGTTTTCCGCCGCTTCCGTGTCCGATGACGATCTCATCGTGGTCGAGGAGGGGCAGCGGACAGGACGGTCCTGAGAAAGGTGCCCTCACCTCTGTTTCCTTGTCGGGATCTGCTGTCATGTCAGGGACTCGCCAGGTGCCGTCCGTGTGCGTAGTAGGCAGCGCAGGCGCCCTCGGCGGATACCATCGTGGCGCCGAGCGGATGCTCCGGTGTGCATTCCCGGCCGAAGGCGGGACAGTGGTGTGGCTTGCGCACCCCGCGAAGGATGGTGCCGCTGATACAGGCGGATGGTTCGGGGACGCGGTCTCCGGTTTCGTCGAAGCGCCGCTCCGCATCGAAGTCGTGAAACGCCGGGCGGAGGCGGTAGCCACCACCCGGGATCGGACCGAAGCCCCTCCAGTCGCGGTCGCAGACCTCGAAGACCTCCCCGACGAGATCGCGAGCGTGAGGGTTTCCCTCGGACCGGACCACCCGGGGATACTCGTTCTCGAGTTCCGCCCTTCCCTCCTCGAGCTGTCGGAGGGTGAGGCGAATTCCCTGGAGGATGTCGACCGGTTCGAATCCGGTGATGACGATGGGAACCCGGTAGCGGTCGACGAGTGTCTGGTATTCCCCGTATCCCACCACGGTGCAGACGTGACCGGGGCCGAGGAAGGCCTGGACCCGGTTGTCGGGTGACGCGAGGATCGCCTCCATCGCCGGGGGCACGAGCACGTGCGAGACGAGGAGGGAGAAGTTCGGCAGCTCCCGTTGGCGGGCCTGCAAGATACACATCGCGTTGGCCGGGGCGGTCGTCTCGAAACCGATTGCGAGGAACACGACCTCCCGGCCGGGACTATCCCGCGCGATGTCGAGGCAGTCCATTGGCGAATAGACGACGCGGACGTCGGCGCCACGCGACTTGAGGACGAAGAGGTCGGTCTCGGATCCGGGCACGCGAAGCATGTCGCCGAAGGAGCAGAAGATGACCTCCGGCCGCCGGGCGATGGAGTGGGCGCGGTCGATCATTTCCAGCGGGGTGACGCAGACGGGACAGCCCGGTCCGTGGACGAGTTCGACCTCGCCCGGAAGGAGCCGGTCTATCCCATACTTGACGATGCTGTGTGTCTGGCCCCCGCACACTTCCATGAGAACCCAGGGCCGGGTGACGAGTCCCTCGATCTCGGCGACGAGGCGGGCGGCAAGGGTCTCGTCGCGAAATTCGTCGAGATGCTTCATGATTCGCGCGATCGGGAAAGGGGGGAGGCGTCGTGGTTTGGATTTCCGACTGCCGCCGCCTCCTCGTTGGCGGACAATTCGTCGAGTTGTCCGAGTGACTCGAGCGTGCGGAGGGTCCTTTCCGCTTCGATCTCGTCCACGACGCCGATCGCGAATCCGACGTGAACGAGGACGTAGTCGTCGGGACGGGCATCGGGAGTGTAGACGAGGCAGACATTCTTGACGATTCCGCCGAAGCTGGTGCGCGCCATGGGCACACCGTTTTCGTCGTCATCGATGGCGAGAATTTTTCCGGGGACGGCGAGGCACATGAGGAGGAGTCACGGTTGATGGGGGGCGAGTTGCGCGGAAGCCGGTGGCGGGGCGTTTTCGAGCTGGTGTGCGGCTGCGACGAGTTGTCCGAGGGCGAGGCCACCATCGTTGGGGGGAACCCGCCGATGCCAATGCGGGCGAAAGCCTTCCGCGCGCAGCCTCCGTACGAGCCCTTCGGTGAGAATACGATTTTGAAAGCAACCACCCGTCAGGACAATGTCACCTATCCCGATGCGATGCGCTACCGCAAGGGCGGCCCCGGCGAGTGTCGCATGAAATCGCGCCGCACGAACAGGAACGGGTGTTTCGTTTTCGGTATCGCGAATGAGTTCGAGAAGCATCGGCTCCCAGTCGACAACGATCGGCTCGGAACCGTGGAGCCGGAAGTCGTAGGGCTCGATTTCGCCGACTTCGATCGCGGCTGACTCGACGGCCATGGATGCTTCACCCTCGAACTGGCTGCACTGGACGAGGCCAAGCAGGGACGCCACCCCGTCGAAGAGGCGGCCCACGCTGGTGGTGCGGGGTGTGTTGATGCCACGGGAGAGTGCCGTCCGCAGGATCGAGAGTTCGCGTTCGGTGAACGAGTGGAGCGCGGGGAAGCGGTCGTTGCCGGTAGAGGCGTCACGGGAGATCTCGTACAGCAGTCCGAGGAGGGAACGCCTCGGTTCGCGAATGGCCGCTTCGCCACCGGGAAGCGCGAACGATCGAAAGTGAGCGACGCGAAGCCATGACGATCGACTCGTCGCGACAAGGAACTCGCCACCCCAGATGGTGCCGTCCGGCCCGTAGCCGGAACCGTCCCAGGCGATACCGAGAACGGGGGGGGCGAGTTCGTTTTCGGTGAGGCAGGAGATCACGTTAGCGAAGTGGTGCTGCACCGTCACCCGTTCCCGTCCCTTCGCCGTGGCCGTCGATCCGGTGGTGGCGTAGTCCGGGTGGCTGTCACAGGCCAGGGTGTCGGGAGTCGTGCCGCACAAAGCGGGTAGGGTTTCGCAGGCAGCGCGGTACGAGTCGACGGCCCGCTTCGATTCCAGATCGCCGAGATGTTGACTGAGAATCACGGAGCCATCCGTGCTCAGGGCGATCGTGTTCTTGAGATGGCCGCCCAAGGCGAGGAGAGAACGACTCGTGCGAAGGGAAGGAACGGGGGGCAACGGGGCATAGCCTCGGGCGCGGCGGAGAACCTGGGGTTCGCCGAGAATCACGCGGACGACGGAATCGTCCACCGGTCGAACGGGGGGACAATCGTGGGAGAGAAAAGAGCCCGCCACGCCGCCCAGTTGGGCCCGGGCTTCTTTTCCCGTCAGGCAGAGGGGGTCACCGGAGAGGTTTCCACTCGTCGCGACGACCGGGAACCCGAGGTCCGTCATGAGGAGATGGTGGAGGGGGCTCGCAGGCAGCATGACCCCCAGGGCGGGCTGTCCGGGCGCCACCGAGGAGGCGATCCGGTTCGAGCCCCGGGTTGAGCGTTCCATCACTACGATGGGCGCGGCGGGCGACAGGAGCAGGTCCCGTTCGCGGAGCGAGATCGAGCAGAGGGACGAGGCGAGGCCGAGGTGGGGCACCATGAGAGCGAACGGCTTGTTGCCCCTTCGCTTGCGTGCTCGCAGGCGGGACACCGCTTCCTCGTTGCGGGCATCGACGATCAACTGGAATCCCCCCAGTCCCAGCAGGGCGACGATGTGGCCCTGCCGGATCGCCTCGACCGCACGGGTGAGAGCGTCCTCACCCGATTGATCGGGGGTCTCCCCGCGATCCTTGTGCCACGCCAGTGAGGGGCCGCACTCCGGGCAGGCGATCGTCTCGGCGTGGAAGCGGCGATCCGCCGGGTCCGTGTATTCCCTCCGGCACGCCGCACAGGGGGCAAAGCGACGCATCGTGGTGCGGCGTCGGTCGTAGGGAAGCCCCTCGATGATGCTGTATCGCGGGCCGCAGTGGGGACAACTCGTGAAGGGATAGCGATACCGGCGACTGGCGGGGTCGAGAATCTCGGCCCGGCAGGCGGGACAGGTCGCGAGGTCGGGGAGGGGAAGCGCGCTCGTCACGAGTTCGTTCTCATCGTTCCGGATCGAGAAACCTCCGAGATGCCGGGTTGCAAGCGAGACGGTTTCGATTTGCCGGATCATGGCATGGGGAGGGTGTTCGTCTTCGAGTCGCACGAGAAACCGTTCGAGCGCGGGCGCGTCTCCCCCCGCGTCGATGATGACACCCGAGCCGGAGTTCCGCACCCAACCGGCAAGCCCGAGTTCCGTGGCGAGGCGGTGGACGAAGGGGCGAAAACCCACTCCCTGCACCGCACCCCGCACCGTGATCCTGGTTCGTTCTCTCGCCATCCACCCGTTGTCGTAGCTTCGATTTTCCGCCAAGACGCTGTTCGCAAACAAGAGGGATTTTTCCTGGCGGGAGAGAATGGTCCCTTCGCTCGGAATGTGGGAAGAGTTGGCCGGAAAAACCCGGGGCGGTGTTCCGCCTTCGGTCACGAACCTTACATGCTTTGACCGCGGTTGGGAACACGGGAAGCGTGGTGCCGCCCCTGTCAGCTGCGACCGGTGTATCAGTACTTCCGCCAGAGCGCGGGAACGAGCAGCACGAGTACGGCGAAAAACTCGAGCCGCCCCAGGACCATGAGGAAACTGAGGAGAAGCAGGGTTCCGGGCTTCAGGAATCCGAAGTTGTCGGTCGGACCGACCTCGGCAAAACCCGGCCCGATGTTGAAGAGCGTCGCGAACACGCATCCGACGGTCGAGGTGAAATCGAGTTCGGGCTGCATCAGGGCGACGAGGACCGAGGCCATGCCCCCGATCGCGAAGGCGAGGGCGATGAAGAAGGAGGTCGTCACGAACACGTGCTCGTCGGGGCGCAGGCCGTTCAACTTGATCCGCATGACCTGATGCGGTCGGAAGGAGCGCGAGAGTTCCCGCACGGCGATGCGCTTGAAGAGGATGATCCGGTTCATCTTGATGCCCCCGGCGGTGGACCCGGCGCACCCGCCGACCGTCATGATCGCCATCAGGAGCATGCGGGAGAAAAGGGGCCACTCGTCGTAGTCGCCGGCGGCAAAGCCGGTCGTGGAACTGAGCGAGACCACGTTGAAGAACGTCTTCTCGAGCGAATACCAGAAGGGCTTCTTCTCCACCAGCACGAGGTCGAGGGCGATGGCGACGATCGCGCAGAGGAGCAACACGACGTAGTAGCGCGCCTCCTCTTCGGCCCGGATCCGGTCCCAGTTGCGTCGCAGGAGGAAGACGTAGAGCAGGAAGCTGATGCTGCCGAGAAACATGAAGGAGGCCGTCCAGAGCTCAATCGGCACGCTGTCGTAGTGACCCAGGCTCGCGTTCTTCGGACTGAAGCCGCCGGTCGCTACCGCCGTCATGGCGTGGCAGACTGCTTCGAAGGCGGGCATGCCGAGGGCGTACATGCCGAGACCGCAGGCCACGGTGAGGATGAGGTAGACCTTGAGGAGGAGCGAGGCCGCGTCCTTCACGCGGGCGGCGCCGGAATCGGTGAGATTGAGGCTCGATTCCTGGGTCATGAGCGAGCGGGATCCGGCCCCGATGAAGGACAGGATCGAGACGAAGACGACCAGGATACCAATGCCACCGAGAAACTGGCTCACACTCCGCCAGAGGAGGACGGCGAGAGGAAAGGATTCGATGTCGTTCATGACCGAGGAACCGGTCGTGGTGATGCCGGAGGCGGACTCGAAGTAGGCGGGAATGATGTCGAGGCCCGGATCGCACAGGACGTAGGGGAAGAGTCCGAGGATCGCGGCCTGGAACCAGCTGAGTCCCACGATCACGATCGCCTCGCGCCGCAGCACCTCGTTCCGGCTCCCGAGTCCGGAGAGGAAGAGAGCGAGAAACACGACGAAGGAGATCAGCGTCGAGATTCCGAGGGCGCCCACCGCCGAGTGTTCGACGGGCCGCGCATCGGGATCGTTCGCCACGACGAGAGCGAAGACCGCACAGGCGCCCATCGAGAGCGCCATGATCAGCGCGATGAAGCTGAGAATCTTGGCAATGACGCGAAAGTTCATGGGACGGCCGGGGGAGTCAGGGGGCGACGATCTTCAGGAATCGCTTTTTCGCCCGGGGCGTGACGAGGGCGTAGACCGTGTCGCCGGCCGAGAGAATGTCATCGGCCGCGGGGACCATGCCCCGGGTCGCGTGGAGCATCGCGACGAGGATGCAGTTCTCGGGCCACTCGACCTCGCGGACGGGTCTCCCGCAGATCGCCGACTCGTCGGTCACGGTCGACTCGATCAACTCGATGCCCTCCATCCGCTGGACGAGATGGAAGCGGTCCGAGGTGATGAAGCGGGTCAGGTCCTTCCGGGTCGCCTCCCGGGGGCTGACCGCCGCGAGGATGCCGAGGTGCTCGCCGAAACCGGTGATCGCATCGGCGTAGTCGGCCCGGTGGATCAGGGATACGCAGTGCTTCGTACCGAGACTGTGGGCCTGCAGGCAGGTCATCACGTTATCCTCGTCGATTCCGGTAACCGCGATGAAGAAATCCGCGTCGCCAATCTGTTCCTCCTTCATCTCGGCGAGGGAGGTGGCGTCGGCGTTGAGAACGGTAACATTCGTGAGCAGGTCGCTGAGTTCGAGGCAGCGGGCCTCGTCGGACTCGAAAATCCGGATGCGGCAGTTCCACCCCTCGAGCATCTGGGCGAGGGAGAACCCGTATTCACCGCCGCCGAAAATGACGACGTTGCTCCGGCTCTCCTTGCCCGACTTGTTGCGCAGACGCAGGGTGATCTCGTGCAGCCGGGAAGGTTCGCCGATCAGGGTGACGAAATCACCGGGGAGCAGGACGTCTCCGGCGGAAGGGATCATGGTGTTCCCCTTCCGGAGAATCGCCCCGATGCGGACCCGGGGGGGAAACTCGAGGTCCTGCAGGGGGATCTCCACCATCCGGCTGCTGGATGGGATCTCGACCTGCTGGAGTTCGACGTGACCCCGCGCGATCTCTTCGACGAGCGATGCGTCGGGACTGCGCACATACTTGGCGATCTCGATGGCGGCCAGTCTCTCCGGGCTGAACACGTAGTCGATGCCGAAGTGCTTGGCGTAGTCGAGAAAGAGATTGTCCCGTTGCACGTTCGGGTGGACCCGGCAGATGACCTGCTTCGCGCCCAGTTCCTTGGCGACGGAGGCGGCGACGATGTTGATGTTGTTGTCGCTCGTGAGGGAGAAGAAGAGATCGCTCTCCCCGATGTTTTCGTCGATCAGCGTGCTCGGCGAGGTGCCGTCGGCGACGACCACGCGCGCATCGATCTTGGTGGCCAGTTCGTGTGCCACCGATTCCTCCGACTCGATCACCACGATCGAGTGGTGTTCTTCCGAGAGGTTGGCGGCGAGATGGGTTCCGATTTCGCCGGCACCGACGATGTGAATGTTCATGGGCGGGAGAGGCGATAAACTACGCCCCGGGGAGCGGGCGATCAACGGGAGGCGGCCTTTTCCTCGACGGCCTCGAATGCCTCGGACGGACGCACGTAGAAGGGGTAGCCCTCCGGCCCCGCCTTGGGCTCGTAGCGCCAGTGCTTGTACATCCAGAGCCAGGGCGCGGGGTTCTCGCGGATGTGGGGTTCGAAGACATCCCAGCAACGCTGGGCGATCGATTGTTGCGTGTCTCCCTCGTCGAATCGAAGGGCGCGAAATCCATGGAAGGTGTAGCCTCCGTCGTCGCGCGGGATGCAGAGTCCGGGAATGACGGGGAGTCCGGTTCGTTTCATCAGTTCGGCGTGGATCGCGGTGACGCAGGTCTTCTTGCCGAAACACTCGATCACGGTCGCCGCCTTCGAGGGGCGGATCGTGAGATCGGTGAGGAAGGCGGAATGGCCGCCCGCCTTGAGGTTCTTCAGGAGCCGGATGATCGCGCCGCGCTGGGGGATCACCTCGTGGCCGGAGTGTTCGCGATTCTTCCGATAGAGGCCGGTGAGGCTCTTGTTCTTGAAATCCTGGGCCACGATCGTGAAGTGGTAGCCGCGAAAGCCCATCGCGAGAGCGAGCCACTCGAAGTTCGAGTAGTGGGGAGTCACCCAGATCGCACCGGTTTCCCGGACCGCTTCGAGTTCCGCCATGTCGTCGGCCTCGATCCGGCAGTATTTTTCGTAGTTGTCGCGAGTCAGCCGGGGGCTCCAGAACTGGTCGACCACGGTGCGGGCGAAGTTGCGATAGGACTCGCGGGCGATCCGGCGAAGCTCCTCCTGCGGTTTCGAGTCGCCGAACACGAGTTCCAGGTTCGCGGGCGCGACGGCACGACCGTGCTTGTCGGCATGGTAGGCGGCGTCGCCGAGGCGACAGGCGACCCGGTGTGCCGCCGGCCGGGGCAGGAGCGGGATCGATCGATAAAGACTCGCCATGCCGGCCCACTCGAGCCGGTAGCGGACAGATTTCCAGGCTGACATCGGGGAGAATAAGGCCACATTTCCCCAATCCGCCAGTGGGGAAACCGGACGTTTGTCGCGACGGGCGGGTTTCGCGGATGTCCGCCGCATTC
>Ga0180430_10001330_pt1 | contig 24363 bp, 25 predicted proteins | sample SS_ome_9_FD_132999 | JGI IMG/M metagenome (GOLD analysis project Ga0180430, IMG submission 132999) | Hypersaline lake sediment archaeal communities from the Salton Sea, California, USA - SS_1_S_2 metaG | ecosystem: Environmental > Aquatic > Non-marine Saline and Alkaline > Hypersaline >... | reverse complement strand
GGGGGCGGCATGTTGGACGGGGTGATCTGGATCCTGCAGGGCATGTGGGGCGGGCTGACCGGCCTGGTCTACGTGCTGACGCATCCGGCCACGGTCTTCGATTTCAGCGACAAGCAGAACCTGATGCGGCTGGTCTACTACGGCGCGTCGGTCGAGCTGTTCTTCGCGGTGTTCAACGTGGTCGTCGCGGTCTTCGTCATCGGCATCTTCCGCCATGCCTTCCTGTGGCGCGTGGTCGTCGGGATGGAGGCGTTTTCCAACACCATCGGCCGCATCGCGGCCTGGGCCGGGCTGATCATGGTGCTGCAGCAGGTCATGGTGGTGTTCCTGCAGTCGATCTTCCGGGTGGCCGACATCAGCCTCGGTCCGCTCGGGCTGGCCACCGATCACGGCATCGCCTGGTGGGCGGACGGGCTGAAGTTCCACAACGCGATGGTCGTCGCGCTCTGCGCGGCCTGGACCTTCGTGCAGGGCGGCCATGTCCGGGTGGACCTGTTCTATGCCCGGATGCGGCACCGCACCAAGCGCTTCATCGACATGATGGGCGCGCTCCTGTTCATGATCCCGGCGATGACGATCACCTGGTTCTATGCCTGGTTCTTCATGTGGCGGCACCTGATCACGCCGCCGGTGAACGCCACCGACACGCTGGACCGCACGCTGATGAAGGCGGTGGCAGTGCGCTGGAACGTCGAGACGACGGGGTTCAGCCCCTCGGGCTTCAACGCCTATTTCCTGTTCAAGGTGCTGATCCTGATGTTCTGCCTGACGGTGCTGGTGCAGGCGATCACCTTCTTCTACCGGTCGTATCTCGAATTCGTCGAGGGTCAGGCCTCGGCCGGCAAGCATCTGGACAAGGACCGAATCGGCGACGACACCGCCGAGGCGGCCGCAGAGATACACTGAGGGGCGCGGGGCATGCTGTTCGGGTTGGACGGGATCGAGATCGGTCTCATCATCGTGTTCCTCTGCCTCTTCGGCGGGATCATGACGGGCTTCCCGGTCGCCTTCGCGATCGGCGGCTCGGGCGTGATCTCCTTCGCGATCATCGCCGCGCTCGACAGCGCGGGGCTCTTGATCCACCAGGCGATCGACGTCAATTCCGCGGAATATTCCGCGCTGCTGGCCGAGGGCGTGGCGCGCGACGCGATATCGGTGTTCCGATACCCCGAACTGCCAAGGATCGAGGAGGCGCTGTTCCCCGGCGGCTGGGAAGAGGCGATGAACCGCAACATCGGTTTCATCGTCAACCGGATGAACGAGCGGGTGATCGCCGGCCAGTCGATCGAGACGCTGCTGGCGGTGCTGATGTTCGTGATGATGGGCATCACGCTGGAACGCTCGAAGATCGCCAATGACCTTCTGACGACGATGGCGCGCGTCTTCGGCCCGCTGCCGGGCGGCCTTGCGGTCTCGATCGTGATCGTCGGCGCCTTCCTCGCCGCCTCGACCGGGATCGTCGGGGCGACGGTGGTGACGATGGGCCTTCTGGCGCTGCCGACGATGCTGCGCAACCACTATTCGCCGGAACTGGCGACCGGGGTGATCGCCGCCTCGGGCACATTGGGCCAGATCATCCCGCCGTCGATCGTGATCGTGCTGCTGGGTACGCTGGCGGGTGACATCTACTCCACCGCGCAGGAAAACCGGGCGCAATCGGTGGGCTGCACCGATGCGCTGACGCTGCTGGGCGAACCGGCGGTCGTCTCGGTCGGCACGCTGTTTCAGGCGGCGCTGTTGCCGGGCATCCTGCTGGCGGGGCTTTACGCCGCCTATGCCTTCGGCTTCGCGCTGCTGAACCCGTCGAAGGCGCCGCCGGTCTCGCTCGATGCGGGCGAGGGGGCGGAGCCGATCACCCGGTCCGAGGCGCTGACCTGGTTCCTGACCGTGCCGCTGGGCATCATCGTCGCGCTGATCCTGGCGGGGCAGGTGGGCGTGATCGGCGGCCAGAACGTCGATGTTTCGAACGTCCAGCAGGGCGCCGGCGCGCCGGAGTTGCGCACCAATGTCTCGGAAAGCTGCCAGGCGGCGATGATCGAGCTGCACGGACAGGAGCGGTGGGACCGCGCCAAGGCGCAGGCGGCGGAAATCGCCGCCTCCGGCGCCCAGACCGAGGCCCGCACGCTGAGCGAGGAGGAAGTCACCCAGCTTCGCGCCGAGCGGCTGGCCGGAATCGCGCCGATCGGCACCGGCGTCGCCACCGTCTTCGGCACGCTGGCGCTGCTTCTGGCGGTGGCCCGCGGCGTGGCGCCCTCGGCGGCGCCGGCGCCGCTGGCGGTGGGCGCGGCCGGCATCGGGCTGGCGTTCCTTGTCGATGCGGCGCTGATCTCGCCGCTGACCTCGCCGGGCGGCACCTTCGCGCTGCTGGCCGTGCCGTTCCTGCTGACGATGTTCGGCGCGCGCGCGGCGGTGGCGCGGATGGCGCAGAACGAGCTTCTGCGCGTGGTCTTCCCGCCGCTGATCCTGATCGTGGCGGTGCTGGGCTCGATTCTCGGCGGGATCACGAACCCGACGCCGGCCGCGGCGCTGGGGGCCGCCGGCGCGATCATGCTGGCCGCCTATCGCAAGCTCAAGGACGACCGCCGCACCGGCAAGCTGATCGTGATGTCCAGCTTCGCGATCGTGGTTATGATCATCCTCGGCGCGAATTTCGATCTGCGCACGGCGCGCGACGACATCGGCTTCGCCGACTGGATCGCGATCATCACCGCGATGGGCGCCTACCACCTGGCGATGATCGGCCTGCTCTACAGCTGCTGGGTGCTGTTCACCGGCTCGGTTCTGGGCCCGGTCGTGCGGGAAACCGCCAAGGTCACCTCGATGGTGTTCACGATCCTGATCGGTTCGCAGCTTCTCAACCTCGTCGTGATCTCCTTCGGCGGCGAGCATTACATCCAGCAATTCCTGCGCTCCTTCGACAACGAGACGGTGGTGTTCCTGATCGTGATGGCGGTGCTGTTCATCCTGGGCTTCGTTCTCGACTTCCTCGAGATCATCTATATCGTCGTGCCGATCGTCGGGCCGGTGATCTACGGCGGCACGTTCGATCCGGCCTGGGTGACGATCATGATCGCGGTGAACCTTCAGACCTCGTTCCTGACCCCGCCGTTCGGCTTCGCGCTGTTCTACCTGCGTGGCGTCGCCCCGCCGGAGGTCACGACCGGCCATATCTATCGCGGCGTGCTGCCCTTCGTCCTGATCCAGGTGATCGGGCTGGCGATCCTGTGGTTCTTCCCCGGCATCGTCACGATCGTGCCGGACCTGATCCCGACCGGCTGAGGCCGGGACGGCGCGGCGAAAACGGCACGGGCCGCCCCACCGGGCGGCCCGTCGCGTCGCCGGCCCCGCGCGGCGCGCTCAGGCGCGCACGGGCCGGGTGTCGGGCAGGCTGATCCGGGCGACCTGTTCGGCGATCGGATCGACCGACAGCGGATGGGTTTCCGCCGAGTGATCCTCCGGGTTGCCGATGTCCTGCCAGGTTCCGCCCTTGTAGATCTCCAGCGCCGAGAACCGCGCCTTGTAGCCCATCTTGCGGCTGCCCGGCACCCAGTAGCCGAGGTAGACATAGGGCAGGCCGGCGGCGCGCGCGATCTCGATATGGTCGAGGATGATGTAGGTGCCCAGCGACTCGTCGGACCGGCCGGGTTCGTAGAAGCTGTAGACCATGCTCAGCCCGTCATCGAGCACGTCGGTCAGGCAGACCGCGGCCAGCGGCTGGGTGCCGTCCGCGCCGGCCGGATCGCGGTATTCGACCACCCGGCTTTTCACCGGCGTCTCCTCGATCATCGCGGCGAATTCGAAGATGTCCATGTCGGCCATGCCGCCGTCGGAATGGCGGCTGTCGAGGTAGCGGCGGAACAGCGCGTATTGTTCCTCCGTCGCCCAGGGGCTCGTTGCCTCGCGGCGCATCGCGGCGTTGCGCCGCACGGTGCGGCGCTGGCTCTTGTTCGGGGCGAAATCGGCCACCCGGATCCGCGCCGACAGGCAGGCGCAGCATTCCGCGCAGGAGGGGCGGTAAAGCACGTTCTGCGAGCGCCGGAACCCCTGTTTGGACAACGCGTCGTTCAGCTTTTCGGCATTCTCGCCCTGCAGCGCGGTGAACAGCTTACGCTCCGACCGCCCGTCCAGATAGGGACAGGGTTGCGGTGCCGTCACGTAGAACTGCGGCGCGATGGGAAGCGTATGGCGCATGGATCGGCGAGACCTGAATTCGCGCGCAGGGTAACAAGGCTCGCGCGCCGCGCCAAGATGTCATTGTAACAGTTTTTCAGCGGCTTGGGCGGTTGATCGCCGCCGTGCCCATGACCAGGTCCGTCAGCCCCTGTCCGCGCCCGCCGCCGGCCATCAGGACGACCGAGATCACCTGCGGCAGCACGAAGGCCACAGAGAGGCTGAAGCCCAGCGTGTGAAACAGCGCATGCGGGGTGTCGAAGCGGTGACCGTCATGGCGGCGCAGCTCGATCGACATCAGCATCATGCCGGGTGTCGCCGACCAGCGCATCAGCGTCAGCACCCGGTAGAGAAAGCCGACGCCAAGATAGAAGACCGGCAGGAAAAACAGCGCGAGGAACCCGGTCAGCGGCACCAGCAGCAGCAGCGCGAGGCCGATCAGCACGGTATCGACCGCCCAGGCCAGCAACCGCTTGACCGGGACGCTGGCATAGAACTCCGGCTGGAGGTCTGGGTCGGGCAGGTGGCTGGCGGGGGCGGTGTAGGTCATGATCGCCTCGAGATCGGGTATCGCGCCCGGCCCGTCAAGGGTGGGGCCGGCGCGGGCCGGGGCGGGCGACCGCCCCGGCAGGCTGCGGGTGTCCTCAGGCCTCGGCCCTTGGGGCGGCCGGGTCGTCCTGCGGCACGTCGCGGGCGGCGCGGGCGCGTTCCTCCATGTAGGCGTCGAATTCCGCCTTGTCCTTGCTGTCGCGCAGGCGCTTGAGGAAGGATTCGAAATCGTCCTGCTCGCGCTCCAGCCGTTCCAGCGTATCGGCCTTGTAGGCGTCGAAGGCGGTGTTGCCGGAGGTCCGGAACCGGTGACGGTTGAGCCGGACATCGACACGGGTTTCAGCATCGGCGCCGCGGCGGCAGGATTTCGAGAACATGCGCTTGCTCCAGATCATGTAGGCGAGAACGGCGAGGCCGACGGGCCAGAAGACGATGAACGAGACGACCATCAGGGCGATCCAGGCGCCCTTGCCGCGATCGTCGAGCCAGCGTTCGGCCTGGGCGAACCAGCCGGGGGCGGCGGCGGCGGTGGTGGTGGACATCGGGTTACCTCCGTGGAACAGGGATGTGAATTCGCTTCACATCTCCAAGATCGGTATCGGGGGCGCGCAGGTCAAGGGCGAATGTCAAAGAAATTTACATTGGGCCGGATCAGGCCGTGAAATCAACGATTTCCGCGCCCGTCAGGCGGTGCAGGTCGGCCGGGGAAATGGCGAAGATGTGGCGCGGGGTGCCGGCCGCGGCCCAGACCCGGTCGAAACCCGTCAGCCGCGGATCGAGAAAGCAGCGCACCGGCGACAGGTGCCCCACCGGCGCGACGCCGCCGATCGCGAAGCCGGTTTCCGCGCGCACGAGGTCGGCATCGGCGCGGCCCAGGTCCTGCCCCGCCGCCGCGCCGGCCTTCGCGGGATCGACCCGGTTGCCGCCGGCGGTCAGGAACAGAACCACGTGGCCGGTTTCCGCGCCGCGGAAGATGATCGACTTCACGATCTGGTCGAGCGCGCAGCCCGCCGCCGCCGCGGCCTGTTCGGCGGTGCGCGTCTCGGCGGCGCATTCCATCACCGGGCAGTCGAGGCCCGCGGCCTCCAGCGCCGCGCGCACCCGCTTCAGGCTCTTGCTCATCCATGCCTCCCGTTCCGCCGGGCCAGACAACCGCTTTGCCGCGGGCCTGTCCAGTGCCGGGCGTTGACCTGCCGGGCCGGGATTGTACTGTCGCCGCGATGAGTTTCGCCGCCCGCCTCAGCCGCTGCCCGATCGCCTTCGACCCCGATCGCGGGGCGGAGAGCGCCGCGGCCTTCGCCGATCTCGCCGCGGAGTTGCGCGACCTGATCGCCGGCGCGGCCGGATGCAGCCCCTACCTTGCCGGCCTGATGGCGCGCGAGGGGGAATGGCTGCGCGCCGCGCTGGCCGGCCGGCCCGAGGATGCGCTGGCCGGGGTGCTGGACGACGTGCGCGACCATCCGGCGGAGGGGCTGGGCGACGGGCTCAGGCAGGCCAAGCGGCGCGTGGCGCTGCTGGCCGGGCTGGCCGATCTGGGCGGCGTCTGGACGCTGGAGGAGGTGACCGGCGCGCTGACGGCGCTGGCCGACCGCGCCGTGCACCGCGCGATGCTGGCCACCGTGGCCGAGGAGATTCGCCGCGGCAAGCTGCCCGGCGCGGCGCCCGAGGATGCGGAAACCGCGGGCGGCATGGTGGCGCTGGCGATGGGCAAGATGGGCGCGGCGGAGCTGAACTATTCCTCCGACATCGACCTGATCATGCTGTTCGACGAGGCGCGCTATCCGGCGGGCGAGGTGATGGAGGCGCGCGCCAGCCTGATCCGGGCGACCCGCAAGACCGCCGCGCTGCTGTCCGACCTGACGCCCGAGGGCTATGTCTTCCGCACCGACCTCAGGCTGCGGCCCGACCCGTCGGTGACCCCGGTCTGCATCGGCATGGAGGCGGCGGAGCATTACTACGAAAGCGTCGGGCGCACCTGGGAACGCGCCGCCTATATCAAGGCGCGGGCCTGCGGTGGCGACATCGCGGCTGGCGCGCGGTTCCTCGCCACGCTCACCCCCTTCGTCTGGCGCAAGCATCTCGACTTCGCCGCGATCCAGGACGCCTACGACATGCGGCTGAGAATCCGCGATCACAAGGGGTTGCACGGGCCGTTGGTGCTGGAAAGCCATGACATCAAGCTGGGCCAGGGCGGGATCCGCGAGATCGAGTTCTTCACCCAGACCCGGCAGCTGATTTCCGGCGGCCGCGACCCGGCGCTGCGCGACCGCGCCACGCTGCTGGCGCTGGCCGCGCTGGCCGAGAAGGGCTGGGTGCCGCCCGAGGTCGCCGCCGAGCTGACCGATCATTACCGCGCCCACCGCGAGGTCGAGCACCGGGTGCAGATGGTCGCCGACCAGCAGACCCAGGCGCTGCCCGCCTCGCCCGAGGGATTCGACCGGCTGGCCCGGATGATGGGCGAGGGCGATACCGCGCGGCTGCGCGCCGCGCTGCGCGAGCGGCTGGAGCGGGTGGCGGAGCTGACCGAGGGGTTCTTCGCCCCGACCCGATCCGCCGAGCGGCCCGAGATGTCGCAGGCCGCGCGCGAGATCGTCGAGGGCTGGCGCGGCTATCCGGCGCTGCGTTCGTCCCGCGCCGTCGAGGTGTTCCAGCGGGTGGAGCCGGAAATCCTGTCGCGGATGCAACGCGCGGCGCATCCCGACGAGGCGCTGGCGCAGTTCGACGGGTTTCTGGCGCGGCTGCCCGCCGGCGTGCAGCTGTTCTCGCTGTTCGAGGCCAACCCGCAACTGATCGACCTGATCGTCGATATCTGCGCGACCGCGCCGGCGCTGGCGCAGCACCTGTCGCGCAATGCCGGCGTGCTGGATGCGGTGATCGGCGGCGATTTCTTCGCGCCCTGGCCGGGCACGGCGGCGCTGGCCGAGGCCGCGATGGCGGCGATGGCCGGGGTGGCGGATTACGAACGCAAGCTCGACGCGCTCAGGCGCTGGCGCAAGGAATGGCATTTCCGGATCGGCGTGCATCACCTGCGCGGGCTGATCGAGGCGGCCGAGGCGGCGCGGCACTATGCCGATCTCGCCGGTGCGGTGCTGCGCACGCTCTGGCCCGTCGTGGCGGCCGAATTCGCCGCCAAGCACGGGCCGATGCCGGGGCGCGGCGCGGCGGTGCTGGGCATGGGCAGCCTTGGTGCGGAACGGCTGAACGCCGCCTCCGATCTCGACCTGATCGTGATCTACGACCCCGCCGGGGTGGAAATGTCCGACGGTCGCAGGCCGCTGGCGGCGCGGCCCTATTACGCGCGGCTGACGCAGGCGCTGGTCACCGCGCTGACCGCGCCGATGGCCGAGGGACGGCTTTACGAGGTCGACATGCGGCTCAGGCCCTCGGGCCGGCAGGGGCCGGTGGCCACCGCGCTGGCCTCGTTCGAGGCCTACCAGATGGACGAGGCCTGGACCTGGGAACACCTGGCGCTGACCCGCGCGCGCCCGGTCGCGGGCAGCGACGACCTGGCCGCCGAGATCGAGGCGATCCGCCGCCGGGTGCTGGCCGCCAAGGCCGGCGGCGCGGCGATCCTGCCCGATCTGGCGCAGATGCGGCAGCGGATCTTCGCGGCCAAGGCCCCCGACGGCGCGTGGGAGGCGAAGATCGGCCCGGGACGGTTGCAGGATGTCGAACTGCTGGCGCAAAGCTTCGCGCTGCGCGCGGGCGATCCGGCGCGGCGGGTCGAGGCGCAGTTGCGGATCGGCGCGCGCGCCGGGCTCGTCACGCCAGAGGCCGGTGAGGCGCTGGCCCGCGCCTACCGGTTCCTGTGGCGGCTTCAGGCCGGCGGCCGGCTTCTGACCGACCGGCCGCTGGACATGGAGGCGATCGGCGAGGGCGGCCGCGCGTTTCTTTTGCGCGAAACGGGGGTGGACAGCCTCGCCGCGCTGGCGGATCGTCTGGCCGGGGAAACCGCCACCGTGGCCGGGATCGTCGATGCGGCGCTGGCCGCCGGCACCGGGACGGCGGCGTGACGGGCACGATTGGCAGGCGCGGCAGATGGCGAGGAAGATCATGGAGATGAAGCTGGCCGATCCCAAGGGCCTGGTGCGCGAGGCCTACCGGATCGAGGGCATCAGCGAGCCGGAATGCCGGTCGATCTTTCTCGACTGGGCGCTGAGCCTGGCCGAGGGCACCGATCAGCGCGAGGCGATGCGGGTGCTGATCGGCCATTACCTGCCGGGGCAGGAGGATCACCCGATGAGCGTGACGCTGGTCGCCGGGCTGGGCACCGCGCCCGATCCCAGGCGCCGCGGCGGTCGCGCGGCGCGGCTGGGCGGCGGCGCCTGAGCCTAGGCCCCGGCCGCCAGCGCCTTGCCCAACCGCGGCAGCCGTGCCCGTTTGAGCAACGCGCGCACCGGCTGCGGCTGGCCTGACAGCCGCTCTGCCTCGGCCCGCACCGCCTCCACCGCCGCGGCGACGGTGTCGGGATGGTGCGACCAGAGTTCCCAGAGAAAGCCGTCGGGATCGCGCCGTGTCACGCCTTCGCCCGCCAGAACGCCTTGCGGAAAATCGGCCCGGTTGAAGGTGATGATCGCATCGGCGCTGCCGCCGATCGCCGCGGCCAGAACATGCACGTCGGCCGGGTCGGGCAGCATCAGCCGCGCCTCTATCCCCGGCTGCGCCGGCACCGCGGCGCGCGGAAACGCGCCGCCCAGCAGCGCTGCCGCGCCGCGCGCCTCGGCCTCCGCCAAGGGGCCGGAGCGGGCCGCGGCGCGGGCCCATTCCTCGAGGATTCGGGCTGACCACAGCGGCTGGTAGAGCCCGGTGCGGGCCACGCCGATCAGGATTTCCCGCAGGACGGTCGGATAGAGGACGCAGGCGTCGAGAACCGCGCGCATCAGCCGTCCAGCCGGAAGAACAGCGCCTTGAGATAGCCGGTTTCCGCCAGTTGCGGCAGTTGCGGATGATCCGGCCCGGCAAAGCCCGTGTGCAGGATCTGCCCACGCCGTCCGCTGCGCCCGATACCGCGGGCCGAGGCGTTGCGGAACGCGCCCAGATCGACGGCATGCGAACACGAGCACAGCACCAGAAACCCGCCCGGCGCCACCAGCGGCGCGGCCAGCCGTGCCACCCGTTCATAGGCCCGCAGCCCCGCGGCCAGCGCCTGCCGCGAGGGCGCGAAGGCCGGCGGATCGCAGATCACCAGTTCGAACCGCGTGGCCTCGTCCGCCAGCGCCTCGAGCACCGCGAAGGCATCGCCCTGCCGGGTCTCGAACCGGTCGGCCACGCCGCCGGCCTCGGCCCCGGCGCGGGCGAGGTCCAGCGCCGCGGCCGATCCGTCGACCGCAAGCGCGCATTCCGCCCCGGCGGCCAGCGCGGCCAGCCCGAAGCCGCCGACGTGGGAAAACACGTCCAGCACCCGCGCGCCGCGCGCCAGCCGGGCCGCGAAGGCGTGGTTGTCGCGCTGGTCGAGAAACAGCCCGGTCTTCTGGCCGCCCAGTAGGTCGGCAAGGTAGGTCGCGCCGTTCATCGGCACCCGCACCGGGCCGGTGACCTCGCCTTCGAGGACGGCGGTCTCCTCGTCCAGCCCCTCGAGGCCGCGGGCGCGGCCGGTGCCGTTCTTGACGATCTTCGCGATCCCGGTGACCTCGGTCAGCGCCGCGGCGATCCGGGGCAGGGCGGATTCGGCCCAGGCGGCATTGGGCTGGATCACCGCGGCGGCGCCGAACCGGTCGATCACCAGCCCCGGCAGCCCGTCGGCCTCGGCGTGGACCAGCCGGTAGCAGGGATCGGGAAAAAGCCGCTCGCGCAGGGTGAAGGCGCGCGCCAGCCGCGCCGCGATCCAGCCCCTGTCGATCTCGGCCTCCGGGTCGCGATCCATCATCCGCGCCACGATCTTCGAGCGGGGATTGACGGTCACCATCCCCAGCGGCCGGCGTTCGGCATCCTCCAGCCGGGCGAAGCTGCCGGGTGCCAGCGCCTTGGTGCGCCGGTCGAGCACCAGTTCGTCGGCATAGACCCAGGGAAAGCCGTGGCGCAGCGCCTGCGGTTTCGCATTGGGCCGCAGCCGGACCACGGGCCGATCCCCCGGTGCGGCGGTATCCGCGCGCGTCTCTCCCATTGTCGTCCCCCCGGTTGCCGGCACGGTCTAGCCCGGCGGGGCCGGAAACGAAAGAGGCGCGCCCGTGGCGCGCCCCTTCGGTCGTCCCGGATGGGCCGGTGTCAGGCCTGCGCGGCCTTGCGCCCGGCGCCGGTGACGGACTGCGCCATCCGGCGCAGCGCCCGCCCGAGCCCGCGGAGCATCTCGCGGGCCGCCTCGGCCCGCAATTCGCGCGCACGGCGTTCGACTTCGGCCACGGTGGCGGGGGTGATTTCGACGATGTCGGTCATCTCACGATCCTTTCGTATCTGTCCGACCTCCCTGCGCCGCAAGATAGGTAAGCGCTGTTGACATGACCATGCCTGCCTCCGTAGCCCCGCCATGCGTCCCGCGCATGACCCGCGCGATGGTTGTTAGCGCTAACGAGACGTGGTAAACCCGGCCGCGCGGCGCGGGTCCGGCCCGGCCGCGCCCCGATCCGCCCGTTCCACCCGTTCCGACGAGGAAACCATGCCGCTGCACCCCGCCATCGCCGAGGTCACCGATCGCATCCGCCGCCGGTCCGAAGCGGCGCGCGCGGCCTATCTCGACAAGATCGACCGGGCCGCCGATGCCGGCCCGGCCCGCGCGCACCTGTCCTGCGGCAACCAGGCCCATGCCTATGCCGCGACCGGCGCCGACAAGGCCGTGCTGGCCGAGGGCAGGGCGCCGAACATCGGGATCGTGACCGCCTACAACGACATGCTGTCCGCGCATCAGCCCTACGAGGTCTACCCCGCGAAACTCCGCGCCGCGGCGCGGGCCGCGGGCGCCACCGCGCAGGTCGCGGGCGGCGTGCCGGCGATGTGCGACGGCGTCACCCAGGGCCAGACCGGGATGGAACTGTCGCTGTTCTCGCGCGACGTGATCGCACTGGCCGCCGGCGTGGCGCTCAGCCACAACACCTTCGACGCGGCGCTTTACCTCGGCATCTGCGACAAGATCGTGCCGGGGCTGATCATCGCGGCGGCGACCTTCGGCCACATCCCGGCGGTCTTCGTGCCCGCCGGGCCGATGACCAGCGGGTTGCCGAACGACGAGAAGGCGAAGGTCCGCCAGCGCTTCGCCGCCGGCGAGATCGGCCGCGACGAGCTGATGGCGGCCGAGATGGCCAGCTACCACGGGCCGGGCACCTGCACCTTCTACGGCACCGCCAACACCAACCAGATGCTGATGGAGTTCATGGGCCTGCACCTGCCCGGCGCCAGCTTCGTCAACCCCGGTACGCCGTTGCGCGAGGCGCTGACCGAGGCCGCGGTGAAGCGCGCCGCGGCGATCACCGCGCTTGGCAACGAGTATCGCCCCGCCGGCCGGGTGCTGGACGAGAAGGCCTTCGTCAACGGCATCGTCGGGCTGATGGCGACCGGCGGCTCCACCAACCTCGTGATCCACCTGCCGGCGATGGCGCGGGCGGCCGGTGTGCTGCTGGAGCTTGAGGATTTCGCGGCGATCTCGGCGGCGGTGCCGCTGATGGCCAAGGTCTATCCGAACGGGTTGGCCGACGTGAACCATTTCCACGCCGCCGGCGGGCTTTCGTTCATGATCGGCGAGCTGCTGGCGGCGGGGCTTCTGCATGACGACGTGCGCACCGTCGCGGGCGACGGGCTGGCGGCCTACGCCGCCGAGCCGAAGCTGGCCGATGGCGCGCTGACCTGGGCCGAGGGCCCGCGCGCAACCGCGAACGACCGGATCCTGCGCCCCGCCGCCGATCCGTTCCAGCCGACGGGCGGGCTGCGCCGGCTGGCCGGCACGCTGGGCGAAGGGGTGATCAAGACCTCCGCCGTGGTCCCCGACCGGCATGTGATCGAGGCGCCGGCCCGGGTGTTCGAGGATCAGGAACAGGTCAAGGCCGCGTTTCGGGCCGGTGAATTCACCGCCGATGCCGTGATCGTCGTCCGGTTCCAGGGGCCGCGCGCCAACGGCATGCCGGAACTGCATTCGCTGACGCCGATCCTTGCGGTGCTGCAGGATCGGGGCCTGCGCGTGGCGCTGGTCACCGACGGCCGGATGTCGGGCGCCTCGGGCAAGGTGCCCGCGGCGATCCATGTCGCGCCCGAGGCGGCGGCCGGCGGCATGCTTGCGAAGCTGCGCGATGGCGATATCCTGCGGCTCGACGCGGTCGCGGGCCGGCTCGACGTTCTGACCGACGGCGTGGCCGACCGCGCGCCGCTGGTGCCTGACCTGTCGGCCAACGCGGTCGGCATCGGGCGCGAGCTGTTCGAACCGTTCCGCCGCAATGTCGGCCCGGCCACCACGGGCGCGGCCGTCGTCGTCTGAACCCGCCGCAAGGAGACTGCCATGACCCCAGCCGAACAAAGCCGCCGCGCGGCCGAGATCTGCGCGCTGGCCCCGGTGATCCCGGTGCTGGTGATCGAGGAGGCGGGGCAGGCGCGCGGGCTGGCCGAGGCGCTGGTCGCCGGCGGATTGCCGGCGCTGGAGGTGACGCTGCGCACCCCCGCCGCGCTCGACGCGATCCGCGCGATGGCCGAGGTGCCGGGCGGCGTGGTCGGCGCCGGAACGCTGCTCACCCCCGAGGACGTGCGCGCCGCGAAGGAGGCCGGCGCGGTGTTCGGCGTTTCGCCCGGCGCGACACCGCGGCTGCTGGAGGCCTGCGCCGAGGCCGGGCTGCCGCTTCTGCCCGGCGCGGCCACCGCGTCGGAGGTCATGGCGCTTCTCGAACAGGGCTATCACGTGCAGAAGTTCTTTCCCGCCGAGGCGATCGGCGGCGCCCGCGCGCTGGCGGCGCTTGGCGGGCCCCTGCCGCAGGTCAGCTTCTGCCCGACCGGGGGGATCACCCCGGCGCTGGCCCCGGATTATCTGAAGCTGGCCAATGTCGCCTGCGTCGGCGGCAGCTGGGTCGCGCCGAAAGATGCGGTGGCGGCGGCCGACTGGGCGGCGGTCACCGCACTGGCGCGGGACGCCGCGGCGCTGGCCGCCGGCGCCTGATCCGCCCTATCGCGGCCCGGTCACGCCCCAGCGGCGCTCGTTGGCCTCGATCGCCGCCACCCGGTCGGGCGAGCGGGGGTGGCTGAGCAGCCAGGCCGGCATCCCGCCCCCGGCATTGCCGGTCAGGTGTTCGAGCTTGCCGAACAGCGCCTTCTGCCCGCCGGTGCCGATCCCCGCCTTGATCAGCAGCGCCGAGGCCCAGGCGTCGGCCTCGTATTCGTCGCCGCGCGACAGCCGCGCCGCCAGCGCCGCGGCGACAAGGTTGGCCAGCCACGGGCCGATGCCGGGAAGGAACCGGCCCAACACCCCCATCAGCACCATCCGCACCGCGTTCTGGCCGGTGAAATCGATCATCCGCCTGCGGGTATGACCCAGCGCGACATGGCCCAGCTCATGCGCGATGACGCTGGCAAGCTCCTCGGCGCCGATCCGGTTCTGCCGGAACGCCTCGTACATTCCCCGGGTCAGGAAGATGCGGCCGTCCGGCGCGGCAAGGCCGTTGACCGGCGCGACCTCGTAGATATTGACCGGGATGTGCCCGACATCGAGCGCCCGCGCCATCCGGTCCAGCACCGGATCGAGCCGGGCATCCTTCAGCGGGACCGAGCGCGCATCGAGTTCGCGCCCCGTCCGCCAGACGGAGAAGCGCCACATCAGCAGGCCGTAGAGCAGCGCGAGCAGGATCGGGGACAGCTTCAGCATGGCCGATATATGGGGCGGATCGGGGCGCAGGGAAAGGGCCGCGCGTCACGCCTCCCAGGCGACGGGCACCGAGACCGGCCCGCGAAAGGCCCAGCCGGCGAAGCGCGTCTCGCCGTCCGTGCGCAGGCCCGGCAGCCGGTCGAACAGCATCGGCAGCGCCACTTCGGCGACCAGCATCCGCGCCGCCGCCGCGCCGGCGCAGAAATGCGGCCCCGCGCCGAAGGTGATCGCCGGGCCGGTATCGCGCGACAGGTCGAAAACCTCAGGGCGGTCGAACGCCGCCTCGTCGCGGTTCGCCGAGCCGAACATCAGGAACACCCGGTCGTCGGGCGCGAAGGTGACGCCGGCCACGGTATCGGCCCGCGCCACCCGGCGCGGCGACATCCCGATCGGCGCCATCCAGCGGCCGTATTCGGCGAAGACCTCGGCCCAACCCGCTTCGCCGCGGTCCAGCCTGGCGCGCTTGTAGGGATGGGCCAGCAGCGCCCAGGCCGCGCCGGCGATCGCGTCGCGCGGTTCGTTCTGGCCGCCGGAAATCACCAGCTTCACGTTGGCGCGCACCTGGTCCATCGCCATCCCCGATGCCAGCAGCACCGACAGGACCGAGGCATCGGGCTCCGCCCGCAACCGCGGCGTCATCCGGTCGATCTCGGCATCGATCCGGGCGGTGGCGGCATGGCAGCGGGCCTCGACCTCCGGCAGGCTGGCGTAATTGGCGCAGCCGTCGATCATCGCCTGGCTCACCGCATCCATTTCCTGCGGGGTCAGCCCGGCCAGCCCGGTGATCGCCACCAGCGCCGCGCCCGACAGCGGCATCGCGTAGTCGCGCACCAGCTCGGCCCGGCCGCGCGGGGCGAGATCGTCGAGGATCGCGGTGGCCGCGGCGCGGAAGCTTTCGGCCCAGTGGTCGCGCACCGTGCGCGGGCTCAGCGCGGGGAAGACCGCGCGGCGTTCGGCGGCATGCTCCGCCCCGTCCTTGCGCATCATGTTGCGGCCCATCAGCCGGGTCATCAGCCCCTCGGGCTGGTCGGAGGAAAACACCTCCACCCGCTTTTCCTGCCGCCACACGTCGTCGCGCCGGGTGATCAGCGTCGCGCCAAGCTGCGGCACGAAGCAGATCGGCGCCGTGGCCCGCATCCGGGCCAGCGCGGGATAGGGATCGGCGTGGAAGGCGGCCGGGTCGATCTCGAAGACGGGCGCGTCGGACATGGGCCAAGCCTGCGCCGGGCCCGTGGCGCGGTCAAGCGGGGCGGCGCGGCCGGCGTGGCTGGCGCCGGCCGTGGCGCAGCAGAAGCCGCAGCCACAGGCCCAGCCCCAGCGTCACCGCGCCGGCGGCCAGAAGGCCCAGGACCGATCCGGCAAGGTCCGCCGCGGCCTCCAGATTGCCGGCAAAGGCCCAGCCAAGCCCGACGTAGATCGCCACCCAGCAGACTTCGCCCAGCGCCTCGGGCAGGGCGAACCTGCGCCACGGAAACCCCGTCGCGCCGGCGGCGAAATTCACCCATGGCCCCAGCGGGCTGAACAGCCAGCGCGACAGGAACACCGCGACGCCGCCGCGGGCGTGCAGCTCGGCCACCGCGCGGGCCACCAGCCGGGCGCGGCGCGGCCGGCGCTCCAGCCAGGCCATCAGCCGCGGCCCGCCCAGCCGGCCGATCGCGAAGCCCGCGTGATCGCCCGCCACCGCGCCCACCAGCGCCGCCGCCGCCACGCCGGGCAGCGCCATGTCGCCCACCGCGGCGAAGCCGCCGGCGGCCAGCATGATCAGCGAGGCCGGAACCGGCAGGGCAAGGCAGGACAGGAAGGTGGTCAGCCCGACAAGCCAGACACCCCAGGCCGGCACCAGCGCGAGGACCGCATCTGTCATTCCCCGGCCGTCAGGCCGGCCAGCGCCGCGGCGACCTCCTCCAGCAGGTCCGGCAGCGGCTGGCCGCGATCCCGCGCGATCTCGGCCAGGGTCGGCGGCCGGCCGGCGGCCTCGGGCAGGTCGAGCGCGCCGCGCAGCGCCGCCCGCGGCACGTCCCAACTGCGCGCCACGTAGCCCGGCGTCATCCAGCCCTCTGGCGCGCGATCCTGCTGCGCGGGATGCATCCAGTAGACCGAGAAGACGACCAGCCGCACCGCGAAGAACAGCGTCAGCGCCGCCGCCGCCAGAAAGGCCAGAAGCGCCAGGCGGTGGTTGCGCCACAGCCGGGCCAGCGCGGTCATGCCAGCGCCTTCGTCGCCGCCGTGATCCCCGCCAGCGTCAGCGGGAACATCCGGTCCTCGAAGATCTGCCGGATCATGCCCACGCTCTGGGTATGGCGCCAGTGCCGCTCCGGCAGCGGGTTGAGCCATGCGTTCGCGGGCCAGTGCGCGCGGGCCCGCGCCAGCCAGACCTGCCCGGCCTCGGCGTTCCAGTGCTCGTTCGCGCCGCCGGGCATCGCCACCTCGTAAGGCGACATCGAGGCATCGCCGACGAACAGGCACTTCCAGTCCGCGCCATAGGTGTTCAGCACCTCCCACGTCGGGGTCTGGGCATCCCAGCGGCGGCGGTTGTCGCGCCAGACGCCCTCGTAAAGGCAGTTGTGGAAATAGTAGTATTCCAGGTGCTTGAACTCCGCCCGCGCGGCGGAAAACAGCTCTTCGACCAGCCGCACATAGGGGTCCATCGAACCGCCGACATCCAGAAACAGCAGCACCTTGACCGCGTTGCGGCGTTCGGGCCGGGTGACCACGTCGAGATAGCCGTGTTCGGCGGTGGCCCGGATCGTGCCGTCGAGGTCCAGTTCCTCCTGCGCGCCGTCGCGGGCCCAGCGGCGCAGTCGCTTCAGCGCCACCTTGATGTTGCGGGTGCCCAGTTCGATCTGGTCGTCGAGATTGCGGAACTCGCGCCTGTCCCAGACCTTGACGGCGCGCCGGTGGCGGCTTTCGTCCTGCCCGATCCGCACGCCCTCGGGGTTGTAGCCGTAGGCGCCGAAGGGCGAGGTGCCGGCGGTGCCGATCCATTTCGATCCGCCCTGGTGCCGGCCCTTCTGTTCGGCCAGCCGCTCCTTCAGCGTTTCCATCAGCTTGTCGAAGCCGCCCAGCGCCTCGATCTCGGCCTTCTCGGCCTCTGTCAGATGCCGTTCGGCGAGTTTTTTCAGCCAGTCGCCGGGCAGGTCCAGCGCCTCCAGCACCGCCTCGGGCGCGATTGCCTCCAACCCCGCGAAGCTTTCGGCGAAGGCGCGGTCGAACCGGTCGAGGAGGCGTTCGTCCTTCACCATCGCGCAGCGCGCGAGGTAGTAGAACGCCTCCACGTCGTAAAGCGCCAGATCCTTCGACAGCCCTTCGAGAAAGCCGAGGTATTCGCGCAGGCTGACCGGGATGCCGGCGCGTCTGAGCGTCTCGAAGAACGGCAGGAACATCGGTCAGATCATGCGGTCGAGGATCACGGTGGCGAACAGGCCGACGATCGCGCCGATGATCGCGAAGCTGCCGGCATATTGCGCGATGTCCAGCCGGTTGCCCTTGCGACGCCGCGCCATCAGCCCGCCCCAGAGCGCGCCGAGCAGGGTGCAGGCGATGATGATCATGTATCCTCCCCTCCGCCGGGCACGAGGCCCGCGATTTCCTCGGCGCGCCGGCGCACCTCGGCCTCGGAGCCGAAGCCATACCCGGCCCATCGCATCGCGTCCAGCCGCGCGGCCCGGGCCGCGTCAGCCTGTCCCAGGGCATCCAGCGCCTCGGCCCGGATCAGTTCCAGCGTCGCCAGCAGCGCGGCGTTTTCCGCCCGGCGCACGACCGGGGCCGCGCGGTCGGCCAGCAACAGCGCCTCGTCGGCCCGGTCGGTCGACAGCGCGAAGGCGGCCAGCTGCATCTCGACATGCGCGGCCTGCACCTCCATCCCCGGCCGGCTGCGGTAGATGTCGCGCGCCCGGAAGAAGGCGCGCACCGCCTCGTCGAGACTGTCGGCCAGCCCCAGCCGGCCCAGCGCGAACCAGGCGAAGCCGGCGCGGGTATCGACCCAGCCGTTGGCCTGCGCGATCCCGACCGCCTCGCGCGCCGCGGCCAGCCGCGCGGGTTTCGTGCCGCGCGGGCCGAAGGCCGCCTCGATCGCCTCGGCAAAGGCCCGCGGCGTCGGATCGGGCGGGGCGAGCCCGGTGGATCCGCCGGCCGGGTTCAGCCGGGCAAGGATGCCCGGCAGCCTTTGCGCGACCTCGGCCTCGGACATCCCCGAGGCCAGCGCCGGATCGTAGGTGGCGCGCAGGATCAGCATGTCGAACCCGGTCAGGACGGTGTGGAAATTGTCGTCGTTGAAGACCGAGTCGGGCAGGCGGTAGAGGTCGTTCAGCGGCCCCAGCGCCTGCGCGATCTCCTCGTGCAGGCAGTCGCGCACTTCCTGCGGCACGGTATCGGACGGGATGAAGATCGTCGCGCGGCGGCGTTCGTCCAGCTCGCCCCAGTCGACCCGCGAGCTGCGACGAAAGCTCCGGTACTCGGCCCAGCTGCCGACGCCGGGGACGACGAAACAGGCCGCCTGCGGCACCAGCCGTTGCATCCGCGACCGTGGCAGGAATTCCACCACCAGCCCCGCGGACTGCGGCGATGCGCCGGCGGCGATGTCGATCCCGGCCTCGGCGCGCAGCCGCGCCAGCAGCCGGTCGAGATCGGGCCGCGCCGTGGGCGGCGCGGGCCCGGTCAGCGCCAGCGTGACCGGCCCCTCGTAACGGGTGAACCGGGGCAGCACCCGGCCGCTTTCCATCCGGAACGACAGTTCGAGGAAATCGCGTGCGATCCGGGCGTTCGAGGCCTGCGGCGGGAACGGCCGGGTCGGCCCGAAGGGCGCCATCGTGACCTCTGGCGCCGGCCCCGGCGTCGGCGCGCGCGGCGCGAGGTCGAGCGGCGCGCAGCCGGCCAGCGCCAATCCGGCCACCACGATCGCGGGAAGGCGGATGCGCAGGGCCATCACGCCGGCCGGTTGTAGCGGATGAACGGGGTCTTCACGCCGACCTTGTCGTAAAGCATCCGGCCCCGGTAGTTGAACTCCTGCGTCAGCCAGTAGACCGAGGGCGCGCCCTCGGCATCGGCGGCGGCATAGACCGCCTCGATCAGGGCCCGCGCCACGCCCCGGCCGCGCGCGCCGGGATCGGTGTAGAGGTCCTGCAGGTAGCAGGTGTTCTCGACCTTCCAGCAATGCCGGTGGAAAAGGTAGTGGACCAGCCCCACGGGCCGCCCGCCGAGGTCCGCGACAAGCCCGCGAAACTCGCCCGCCGCCCCGGACAGGAGCCGCGCGAAGGTCGTTTCATAGACCGCGTCGGAGACCCGGGTTTCGTAATAGTCGAGATAACCGGTCCAGAGCCGGCGCCAGTCCGCCTCGTCACCGGGCCGCAGCGGGCGGATCGCCACGTCGGTCACGCTCAGCGCCCCGCCCGCGCCGCGAAGGCCAGCCGTTCGAACAGGTGCACGTCCTGTTCGTTCTTCAAGAGCGCGCCATGCAGCTTCGGCAACAGGTTGCGCCCGTCATGGCGCAGATCCTCGGGCGCCAGATCCTCGGCCAGCAGCAGCTTCAGCCAGTCCAGCACCTCGGAGGTGGAGGGTTTCTTCTTCAGCCCCGGGGTTTCGCGGATCTCGTAGAACCGGGTCAGCGCCGAGGTCAGCAGCGCGTCGCGGATGCCGGGGAAATGCACCTCGACGATCGCCTTCATCACCTCGGGATCGGGGAACCGGATGTAGTGGAAGAAACAGCGCCGCAGGAAGGCGTCGGGCAGTTCCTTCTCGTTGTTGGAGGTGATGATCACCACCGGCCGGTGCTTCGCCCGCACCGTCTCGCCGGTCTCGTAGACATGGAACTCCATCCGGTCGAGTTCCTGCAACAGGTCGTTGGGAAACTCGATATCCGCCTTGTCGATCTCGTCGATCAGCAGCACGACCTTGCCCTCGGCCGCGAAGGCCTGCCACAGCTTGCCCCGGCGGATGTAGTTGCGCACGTCGTGCACCCGTTCGTCGCCCAGCTGGCTGTCTCGCAGCCGGCTCACCGCGTCGTATTCGTAAAGCCCCTGGTGGGCGCGGGTGGTGGATTTCACATGCCATTCGACCAGCGGCAGGCCAAGCGACTCGGCCACCTGCCGGGCCAGTTCCGTCTTGCCGGTTCCGGGCTCCCCCTTGACCAGCAGCGGCCGTTCCAGCGCCACGGCGGCGTTGACGGCAAGGATCAGGTCGGGCGGCGCGACATAGCTCGCGGTCGAGGCGAATTTCATAGGAATTCCACGGCGCTGGGGGCGGCTGACCGGCGCCACGTTAGCGGCAGGGGCAATTTGCTGCAAGGCGGGTTTGGGATAGTGACATCCCCCCGTCCATCGGTTATGGCAGCCCCCGGAAAGAGGTGCCGAATGACCCTGACAGACTCAGTTGCCGATCCGGCACCCAAGGAGGACGCAGAGATGAAGGCCGAGGTCTTTCTTCCGAAGGATTACCGTCCCGCCGAAGACGAACCGTTCATGAACGAGCGCCAGCTGGAATATTTCCGGCGCAAGCTGGTGAACTGGAAGATGGAACTGATGGAGCAATCCGCGGAAACCATCGAGGGGCTGCAGGACAGCGCCCGCAACGTTCCCGACATCGCCGATCGCGCCAGCGAGGAAACCGACCGGGCGCTGGAACTGCGCACCCGCGACCGGCAGCGCAAGCTGGTCGCCAAGATCGACTCGGCCCTGCGCCGGATCGAGAACGGCGAATACGGCTATTGCGAGGTCACCGGCGAGCCGATCAGCCTGAAGCGGCTCGATGCCCGGCCGATCGCGACGATGACGCTCGAGGCGCAGGAACGTCACGAGCGGCGCGAACGCGTGCATCGCGACGACTGACCCGGGCGATGCCGGGCGATGTGACAAAGCGCGCCGGGGCCGAAACGCCCCGGCGTTTCCGTATCTGGGGCCCGCCGTGCTGACCGGGCGCGAGATCACGGTGCTGGGCGCCGGGGTCGCCGGGCTGGCCGTGGCGCGGGCGCTGGCGCTGCGCGGCGCCTCGGTGACGGTGCTGGAACAGGCGCCGGAGATTCGCGAGGTCGGCGCCGGGCTGCAGGTCTCGCCGAACGGCGCGGCGGTGCTGGAGGCGCTGGGGCTGGGCGCGGCGCTAGACACGGCGGGCACCCGCACCCCGGCGGTCGAGCTGTGGGACGGCGAGGCCGGCGAGCGGCTGCTCCGGCTCGACCTTGACCGGCTGAAGCCCGGCCGTGCGTTCCGTGCCATCCACCGCGCCGACCTGATCGAGCTTCTGGCCGCCGGCGCGCGCGCGGCCGGCGTCCGGATCCGGCTGTTGCAGCAGGTGACCGAGGTGCGGCTGGGCGCGCATCCGCCCCGGCTGGTCACGGAACAGGGCGCCGAGATCGAGACCGGGCTGCTGATCGGGGCCGACGGGCTGCATTCGGTCGTGCGCGGCGCGCTCAACGGCGCGGTGGCGCCGTTCTTCACCGGCCAGGTCGCCTGGCGCGCCACCGTGCCCTGCGAGCCGGGCGAGGTCGCGCCCGAGGTGCAGGTGCACATGGGGCCGGGCCGGCACATGGTGACCTACCCGCTGCGCGGCGGTCGGCTGCGCAACATCGTCGCCGTCGAGGAACGCCGCCGCTGGGTCGAGGAAAGCTGGTCGCTGACCGACGATGCCTTGCCGCTCCGCCTGGCCTTCGAACGGTTCGCGCCCGGAGTGCGCGGCTGGCTCGACCGGATCGAGGCGCCGGGACTGTGGGGGTTGTTCCGGCACCCGGTCGCGGCGCGCTGGCACGGGCAGGGGGCCGCGATCCTCGGCGATGCCGCGCATCCGACGTTGCCGTTCCTCGCCCAGGGCGCGGTCATGGCGCTGGAGGATGCCTGGGTGCTGGCCGATTGCCTGGCCGCCGATCCGGCGGAGGATCAGGCGCTGGCGCGCTTCCAGGCGCTGCGCGAGGCGCGGGTGCGCCGCGCCGTCGATGCGGCTTCGGCCAATGCGCGGGCCTATCACCTGTCGGGGCTGGCGCGCGAGATCGGCCACCTGGGGCTGAAACTGGCGGGCCGCGTCGCGCCGGGCCGGGTGCTGGGCCGGTTCGACTGGCTTTACGATCACGACGTGACGAAGGCCGGCTGAGCCGCTCAGGCGTCGAGGTCGATCCAGACCGGCACGTGGTCGGAGGGCTTTTCCCGCGCCCGTTCGTCGCGGTCTACCCCGGCCGCGCGCAACAGGTCGGCGGCCTGCGGCGTCAGCAGCAGGTGATCGATTCGGATCCCGTCGTTCCGCTCCCAGGCGGCGGCCTGGTAGTCCCAGAAGGTGAAGGGGCCGGGCCCCTCGGGCTGGCGGGCGCGGATCGCATCGGTCAGGCCAAGGTTCACCAGCCGGTGAAACGCGGCGCGGCTTTCCGGGCGGTAGAGTGCATCCCCGGTCCAGGCCTCGGGGCGCGCGGCATCCTCGGCCTGCGGGATCACGTTGTAATCGCCCGCGAAGACCGCCGGGGTTTCGGCGGCGAGGATCTGGCGCACCCGCGCCTCCATCCGCTCCATCCAGGCCAGCTTGTAGTCGAATTTCGGGCCCGGCGCGGGATTGCCGTTCGGCAGGTAAAGCCCCGCCACGCGGATCGGGCGGGCGCCGATCACCGTCGCCTCGATCCAGCGGGCCTGTTCGTCGGCCGCGTCGCCGGGCAGGCGGCGGGTCACGTCCTCCAGCGGCAGGCGCGACAGGATCGCGACGCCGTTGAACCCCTTCTGGCCGTGCGTCTCGACGCTGTAGCCGAGATCCTCGATCGGCCCGCGCGGGAACGCCTCGTCGACCGACTTGATTTCCTGGAGCAGCGCCACGTCGGGCGCGGCGCGGCCCAGCCAGTCCAGCAGCCGGTCGATCCGGGCCTTGATGCCGTTGATGTTGAACGTGACGATCTTCATGGCCGGCCCCCCTGATGCTGTCACCTTCTAGGCCCCGGCGCGGGGGCGGGGCAAGCCGGTCAGGTGGCGCGATGGCCGGCCGCGGCCAGCCACAGCGCGTCGATCCGCGCCAGTTCGGCCGGGTCGAACCGGTCCAGTTCCTCCCAGTAGCGGCCCGAGGGAACGTGGTAGCCCAGCGCCGCCTCGGCCGCCCGCGCCTCTTCGGCCGCGGCGCGGTCGAACGCAACCGGCCGGGCGCTTGCCAGATCGCCGATCCGGGCGCGGGGAAAGACCAGCCGCGACGGCCCGGCCGACAGGTTGACCACCGCATGCCCGGCCGCGGCGGCAAGGATCATCAGCCGCGCGGCCTTCGCCTCCAGCGATTGCAGGGTGATGTCGGGGCGCAGCGGGTCCGCGGTGCCCGCGCCGTAGAAATGGGTCTGCCCGGTCGTCGGATAGTGCATGTCGCAGCCGAAAAAGGCCAGAACCCGCGGCGCCAGCGCGTCGAGCGCCCAGTAGCCCGCGGTATAGGCCATCGTCGCCCCGGCATAGACGAACCCGCCCCAGCGGTTCTGCGCCGGCACGAACTCCGCCTCGGTCACGATCCGCTGGCCGGGCGCGGGGCCGGGCGGCATCCGGTCTTCGGGAAAGTCCCAGGGATGGACGAGATCGTCCCAGTCGGGCCGCACCCGCCAGGCGTTGTTGATCGCCACGATCCGGTCGAACGGCGCGCGCGGCCAGTCCGCGGCCTCGGTCACGCCGGGGCCGGAGCCCAGCATCAGGATGGTCGTCATCGGGCCCCCGCGCCTGTCAGCTTGCCCGGGGTCTACGCGGGCCGCGGCCGATCAGATCGAAAACGAGGTGCCGCACCCGCAGGAGGACGAGGCGTTCGGATTCTCGATCACGAAACGCGCGCCGATCAGTTCCTCGGAAAAGTCGATCACCGCGTTTTGCAGGAACGGCAGCGACACCGGATCGATCAGCACCTTCTGGCCGCCGCCTTCCAGAACGATGTCCTCGGCCTCCGGTTCGTCC
>Ga0180430_10001327_pt1 | contig 24403 bp, 22 predicted proteins | sample SS_ome_9_FD_132999 | JGI IMG/M metagenome (GOLD analysis project Ga0180430, IMG submission 132999) | Hypersaline lake sediment archaeal communities from the Salton Sea, California, USA - SS_1_S_2 metaG | ecosystem: Environmental > Aquatic > Non-marine Saline and Alkaline > Hypersaline >... | reverse complement strand
GATTAGAAGTCCGGTGCTCTATCCAGCTGAGCTAAGGGCGCTCTCCCACCGACAGCCTCGGCCGGGTGCGGCGCGGAGGCCGCGCGCGAATCCGCTCGGGCGCGGGGGTGGTCGGGGAGATGGGACTCGAACCCACGACTCGTAGCACCCAAAGCTACGCCTCTACCAACTGAGGTACTCCCCGTCCGGGGGCATGGTAGCGAGCGCGAGCGGCGGGTGGACCGTTCGCGAGGTGCGCGCCGCGCGAAGTGGCCTCGCCGGGGGTCGTGGTGTACCGTCCCCGGCGGACGAGCGCGGAGGCTCGGGAAGCATGAAAGTACTGGTCGTCGGCAGCGGTGGGCGCGAACACGCCCTGGCCTGGAAGATCTCGCGCTCGGAGCTCGTGGACGAGGTGCTGTGCGCGCCCGGCAACGCCGGCACGCGGCTGGTGGCGCGCAACGTCGCGGTCGCCGCGAACGACCTGGACGGGCTCGTCGACCTGGCGCGGCGCGAGGAGGTCGGGCTCGTCGTGGTGGGTCCCGAGGACCCGCTGTGCGCGGGGCTCGCCGACCGGCTGCGCGCCGCGGGCATCGACACCTTCGGGCCCGGCGCGTCGGGTGCGCGGCTCGAGGGCAGCAAGCTCTTCACGAAGGAGATCTGCGACCGCCACCGCATCCCGACCGGCGCGTGGCGCCGCTTCGATCGCGCGGGGATGGCGAAGAGCTACCTGCAGAGTCTCTCGACCTGGCCGCAGGTGGTGAAGGCCGACGGGCTCGCCGCCGGCAAGGGCGTCTTCGTGTGCCACGGCGCCGACGAGGCCTGCGCGGTGGTGGACACGATCATGGAGGAGCGCAGCCTCGGCGCGGCCGGCGACACGATCGTCGTCGAGGAGTTCCTCGAGGGGCAGGAGCTGTCGGTCATCGCGTTGACCGACGGCGAGACGCTGCTCGTGATGGAGCCCGCGGTCGACCACAAGCAGGTCGGCGAGGGCGACACGGGGCCGAACACCGGCGGCATGGGCGTGGTGACGCCGGTGTCGTGGGTGACGCGGCGCCTCATGCGCCAGGTCGAGAGCAACGTGCTCATCCCTATGCTGCACGCGCTGCGCATGGAGGAGATCGACTTCAAGGGCGTGCTCTACGCCGGTCTGATGGTTTCCGACGCCGGCCCGCGCGTGCTCGAGTTCAACGTGCGCTTCGGTGACCCCGAGACGCAGGTCGTGCTGCGCCGGATGAAGAGCGACATCGTCCCGTACCTGGTCGCGACCGCGCGCGGCACCCTGGGCGAGCAGCCGCCGCCGGAGTGGGAGAAGGACGCGGTCGTGGGCGTCGTCGGCGCGGCCGAGGGCTACCCGGGCGAGTACCGCAAGGGCGACCGCATCAGCGGCCTCGAGGCGGCCGACGAGGTGGACACGGCCGTGATCTTCCACGCCGGCACGACGCTCACCGCGGGGCACCACGTGGTCACGAGCGGTGGGCGCGTGCTGTGCGCGACGGCGATGGGATCGGGGCCGGAGGAAGCGCGCGAACGCGCCTACGCGGCCCTGGACAGGATCGCGTGGGACGGCAAGTTCTGCCGCCGCGACATCGGCCTGCGCGACGCGCCGCGGACCACGGAGGTCTGACCGGCCCGATGAAGAAGAAGCAGCTCGCCGAGGCTTTCAACACCTACCTGTCCGAGCGCGACCTGCGCTTCACCTCGCAGCGCAAGGCGGTGTTCGACCGCGCGTTCGAGACGCACGAGCACTTCACCGCGGAGCGGCTCTACGAGTGGCTGCGCGACGAGGGCGAGGCCAAGGTCTCGCGCGCGACCGTCTACCGCACGCTCGCGCTGCTCGTGGAGGGCGGCTTCCTCGACTCGCTCGACACCGGCCAGGGCGAGATGCTCTACGAGCACGTGCTCGGGCACCGGCACCACGACCACATGGTGTGCGTGAGCTGCGGGCGCATCGAGGAGTTCCACAGCCGCGAGATCGAGCTCGAACAGGAGCGCATCGCGCGCGAGAACGGGTTCGTGATGGTCGATCACGACCTGCGCCTGTTCGGCTACTGCAAGGTGTGCGTGCGACAGGGCAAGTGCCCGCTCGTCGACGATCCGACGAAGCTGCCCGAGCCCGACGAGCGCGACCTGGGTCAGCCGCGCCGCGTGGGCGTGCGCGTGCCCGGCCGCGGCAACGACTGAGCGCGCGCCGCGGCGCGATCAGGAGGGCAGTTCGCAGTACGGTGCCGCGACCGTTGTTGTCGCTCGATGACAGGGCGGTGCGCGGCACGATCGTGTCGACGAGCGACAACAACGGTCGCGGCACCGTACTGTCGGTCGCTAGTTCTCGGCGCGCTCGAGCAGCGTCTTCAGCACGCGCTCGGCCACCGGCTCGTCGGGCAGGCCGAATTCGCGGGCCCGCACCTCGATCCGCGTGCGGCCCAGGTCCCAGGCCATGACGCGCACGTTCACCTTCGCGCCCTCGACGGTGCCCTCGATCGTGCGCGGGATCTCCTCGGTCACGACCACCGGCGTCGACGACAGGATCCCCATCACCTCCTTCGCCGAGTACCACACGGCCTGCACGTCGCGCTGCACCTCGCCGCGGCGCATGCCGGCCTCGTAGCCGCTCGAGCTCGACATCAGCGCGCCGCACGAGGTCGTGGCCGAGGCGAACGCCGCGGCGGCGATCAGGAGGGGCGTGACGGAGAGGAGCGACGCGATCAGGGTGCGAGTCATCGGACGGTGCGGCGGGGGTGACTACCGGGCGAGGCTAGCGGCGCGGACCAGGCCCCGGAAGAAGGCCCGGCCCTCGCCCTCGGCGCGCTCCCCGAGGCGGGTCCACGCGGGGTGGTTCCAGGGGTCGAGGTTGCGCTCGGGGTGGGGCATGAGGCCCAGCACGCGGCCGGTGGCGTCGCACAGGCCGGCGATGTTCGCGTCCGCGCCGTTCGGGCAGGCCGGGTAGCCGGCGTCGCCCGCGGGCAGCTCGGCGCCGTTCGCGTCGGTGTAGCGCAGCGCGACGAGGCCGCGGCGTTCGAAGTCGGCGAGCGCGCCGGGCGCGAGCGCCACGCGGCCCTCGGCGTGCGCGACCGGCACGGGCCAGACCGCGCCCTCCTCGAGCCAGTCGGCGTTGCAGCGCTCGTTCTTGAGGTGGACCCAGCGGCACTCGAAGCGACCGGAGTGGTTCGGCGCGAGCGCGACGCGGCGTTCGTGGGCGGCGCGTTCGCGCCCCTCGAGTAGGCCGAGGTCGACGAGCACCTGGAAGCCGTTGCACACGCCGATGACGAAGCCGCCGTTCGCGACGAAGTCGTGCAGCGCGTCGCCCAACAGGTGGCGCACCTCGGCGGCCATCACGCGACCGGCGGCCACGTAGTCGCCGTGGCTGAAGCCGCCCGGCAGGAAGAGCACGTCGCACTCCGACACGAGCTGCGGTCGCTCGGCCAGGCGGTTGGTGTGCACGCGCTCGACCGAGGCACCTTCGAGCTCGAAGGCGCGCACGGCCTCGAGGTCGCAGTTGGTGCCGCGGCTGCGCAGGACGACGACGCGCGGTGCGCGGTCGATGGAGGCGGGGGCGTCGGTCACGGTTCGGTCGGCGGTGGTGTTCGTCATGGTGGTGCGCCGGGGCGTGCGGGATCGCGGTGGCGGCGGATCAGCCGGAGAAGCCGCCGGTGTGGGCGGCGCGCAGGTCGTCGAGGGCGAGGTCGACGCGCGCGCGTCCGTCCGCGTCCGCGATGCGCAGGCGGTCGGACGCGTTCGTGGTGCCCAGGCGCGTGACCGAGTGCCCCTCGAGCGCGGCGAGGAACCGCGCTTCGTCCTTCGCTGTGACCTCGACGACCCAGCGCGTGGGCGCCTCGCCGAAGAGCGCGGCCGCGAAGCCGTCGCCGCTCGTCACCTCGACGGGCTCGAGCGCGACCTCGCACCCGACGCCGCCGGCGAAGGCCATCTCGGCCAGGGCCAGCGCGACGCCGCCCTCCGAGCAGTCGTGACAGGCGCGCGCGAGGCCGTCCTTCAGCGCGCCGTGGAGCGCCGCCATGAGCGCGGGCGCGCATTCGAGGTCGGGCGCGGGGACGGTGCCGCCCTTCACGCCGCGCAAGAGGTGGTAGTGCGAGCCGCCCATGCGGCCGTCGCTCGCGCCGACCAGGAAGAGCGTCGAACCGGGCGCCTTCAGGTCCATCGTCAGCGCGCGGCGCACGTCGGGCACCGGCGCGATGGAGGAGATCAGCAGCGTCGGCGGGATCGCGATCGTGCGATCGCCGACGCGGTACTCGTTGTTGAGGCTGTCCTTGCCCGAGATGAACGGCGCGCCGTACGCGAGCGCGGCGTCGCGGCACCCGAACGCGGCCTTGGTCAGCGAACCGAGGCGATCGGGCAGGTTGCAGTTGCCCCACGAGAAGTTGTCGAGGATCGCGGCGCGCGTCGGGTCCGCGCCGACCGCGACCGCGTTGCGCAGCGCCTCGTCGATCGCCCAGGTCGCCATCGCGTAGGGCTCGAGCTCACCGTACAGCGGGTTCGCGCCGCAGGTGATCGCGAGTCCCTTGTAGCTCGCGTCGAGCGGCCGGATCACCGCGCCGTCGCCGGGCCCGTCGGCGCGCTCGCCGACCATCGGCTTGATGACCGAGCGTCCCTGCACCTCGTGGTCGTACTCGCGCACGATCCACTCGCGGCTCGAGAGGTTCGGCATGCCGAGCAGCGCGAGCAGGTCGGCGCCCGGGTCGTCGCTCGACGGGCAACCGGGGTCGGGGAGGTCCGGCGCGGACCAGGTCGCCTGGCGCACGGGGCGCGGCGTGCCGTCGTGCAGGAAGGCCATCGACATCGAGCCGACGAGCTGGCCGTCGTCGAACAGCTCGAGGCGCTTCGTGTCGGTGAAGTGACCGATCACGACCGCCTCCACGTCCTCGGACGCGAACAGCGCGAGCAGTTCCTCGACGCGCTCGCGCGGCACCGCGAGGACCATGCGCTCCTGCGCCTCGCTGATCCACACCTCGTGGCTCGACAGGCCGTCGTACTTGAGCGGGACCTTCTCGAGGTGCACCTCGGCGCCGGTCTCCTCGCCCATCTCGCCGACCGCCGAGCTGAAACCGCCCGCGCCGCAGTCGGTGACCGCGCGGAAGAGGCCGCGGTCGCGCGCCTCGAGCAGGCAGTCGAGCACGCCCTTCTCCGTGACCGGGTCGCCGATCTGCACGGCGTGGCTCGACTCGGTCTCGCTGTGCTCGGACAGCTCGATCGACGAGAAGGTCGCGCCGTGGATGCCGTCACGGCCCGTGCGTCCACCGACGGCGACGATCAGGTCCCCGGGCAGGACGCGCTTCTCCACGTGGCTCCTGCGCATCAGGCCGACGGTGCCCGCGTAGACGAGTGGGTTGCCCACGTAGCCCTCGTGCACCCACAGCCCGCCGTTCACGGTCGGGATGCCCATGCGGTTGCCGTAGTCGCGTACGCCGCCGACGACGCCGCGCAGGATGCGCCGCGGGTGCATGGCGCCCTTCGGGAGCTCGTCGTCGGCGAGGTCGAGCGGGCCCACGAAGAACGCGTCGGTGTTCGCGATCGGCTTCGCGCCGAGGCCGGCGCCGAGGATGTCGCGGATGACGCCGCCGATGCCGGTGCCCGCGCCGCCGTAGGGATCGATCGCGCTGGGGTGGTTGTGCGTCTCGACCTTGAAGCACACGCCCCAGTCGCCCTCGAACTCGACGACCCCGGCGTTGTCGACGAACACGCTCCAGCACCAGTCCTTGTCGAGCGTGCGCGTGGCGTGGCCGATCGTGCTGCGCAGCAGGTTGTCGATCACCTCGCCCTCGAACTCGACGAAGCCGGTGAGCGTCTTGTGCTTGCAGTGCTCGCTCCAGGTCTGCGCGATCGTCTCGAGTTCGGCGAGCGTCGGCTCGCGGTCGAGCTCGCGGTAGTGCCGCTGCACCTCGAGCATCTCGCGCTCGTCGAGCGAGAGCTGTCCGTCCTTCGACAGGCGGTTCAACGCGTCCGTGTCGAGGTCGCGGATCGGCACCGTGACCGGACCGCGCTGCGCCTCGCCGCCCGGCAGTCCGAACGGCAGGCCCTCCGCGTCGATGCCGAGGCGCTCGATGGTCTCGTTCGCCACGAGGCGGCGACCGATCGTGCGCAGCTGTTCGGTGCTGAGCTGACCGCGCACCTCGAACACGCGGAAGGTGGCCACCGCGACCTCACCGTCGGCGGGCGTCGCGCCGGTGCGGCGCAGCACGCGCTCGACGGTGCGCGCCTGGGGATCCATGACGCCCGGCAGCGGCGCCGCGACGATGCGGTGGGTGCCCGCCTCGGGGGCGGGCGGGGCCTCGCGGGGCGCGATCACGCGGTAGCGGTCCACGACCGGGTCGGCGAGCAGCTCGACCGCGATGCGCTCGACGGCCTCGCGCGTGTACCCGGGCGCGAGGAGGAAGCCGCGCACCAGGCGCGCGTCCTCGATGCCGTCGATCGACAGCTCGCGGGCGCCCTGCACGAGGCGCTCGCCGTCGGGGTCGTACTGGTCCCCGGCGAGCCGCAGCTCGACGCGCCAGGCGTCGGGGAGCGCGTCGGGGGTGGACGGAGCGGACGATGCGGTGGAGGGGCGTGCGGCGCTCATGGGCGCGCGATCCTACTCGCGCGCGCCCCCCGAGCGATGCGCGCGTCGCCCCTGGGTCGCGGGACGCGCTCGGCCCAGGCCTCGGCCGGCGCGGCGCTCCTGCCTTGTGCCGCCGTGGCGCCGGTGCGAGGATCGGGGCGTGAGCACCCCGAAGAAGAACAGCGCCGCCGGCGGCACGACGCCCCTGCCGTTCGAGCAGCGGATCCAGGAGATCGAGACCAAGATCGCGGAGCTGCGCGAGCTCGCCAGTTCGTCGAGCCTCGACGTGGGCGACCAGCTCGAGGCGATGGAGCGCCAGCTCGAGGAGGCGACGGCGAAGACCTACGCCGAGCTGTCGCCCTGGGAGGAGGTCGGCGTCGCGCGGCACCCGCAGCGACCGGTGGCGTCCGACTACATCGAGCACATGCTCGACGACTTCGTCGAGCTGCACGGCGACCGCACCTTCGGCGACGACCGCGCGATGGTCACCGGCCTGGCGACGATGGGGGACCGGCGCTTCATGCTCGTCGGCCACCGCAAGGGGCGCACGACCAAGGAGCGCCTCGAGACGAACTTCGGCTGCGCGCACCCCGAGGGCTACCGCAAGGCCTGGCGCAAGATGAAGCTCGCCGAGAAGCTCGGCCTGCCCGTCGTCAGCCTCGTGAACACGCCGGGCGCGTACCCCGGCATCGGCGCCGAGGAGCGCGGCCAGGCGATGGCGATCGCGGAGAACATCATCGGGATGTTCAGCCTGCGCACGCCGATCGTCGTGCTCGTCATCGGCGAGGGCGGCTCGGGCGGCGCGCTCGGCATCGGCGTGGGCGACCGCGTGCTCATGATGGAGCACAGCTACTACTCGGTCATCAGTCCCGAGGGCTGCGCCGCGATCCTGTGGAAGGACGGCTCGCGCTCCGCGGAGGCGGCCGACGCGCTCAAGCTCACGGCCAAGCACCTGTCGGAACTCGGCGTCGTCGACGAGGTGGTGAAGGAGCCTCTGGGCGGCGCGCACCGCCGACCCGAGGAGACGATCCAGGCGGTCCGCGAGGCCCTCCTGCGCAACCTCGACGCCCTCGACGGGATCGACCTCGACGAGCTCGTCGAGTCGCGGCGCGAGAAGTTCCGCACGATCGCCGGCATCGAAGGGCGCTTCCCGACCGTCTGAGGTCCGACGGGCGTCGCGGCGCGCCAGCGAGGATGCCGGCCCGAGCGCCGGCCTCCGCGCGGCCGAGCGGCGCGAATCCCCGCCCGAATCCTGGCGTGGGCGCCCCAACGCGCCGCCCGTCCGCTGCGTAGCTGCGGCTGCGATGGGTTTCGAGCCGATGGACCGACGAGCCGCTGGGCAACGACCCCCGGCGCCGCCGTGCGTGAGCGGGGCGGCGGCCGGTGCTGCGGGTGCGTCCGGACCGGACGGTCCCCGCGCCACCGCCGGCCCCGGTATCGTTCATCGGCGGCCGCGCGCGCGGCGCGCCGCGGACCCGGCCGCGGGCTCCGACCCGACCATGGAACACGACTCGCACGACCCCGCCGACCGGCTGCCGACCGGCGCCGCCGACCCCGCCGCGGGGACGGAGCGCGCGAGCGGGCACGAGCCGGACGACCACGAGCTCGTGCGCCGCGCCCAGGCGGGCGACGCCGACGCGTTCGGCGAGCTCGTGCAGCGGCACGAGGGCCGGGCCTGGAGGGTGGCGCGGCAGATGGTCCCCGATCGCGAGGAGGCCCGCGACCTGGCGCAGGAAGCCTTCCTGCGCGTCTACAAGAACCTCGACCGCTTCGACTTCCAGCACGAGTTCACGACCTGGCTCTACCGGATCGTGACGAACCTGGGCATCGACCACCTGCGCCGGCGGCGTCCGGTGGTCGCGCGCGGCGGCGGGGACGACGACGACGGACCCGTCCGCGAGGACGAGGACGAGTCGGCGCCGCAACCGTCCGAGCGCCTCGAACGCGCCGAGACCGGCGCGCTCGTGCGGCGCTGCATCGACGCGCTGCCCGAACACTTCCGGGTCGTGCTCGCCCTGCGCGAACTGGAGGGCCTGACCAGTCAGGAGATCAGCCGCATCGTCGGCGCCACGCCGGTGACCGTGCGCTGGCGCCTGCACCGCGCGCGCAAGCTCTTCGCCGAGCAGTGGGAGCTGCTCGAGGAGCGGCGCGAGCGCCAGCGCCAGGCGGCCGCCGGCGGGCTGCTCGAGTGGGCGAACCTGGACGGCTCCGACGGCCGCGGGACCACCGCCACCGACGCGAGCAGGACCGACGAGAGCAGGACCGACGACACGCGGACGGACGGCGCGCGCGAGCGACGCGACGACCGCACGACGGACCGCACGAACGACCGATGAACCGATACGACGAACACGACGCCCGGCCGGACGGCTCCGACCAGGACGGCTGCGAACGCGCGCTCGAGCGCCTGCCCCTGTTCGTGGGCGGGGACCTCGACGCGCGGGACGAGGCCGAGGTGCGCGAGCACCTGACGGCCTGCGCGCCCTGCGCGGCGCGCGCGGACCGGATGCGCGGAGCCTTCGACGCGTACTTCGCGACGCAGCACCGCGAGGCGGCCGACGAGATGGCCGGCGCGGGGCTGTGGCCCGAGCTGCGGGAGCGCCTCTTCGGGGGCGCCGCGACCGGCGACGCGCCGCGCCCCAGCGGCGTCGGCGAGCCCGTCGTGGCTCCCGGCGCGCGCGAGGGCCACGGCGGCGGGGCGGCGTACGAGCCGCTCGAGGACGACATCGCCTGGGAGGTCGCCGGCGCGGGGACCATCGATCCCGCGGGCGTGCGCGGTCCGCGCGCGCTGCGTCTGCTCTTCGGCGGCGTGGGGCTGGCGGCGGGCGTGGTGCTCACCGCGATGGTGCTGTGGAAGCAGCCGCGCTGGGACGGAGCGGCCGACGAGCCGAACGCCGGTGGCGCGCCGATCGCGGCCGAGACGGTCGGTGGGGACGGGACGGTCGAGTCGGGCGGACACGCGCGTGACGCGGCGCTGGCCGACGGTGGACCGGCCACGACGACGCCCGACGCGGCGCTGGCCGACGGTGGTCCTGCGACGGGTGGCCTGACGCCGATCGCGCCCGAGGACGACGCGCAGCGGTTGATCCGCGGCGGCGGCACGGCCGAGGAGCTGCGCTGGCGCCTGGCGCCGAGCGGCGGGTCCGGCCACAGCCTGGCCGGCTCCAACCAGTGGCGTTGATCCGGACCCGGAGACGGCGCGCCCTGGCGGCGCTCCTGGCGACGGCGCTCGCGGCGCCGGCGGTCGCGGCGCACCCCGCTGGGTTGCAGGACGCGCCGCTGCAGGATGCACCGCGAATCGATCCTCCGGACGGTGACGCCCCGGACGGTGACGCCCCGGACGGTGACGCCCCGAACGGTGACGCACCGAACGGTGACGCCCCGAACGGTGTCGCACCGCAGGGTGACGAGCGACCCGGCGCGCACGCGGATCGTCCGAGCCGCGAGGCGCCGTCGCAGGACGCGGCGGGCGCCGCCGCGCGGTCCGGTGACTTCGACGCCGACGCCTGGGCGCGGCGCCTCACCGCCGGCGACCTGGTCGCGCGCGAACGCGCGTACGACGAACTGGCGGCCCTCGCGTCGCGCCGCCCGCGGGTGCGCGCGTGGATCGGCGAGCAGGCCCGCGTCGGCCGCGGCGAGCTGGCCTGGACCTGCCGCCTGCTCGAGCGCTCCCTCGTGGCGCGCGACGAGCTGACGCGCCTCGAGCGCGTGCTCGACGACCGGCGCGGCGACGGGCCGCGCGGCGCGCAGGCCCTCGCCTGGACCGACTTCCTCGCGGACGCCGAGGCCGCCCCGCTCGTGGTGCAGCTCGGCCTCCCCGAGCGCGGTGGGTTGGCGCGCGAAGGCGGCCCCGAGGGCCAGGGCGGCGACGCGCACCTCGAGGGCCGCTGGCGGATCGAACACCATCGCTTCGTGCTCGGGGGCGGGGCCGACGAGGCCACCGTCGACCTGTTCGTCGAGGCCTTCGTGCCGCAGGTGCCCTGGGCGCGGCGCCTCGACATCGCCCTCTCCGCGCCGACGGCGCCCGGCGCCCGGCCCCTCGTGGTCGAACGGCACCTCGGAGGCGGAGCGGACGGGCTCGTGCCCGCGCGGCCCAGCGGGCTGCGCGGTTCGGGCGCGCCGCTCGAGGGTCCGGGCGCGCCGCTCGAGGGCCCGGGCGCCGGCGCGACCGTCGAGGGCCGGATCCAGGTCAGCGGCACCGTCGGCGCCGACGCGCGCCTGGTCGCCGCCCCGAGCTTCGAGCGCCTCGGGGTGCGCGTGCGCGTCCCCGTCGAGCCGAACGCGCGCTCGAACGCGTCGGCGGCGGGCATCGCGGTGCTCGACGTGGAGACCGGCTCGATCGCCCATGCGCTCGGCATCGCGGGCGGCGACCAGCTGCTCTCCATCGACGGTCGGCGCCTCGTGAGCGCCGACGACATCTCCACGCAGATCGAGCGCGCGGCGCGGCGCGGGCACGTGCGCGTGGCCTGGTTCAGCGCCGCGGCGGGCGAGGTCTTCGAGCGCGGCTACGTGGCGCTCGCACCTGGCGTCGCGGCCCCGGGCGTTCCGGCGACGGGTGACGCGCCGCCGACGGCCTCGAACGGCGACGGGGCGCCCGCGCCGATCCCGGACGACGGGAAGGCGCAGAGCGGCGACGCGCAGAACGGCGACGCTCGGAAGGGCGACGCGAGCGGCGGCGAGTGACGCGCGCCGCGCGGCTCAGCGCGGATCCTGGGCCGCCAGCGCCAGCTGCGCGTCGCCGCGCATGCGGTAGGCGGCGCGCACGTCGGGGTGCTCGACCGGCAGGTTCGAGGTGCCGATGAAGCGATCCAGGTCCGCGATCGCGCGCGCCGGCCGATCGAGCGCGAGCAGCACCTGCGCGCGCAGGGCGTAGAGCTCGGGCGAGTCCTTCGGATCGAGCTCGACCGCCTGGTCGAGGTGCCCGAGCGCCATGTTCGGCGCGTCGAGTTGGAAGTGCAGGTCGGCCGCGACCTCGTGCGCGTCGACGAGCAGGGTGCGCGTCGTGCGCAGGAGCTTGCGGTAGCGCTGTTCGATCGACTCCTCCATCACCTGCTCGCGCAGCTGCGTGGCGTAGAACTCGTCCTGCGCCTTCAGCACCGCGACCAGACGCCCGGCGAACTCGAGCGCCTCGGGACGGCGCCCGGTCAGGCTCGCGACGCGCGTCATGCCGTTGAGCGCCTCGATCATGTCGGGCTGGTCCTCGAGCAGACCGCGGTAGCGATCCTCCGCGCGCGCGAACAGACGCTCCTGCTCCTTGCGGTGCCGCGCGATCTCCTTCGCGGGGTCCTTGCCGAGCGGGAGGTCGAGTCCGGCTTCGATCTCGTCCGCCTTCAGCATGTTCGCCTGCGCGAGGCGCTCGCTGACGATCGCCATCCCGAGCGCGACGACGCTGTCGTCCGGATCCTCCTTCTCGAGGTTGAAGTAGATGCGCTCCGCCTCGAGCAGGTCGGTCACCGTGCCCTTGCGCGTGTAGCACTTGGCGATGAGCACGTACATGTCGTTCTCGCTGTCGTCGATCGCCAGGGCGCGCAGGGCCTGGTCGATCGCGCGATCGAGTTCGACGGCGCGGTAGTGGTTGCGCGCGGCCTCTTCGTGGACCTGGAGCTGGACCTCGGGATCGATCTTCGGACCGTCGCTCTGGCAGGCGGGGAGGGCGCCGAGGAGCGCGAGCGCGAGGAGGGGAGCGAGGCCGCGGGCGAGGAGCTTCGTGGACATGTTCTGGGGCGGGGACGCGAGGAGCGGACGGCGCAGGGTATCCGCCGGCGCGGGCCTGGCTACGTCGCCTCTCGCCGTCCTTCGCCGAGGAGGCGGTCGAGGCGCCCCTGCTCCATGCGCACGGAGCGGGTGCGCCCCCCCGACAGGTGGACGAGGCCGGGGGGCGAGCCCTTGCGCTTGTGGACGAGCTTGCGCCGCGCCACGTGGACCTCCGCGCGCCGGGCGCCGGAGAGCGGCGAGAAGTGCACGGCCAGGTGCGCGGCGTCGAGCACGTCCTCGTCGAGCGGCTCGCGGTTCTTCTCCACGCGCAGGATCACGTGGCTGCCCGGCGTGTCGGCGGTGTGCAGCCACAGGTCGTTGCCGCGCGCGACGCGCAGGGTCAACTCGTCGTTGTCGCGTGCGGTGCGGCCGACGAGGATCTCGGTTCCCGCGGCGCTCGCGAAGCGCAGGTAGGGGCGGCGCGGCGCGGCCTTCTGCACGCGCTTGCCGCGCTGCGTGTCGAGCGCGTCGATCAGCTTCTCACCGACCGCGGCGCGCTCGAGCTCGGCCGGATCGTCGCCCGCTCCGAGGCGTTCGAGCAGCTCGGCGAGGCGCGCGCGGCGCGCCTGCGCGCGCTCGCGCTCCTGGGCCAGCGTGCCCGCCGAGCGCACGAGCTTGTGATAGCGCTCGAACACCTTCTCCACGTTCTCCGCGGGCGTGCGCTTCGGGTCGAGCGCGATCGTGCGCGTACCGCCGCCCTCGTCGAACCAGTCGACGAGCTCGATCGACTCCATGCCGCGCCGCAGCCGACCGATCGCCGCCTTGAGCAGTTCGCCGTCCTGCAGCACGCGCTCCGCGTCGTCGACCGCGCGTTCGCGCTGCTCGAGTCCGCGCAGCGTGCGCTCCGCGCCGGCGAGGCGTCGCGCGAGGCGCGTCTCGAGGTGCTTCGCCGCGCGCGCGCGCTCGGTGTCCTCGACCGCGCCGCCGAGCGCCGCGCCGACGCGCCACGACAGCGGCGCGAGGGCGCGCAGCCCGGTGTCCGGATCGCCGTCGGGGACGCCGAACGCTTCGGTGATCGACGGACCCGGGTCGGCCGGCGGACGGCCGGGCGGAGGCTCGTAGGGCTCGCCGAGCGCGAGGCGCGGCGCGCGCCCGCCCTTGGGCGCGCGGGGCGGCACGAGCCAGTCGAGCACGCGCCCGCTCGCGTCGAGCAGGAGCAGGTTCGCGTGGCGCCCGACGAGTTCGGCCAACAGCTCGCAGCGCCCGGCGTCGTTCGCGAACTCGAGCGCCGCGATGCGGTCCTGCTTGACCGGTGCCACGCGCCGCAGCGTCGCACCGTCGAGCGCCTTGGCGACGCGTTCGTAGAACGGCCCGACCGCGCCGTCGTGGCGATGGACGCGGCCGGTCTCGAGGTGCAGCCGCGGACCGTCGGGGCTGGCCGACAGGCGCAGGCGACGCACGCCGTCCCACGCGTCCGACTCGAGGACGACGAGCAGGTCGCGCGGCGGTAGGGCCGCGGCTTCGCGCACGACGCCTCCCACTACGAGACGGGCGAGCTCCTCGCAGAGCTCGCCCACCTGTCGCGCGGAGAGGGCGCTGGGCGCCGCAGGGGTCGCGTCGCCGCTCAGGCGAGCTCCTCCTTCACGCTGTAGCGCCACTCGAGGTCGGCGGGCTCCCAGTCGATGGTCTGGCCACCGAAGAAGATGTCGAGCTCGGTCGCGGCCGACTCGGCGCTGTCGGAGCCGTGCACGAGGTTGTTCGAGAAGCTCATGCCGTAGTCACCGCGGATGGTGCCCGGCGCCGCTTCGCGCGCGTTCGTCGCACCCATGAGGTTGCGCGTGACGGCGATCGCGTCCTTGCCGGCGAGCGCGAGCGCGACGACCGGACCCGAGCCCATGAACTCGACGAGGTTGTTGAAGAAGGGGCGTTCCTTGTGGACCGCGTAGTGGCGCTCGAGCACGTCGCGTCCGAAGACCTCCATGCGCAGGCCGACGAGCTTGAGGCCCTTGTTCTCGAAGCGGGAGACGATGGCGCCGACGAGGCCGCGTTGGACGGCGTCGGGCTTCAACAGGACGAGGGTGCGTTCCATGGGTTCGTGAGAGGTGCGTGGGCGGGTGGGCCTGGACGGGTGGCGAGCGGCCTGGCGCTCGTGTTCGGGCGCGGGAGTGTAGCGGCGCGGCCGCGGCGTCGGATTCGTCGCGCCGGGCTTGTTCGCGCTTCGCCATGCCCTTCGCCATGATGGAGGACATGGGAACCGAAGGGACGGACGAGCGCGGGGCGCGCGGCGACGCCGAGTCCGACGCGGAGCGCGCGGCGGGGGAGCGCGGCCCGCGGGCCGAGCGCGGCGCGGCGTCGAGCGAACCGCGCTGGATGTCGGTGAGCGAGGAGGTCGTGCGCGCGAACACGAGCCGCGGCGCCGGCGCGGGCATCCAGTTCGGCGCGGTGATCGTCGTCTTCACGCTGGCGGGCGTGTGGGCGGACCGGCGCTTCGACACGCTGCCGCTGTTCCTGCTGATCGGACTGGCGCTGGGGTTCGGCGGGGGCCTCTTCCACCTGATGCGCACCTTGGGGGGCGGTCGGCGCGACGCGGGGTCCTGACCGATCCAGCGCGCGTGCGCCCCGCGCGCGCGGTGCGCCGCGTGGGCACCGCACGCTCGGCACCGCACGCTCGGTACCGCGCGCTCGGCAGCCTGCGCTCGGCACGATCCGCTGGGCACCGCGACGGTCTCGCCGAGACCTCCTTCGGAACGCCCGCCGGAGCACCCGCGAGAGGGTGGGTGCGACAATCGGTCGCAGGTGCGCGCCGACGCCTCGCGCGCGCTCGGATCCCCGGCGGGGAATCGGCGCGGATCGAGCGGATCGCGGGGCGAGCCGCCGGCTCCGATCGCTACCCTCGTCGCCCGTCATGGCCGTCCACCTCGTCAGCCTCGCGGTCGCCGCGCTCGCCGTCGCCATCGGTCTCGGCGTGTCCGGACCACTGGGGTGGGGCGTGGCGGTCGGCATGCTGCTGGGCGCCGGCGTCAGCGGCTTCGCCGCGGCGGTGCTGCGCAGCAAGGCGCGCGAACGCCCCGAGCACGCGTTCAACGCGTTCGTCGTGGGCTTCATGCTGAAGCTCTTCACGCTGTTCGGCGTCGGCCTCGCCTACTTGGTCCTTCCGGACCTCTCCGAACGACTCGATCCGGTCGGCCTACTGCTCGCGTACGCGGGCACCGCCGTCCTGCTGCTCGCCGTCGGTACGGCGGTGGCGCGTCGCGAACTCGGAATTGGCGCGGCCGGCTCTTGAGCGCGACCTGACGACTCACCACACTGTTCGCGCCAAAAGGCGACGCGGCTGTCGACGAGTTCGACGCGCGCGCCGAGGCGCCCTCCCTCCCGTCCCCCTCGGCCCCCACGCTCCGGCTCGTGCGCAACCTCCTCCACGTGCGATTCCTCGTCGTCCTGGGAATCATCGTCGGTGCCTGCACGCTGAACACCGCGCTCGTCCCGCACCACCATGCGGACAGCCCGTTCACGCAGCTGTTCATGCACCTGCAGCCGGAGAAGCTGGTGGCCGGTGGCGGTGACCACGGGCACGAGCAGGACGGTGAGGAGCATGCGGCTGGCGAGCATGCGGCTGGTGAGCACGCCGCCGGCGATCACGCGCACGAGACCGAGTACGTGGCGTCGTTCGACTTCCCGCTGCTTCCGGCGGCGATGGACATGGACGCCGGTCGTGACGGTTCGCAGCTCGTCCTCACGAACCTGCAGATCTTCCAGATCGCGTCGATCCTGCTGATCTTCGTGTGCTTCAGCGGCGTCCCGACCTACCTGCGCACCGGCAACGGAGACGCGACCACGCGCCTGTTCGCCGGCTTCGCCCTGTGGGTGCGCGACGAGGTCGTCCAGCCGATCATGGGCAAGGAGATGGGGGCGAAGTGGACGCCCTACTTCCTGGCCGTCTTCTTCTTCATCGCCTTCATGAACCTCGGCGGGTTGATCCCGCACTCGGCCACGCCGACCGCGAGCATCTTCGTGACGATGGCGATGGCGACGCTGACGCTCGTGCTGATGCTCGCCGGTGGGATGATCGCCCAGGGGCCGCTGGCCTTCTGGAAGAACCTCGTCCCGCACGTGCCGCTGTTCATCTGGCCGCTGATGTTCGTGGTCGAGGTCATCGGCCTCGTCATCAAGCCGGTCGCTCTGATGCTGCGTCTGTTCGCGACCATGACCGGCGGTCACCTGGTCGTGCTCAGCTTCATGGGCATGCTGTTCTTCTTCGCCGCGCAGTTCGGCAACGCGGCGGGCTACGGCGTGGGCTTCTTCCTGTCCGTGCCCTTCGGCGTGTTCATCATGATCATCGAGGCCTTCGTGGCCCTGCTGCAGGCGTACATCTTCACGCAGCTGTCGGTGATCTTCATCAACATGGCGCTGCACCCCGAGCACTGAGCCGCGGCGCGCCCCTCCACCTTCCGTGCACGGCCGGCGCACCTGCGGCGGTCCGACCAACACCACACGACCCAACCCCGGCCCTCGGGCCACCACACCTCCCACACGAGATGATCCAAGAGCTCTCCAAAGAAGCGGTCGAAGCCGGCTACAGCCTCGCCAAGATGGGCGCCGGTATCGGCGCCGGACTCGCGCCCCTCGGTGCCGGCCTCGGCATCGGCAAGATCGGCGCGGCCCAGGCCGAGGGCATCGCCCGCCAGCCCGAAGCCGCCGGCGAGATCCGCGGCGGTTCGCTCCTCCTCGCGGCGCTGATCGAGGGTGTGGCCCTCTTCGCCGTGGTCGTCACGCTGCTCGCCGTCCTCTGAGCCGCTGATCGTCGCAGGTGCGCCGCGGCGGCGCGCCGATCGTCCCGACGGGCGGTCGGCGCGTCCGCCGCGCGCCGCAGGACCCGCGACGCCCACCGCCTCGGGCGCGACCGCGTTCGGAGCGGACCGGCACCCCCGCGTGCCTCCCCGCGGCCGGCCGGAGCAGGCCCTCGCCGCTCGAGCCGCCCATCCCGATAGACCACCTGGCCCACGACCCCGTCGTCATGCCGATCCATCTCTTCCTCGCCGCCGAAGGAGGCTTCAACCCGCTGTCGCTCGACGGTGGCGGTGGTGCCTTCTGGACCTGGCTGATCTTCCTGCTGGCCCTCGTTCCGATCTGGAAGATGGTCATGGGACCGATCACCCGCGCCCTCTACGAGCGGGACGATCGCATCAACGAACTGAAGACGCGCGCGGAGCAGGCCAGCGAGGCCGCCGAGTCCGCCAAGTCCGAGGTCGAGGTCAAGCTGGGCGAGGCGCGCGCCGAGGCCCAGAAGATCCTCCAGGCCGCCCGCGAGCGCGGAGAGGTCCGCGAACGCGAGATCGTCGACAAGGCCAAGGAAGAGGCGAACGCCCTCCTGGAGGCCGCCAGCGCCCAGATCCGCGCCGAGAAGGACAAGGCGCTCGCCGCGATCCGCGCGGAGGTCGTCGACCTCTCGCTCGGCGCCGCGAGCAAGGTCCTCGAGCGCAACGTGACGAGCGAGGACGACCGCCGCCTGGTCGAGTCGCTCGTGGCCGGTGCCGGCCAGCCCGGAGCCTGATCGATGATCGGTCAAGTCGCCCAGAGGTACGCCGAAGCGCTGTACGACCTGGCCCGCCGCCAGGGCGTGCTCGAGCAGGTGTCCACGGACGTGGCCGCCCTCGGGCGCGAGACCGCGCAGGATCAGGTCGCCGCCTTCCTCGTGAACCCGCGCATCGAGCGGGCCGAGCGCCAGGCCAAGCTGGCCGCGGTCACCGGCGGGTTCCACCAGCTCACGCAGAACTTCGTGAGCCTGTGCTTCGACAAGGGCCGCGAAGCGGTCCTGTGCGAGGTGGCCGAGGCCTTCCGCCTGCGCCAGCTCGACGAGGCCGGCATCGTCGAGGGCGTGGTCGAGTCGGCCCGCCCGCTCGACAGCGCCGAGGTCGATCGCCTCGCCGCCCACCTGGGCACGCGCCTCGGGAAGACCGTCCAGCTCGACAACCGCGTGCGCGCCGACCTGGTCGGCGGGTTCCGCGTGACCGTCGGCAGCTCGATGATCGACGCCACCGTGCAGGGCCGCCTCGAGGACCTGCGCGACCGCCTGCTCACGGTGCCGCTCGCCTGAACCGGCGCCGAACGACCCAACCGACCGGCGCCGCCGGCCGCGCACGCGCTGTGCGCCTCCCGGCGGCCCACCTTCCGCACCACCACCCTGCGCGCCCGCGCGCCACAACGAAGGAAACGCACCATGGATCTCCGCCCCGCTGAGGTCACCTCCATCCTCGAGAAGGAAATCGAGAACTACGGTGGCGACAACGCCATGCAGAGCGTCGGCACCGTCCTCACGGTCGGCGACGGCGTCGCCCGCGTCTGGGGACTCGGCGACTGCATGATGAACGAGCTGCTCGAGTTCGAGGGCGGCGTTCGCGGCGTCGCGCTGAACCTGGAGGAGGACAACGTCGGTTGCGTGCTCCTCGGCGACGCGGCCAACGTCAAGGAAGGCGGCACGGTCAAGGCCACCGGGAAGATCATCTCGGTGCCGACCGGTGACGCGCTCCTGGGCCGCGTGGTGAACGCGCTCGGCGACCCGGTCGACGGCCGCGGCCCGCTGGCGGTCACCGAGTCCGACTACCTGCCGATCGAGCAGCCGGCGCCCTCGGTGGTGGAGCGCCAGCCCGTGTCGGAGCCGATGCAGACCGGCATCAAGGCGATCGACGCCATGATCCCGATCGGTCGCGGCCAGCGCGAGCTGATCATCGGTGACCGCCAGACCGGCAAGACCGCGCTGATGATCGACGCGATCATCAACCAGAAGCGCACCGGCGGCGGCGACCCGAACAACCCGGAGCAGGTGATCTGCGTCTACGTCGCGATGGGCCAGAAGCAGTCCACGATCGTGGACGTGGTCAACCGCCTCGAGGCCAACGGCGCCATGGCCTACTCGATCGTCGTCTCGGCCTCGGCCAACGACGAGGCCTCGATGCAGTACCTGGGCGCGTACGCCGGTACCACGATGGCCGAGCGCTTCCGCGACGAGGGCCGTCACGTGCTGGTCATGTACGACGACCTCTACAAGCAGGCGCTGGCCTACCGCCAGGTCATGCTGCTCCTGCGTCGTCCCCCGGGCCGCGAGGCGTTCCCCGGCGACGTGTTCAACCTGCACAGCCGCCTGCTCGAGCGCTCGGCGAAGCTCGCCGACAACGCGCCCGAGATCAACCCGCGCTACAAGAAGGGCGGCGGCTCGATCACCGCGCTGCCGGTGGTGGAGACCCAGGAGGGCGACGTCTCGGCGTACATCCCGACCAACGTGATCTCGATCACCGACGGTCAGATCTTCCTCGAGACCGACCTGTTCAACTCGGGCGTCCGTCCCGCCGTGAACGCCGGTATCTCGGTGTCGCGCGTGGGTGGTGCCGCCCAGCTGCCGGGCATGAAGAAGATCGCCGGTGGTCTGCGCCTCGACCTGGCGCAGTACCGCTCGATGGCGGCCTTCGCCCAGTTCGGTTCCGACCTCGACAAGGCCACCCAGCAGATCCTCACCCGCGGTGAGCGTCTGGTGGAGATCCTCAAGCAGGGCCAGTACCAGCCGGTCGCCGTCGAGGACCAGATCATGATCATCTACGCCGGTACCTCCGGCGCGATCGACGAGCTCGACGCCAAGCGCGTCGGCGAGTTCGAGAAGGCCTTCATCGAGCTGGTGCACGACTCCTACTCGGAGGTGCCGGCCGAGATCCTCGACACGAAGAAGCTGTCGGACGAGGGCAAGGCCAAGCTCGACGAAGCGGCCAAGCGCACGATCGAACAGCTCGGCTGAGCCGACGCCGCAGAAAGCTCGAGTCGCACCGACCCGCACCTCTTCCCTGACCCGCACGCCCTGACCCCATGGCCGGTATTCGCGAACTGCGCGGACGGATCAAGTCCGTCGGCAACATCAAGCAGATCACGCGCGCGATGGAGATGGTCGCGACGACCAAGCTGCGTCGCTTCCAGGACCGTGCCGTGGCCTCGCGTCCGTACGCGGACGAGATCACGGCACTGGTCGGGCGTCTCGCGTCGGTGCTCGGCGAGCAGGTCGACGAACTGCCGCTGTTCCGCAAGGGCGACGGCGACAAGGTCGCGGTGCTGCTCGTGAGCTCCGACCGCGGTCTGTGCGGCGCCTACAACTCGAACGTGTTCCGCGCGCTCGAGGAGTGGATGCGCTCCAAGGGCCTGGGCAAGGACCAGGTCGACTTCTTCGTCTACGGCCGTCGCGGCTACCAGTACCTGTCCAAGCGCGGCTACCACGTGGAGCGCTTCATCGTCGAGCCGCCGCTCGAGGAGATGGACTTCACCAACGCCGCCAAGACGGCGGAGATCGTGACCGAGGCCTTCCTCTCGGGCGCGTACAGCGAGGCGAAGCTGCTCTACACGGCGTTCAAGTCGATGGTCCGCTTCGATCCCGAGATGGCGCCGTTCCTGCCGGTCTCGGGCGACGCCCTCGGCGCCGACGAGGAAGCCGCGACCGGCGGCGACGTGATCCTCGAGCCGGACGCCGAGGCGATCTTCGAGTCGCTGCTGCCGCGCTACCTCGAGACGCGCATCTACAACGCGCTGCTCGAGTCGCTGACCAGCGAGTACGCCAGCCGGCGCTTCTCGATGAAGAACGCCACCGACGCGGCGACCGACATGCAGGCCGAACTCAAGATGGTCTACAACCGCAAGCGTCAGGAAGGCATCACGATGGACCTGCTCGACATCGTCGGCGGCGTCGAAGCCCTCCGCTAGACGACCCGGCCACGCACGCTCCCAGGCGGCCGCCGCAGCGGCGCCGCGCCCACCGAACACCGCTCCCGCACTCCCTTCGAACCTCCCGCTCTTCGCCAGAGCGGAATCGCCATGAGCACCGCCACCAGCAGCACGACCGGTCAGGTCGCCCAGGTCTTCGGCCCCGTCGTCGACGTCCGCTTCGAGTCGGGCCACCTCCCCGCGATCTACAACGCCCTTCGGATCGACGACGCCGAGCGCGGCGTGCGCCTCACGCTCGAGGTCGCGCAGCACATGGGCAACGACGTGGTGCGCTGCGTCGCCATGGCGTCGACCGACGGTCTGCGCCGCGGCATCGCGGTCGCCGACACCGGCGCGCCCATCTCGGTGCCGGTCGGTGACCGCACCAAGGGTCGGATCTTCAACCTCCTCGGCGAAGCGCTCGACACGGTCGCGCGCGGCGAGGTCGGCGACGGCGAGACCGCGCCGATCCACCGCCCGGCGCCGGCCTTCGAGGAGCAGGAGGCGATCAGTGAAGTCTTCGAGACCGGCCTGAAGGTCGTCGACCTCTTGTGCCCGTTCGCGAAGGGCGGCAAGATCGGCCTGTTCGGCGGCGCGGGCGTGGGCAAGACCGTCCTCATCCAGGAGCTCATCCGGATCACGGCGGTCGAGAAGGGCGGCTTCAGCGTCTTCTGCGGCGTCGGCGAACGCACGCGCGAGGGCAACGACCTGTGGCTCGAGATGACCGAGGCGCAGTACACGACGCCGGAAGGTGAGACGCAGAGCGTGATCGACAACGCCGTGCTCGTCTTCGGTCAGATGAACGAGCCCCCGGGCGCGCGTCTGCGCGTCGCGCTGTCGGGCCTGACGATGGCCGAGTACTTCCGCGACACCCGCGGTCAGGACGTGCTCCTGTTCGTCGACAACATCTTCCGCTTCGTGCAGGCCGGCTCCGAGGTGTCCGCGCTCCTGGGCCGCATGCCCTCGGCCGTGGGTTACCAGCCGACGATGTCGAGCGAGATGGGCGCCCTGCAGGAGCGCATCACCTCGACCAAGAAGGGTTCGGTCACCTCGATGCAGGCCGTGTACGTGCCCGCGGACGACATCACCGACCCCGCGCCGGTGGCGACCTTCGCCCACCTCGACTCGACGATCCTCCTGGAGCGCTCGATCAGTGAGATGGGCATCTACCCCGCGGTGGACCCGCTCAAGTCGACCAGCCGCATGCTCGACCCGCAGGTCGTCGGGGAGGAGCACTACAACGTCGCCCGCGAGGTCCAGCGCATCCTGCAGCGCTACGCCGACCTCAAGGACATCATCGCGATCCTCGGCGTCGAGGAGCTCTCGGACGAGGACAAGATGGTCGTCGCGCGCGCGCGCCGCATCCAACGCTTCCTCAGCCAGCCGTTCTTCGTGGCCGAGCAGTTCACCGGCACGCCCGGCGTGTTCGTCCCGCGCGAGGACACGGTCCGCTCCTTCAAGGAGATCGTCGAGGGCAAGCACGACACGGTCCCCGAGTCGGCCTTCATGTACAAGGGCTCGATCGAGGCGGTGCTCGAGGCCGCCTCGAAGATGTGATCGACGCGCGGAGTCGCCCCGGGCGACGCCGCGCGCTCGCCGCTCCTCACACCATCCCGACCGCTCGTCCGCTCCCGCTCCGCACGCCGCCCACGCCATGGCCGACCAACTGACCCTGCGTGTCATCACGCCCGAACAGATCGCGCTCGACGAGCCGGTCAAGTCGGTTCAGCTCCCCGGTCTGGACGGCTCCCTCGGGATCCTGCCGCGCCACGCGCACATGATCACGGGACTCGACACCGGCGTCGCCAGCTACACGGACAGCTCCGGCCGCGAGCACGACATGTTCGTGAACGGCGGCTTCGCCGAGGTCTCCGGCAGCACCGTCCGCGTCATCACGCGCTCGGGTGAGATCGCCGACGAGATCGACGAGGAGCGCGCACGCGACGCCGAGAAGCGGGCGCGCGAGCGCCTGGACCAGGCGCGTCGCGGCGAGCTCTCCGACGTGGACGTGCTCCGCGCCGAGGCCGCGCTGCAGCGCGCCGTCCTGCGCCTGCGCACGCGCAACCGCCGGCGCTGATCCGGGGACGAAAGGCCCCCGGCGCCGCGCGTCTCGCGCACGCGGCGCTCGCGGGATCGGCCGCGGGTGCTGCGGAGCCGCCACCGACCGTACGCACACGGCTCCCGCGCTCGCGCGGGGCCGTCCGACCTCGAAGCCGACCCCGAACGCGGGCTTCACGCCCCGGCCCCATGAGCACCGGATCCTCCTCGGTCGCGACGACCGATCGTGCCGCCAGTTGGCGACGCACCCACACCTGCGGCGAGCTGCGGCGCGAGCACGTCGGGCAGGAAGTCGTCCTGAACGGCTGGGTCGCGGGCCGCCGCGACCACGGTGGGATCTACTTCGTCGACCTGCGCGACCGCTACGGGCTGACGCAGGTGACGCTCGCGGTCGAGCTCTCCGACAGCTCCCAGTTCTCGACCGAGTGGGTGGTCGCCGTGCGCGGCGAGGTGGTCGAGCGCGAGGGCGGCAACGCCAACGCCGAGCTGGCGACCGGCGAGATCGAGGTGCGCGCGACCGAGTTCACCGTCCTGAGCCGCGCCCAGGTCCCGCCCTTCGAGGTCGAGGACGACATCGAGACCGCGGTCGAGATCCGCCTGCGCCACCGCTACGTGGACCTGCGCCGTCCGGCGATGACGCGGAACCTCGTGCACCGCTCGCGCTTCATCGGCGCGATGCGCCGCGCGTTCGAGGAGCAGGGCTTCGTCGAGGTGGAGACACCGATCCTCACCAAGGCCACGCCCGAGGGCGCGCGCGACTACCTCGTGCCGAGCCGCGTGCACCCCGGCGAGTTCTACGCGCTCCCGCAGAGCCCGCAGATCTTCAAGCAGATCCTCATGGTCTCGGGGCTCGACCGCTACTTCCAGGTGGCGCGCTGCTTCCGCGACGAGGACCTGCGCGCCGATCGCCAGCCCGAGTTCACGCAGCTCGACATGGAGATGTCGTTCGTGGGCGAGGAGGACGTGTTCGCCGCGTGGGAGACCGTGATGCAGTCGGTCTTCCGCGACGTGATGGACATCGAGCTCGCCACGCCGTTCGAGCGCCTGACCTGGCGCGAGGCGATGGACCGCTTCGGCTCCGACAAGCCCGACCTGCGCTACGGCGTCGAGCTCACCGACCTGGCCGAGTGGGTGCCCACGAGCGGCTTCAAGGTCTTCGAGTCGGCGCTCGAGCAGAAGAACGGCCGCGTCATGGCGATCTGCGTCCCCGGCGGCGGCGCGGCGATCAGTCGCGGTCAGATGAAGCCGCTCGAGGCCCAGGCCAAGGAGCTCGGCGCGAAGGGCCTCGCCTGGTGGAAGCCGGGCGAGAGCGGCGGCGGCGCCGGCCCGATGGCGCGCTTCTGCGAGGGCGCGGTGGGGGAGGACCTGCTGCGACGCCTCGGCGGCAGCGAG
>Ga0180430_10001326_pt1 | contig 24413 bp, 14 predicted proteins | sample SS_ome_9_FD_132999 | JGI IMG/M metagenome (GOLD analysis project Ga0180430, IMG submission 132999) | Hypersaline lake sediment archaeal communities from the Salton Sea, California, USA - SS_1_S_2 metaG | ecosystem: Environmental > Aquatic > Non-marine Saline and Alkaline > Hypersaline >... | reverse complement strand
GACGATCGTAGCTCGCCAGCACGATGATGGCGGGCGAACGCAGGCTCACGGCGACGGAGTGGATCACCTCCGTCCCCCGCCAACCGCGGGATCTCTCGATCCAGGAGTCGATCGCGTGGGTCGAGAAACTGCCACCGTCGTCGACATCCACCACCTCCGCGTGCCCGAGAAAGAGAAGCCCGACCGCCCGCCGGCAACCACAGATGTTCACCGGCTGCCACAGCCGGTTCAATACCAACACGCGCCTGTCCAGTGGATCCATCGGTCTCGTGGACTCGCGGCAGTGTAGCGATTCCCGTCTCCCGATCAATCGCGAAGTTGTCATCGTCCGACCACGGGTTTCGAGGGCCTGTTGCTGCCTGAACATGAGGTGTTCACAAGCGAACGGCGCCCTCTTGCGTGCCCATTTTCTACTTGGCGAATGCGACGAATTTGTGCATCTTCACAAACCCTGCTTCGCCCACCGGCAACGCCGGTCACCGACACACGAAATACGATATGCTGGACGGCCTTCGAACGAGACCGAGACTTTCTCGTGTTTCCGCGTTTGCCGGGGTGTGTCTCGCCGTCTCCGGTTCCCTGCTCGGTCAGGGCGAAGTCGATCCCAACGACATCTGGTATCGGGCCTTCCTTCTCGTCCAGGCCGCCGAGGAGGACGAGGCGAAGGGACAGCATCTGCACGCCCTCAACAAGCTGAACGACGCCGAACCGCTCTACCGGGGACTCGCCGAGCGATTTCCCGACTTCCAGCCCGAGATCGTCCGGCAGCGCCGTCACCTCATTCTCGAGAAGCGGGATTCGCTCCGAAACCTGATGCGAAACCGGGGCACCCACTCCGGGGCGGGAAGGGCCGTCCCCCACTCGCCGTCCGTGGCGTCTCCCACGATTTCGTCGAACTCGATTTCCTCCAACTCGCAGTTCGCCCCCCCTCCGATGCGGCGTGTCGAGACGCTCGACGCCCGTCCCGAGTTCCTGGGTCCCGATTCCCACCCGAATGCGCCGGGCACCGAGTTTTCCGAAGAAGTCACCATCTCGACCGACAGCGGAGGCATCCCCCTGCCCTCGTGGGACGACCGGTCGAGCCGCACCCAGCCGCGCCCGAATGCCGTCATCGGAAACCCTCCTCCGCCGGGAGCGGTGGCGGGATCCCTGCTCGAGGATCTCGAGAAGAAGGAAAACCTGATCGACTACCTCAACCGGGAGAATCTCGATTTGAAGCAACAGTTGGCGGACCAGGACCGGGCGGTCCGGGAAGCCGTGGCAGAAGTCGAACTGGCCCGGCGCGAGCGCGACCGGATTGCGCGGGAGATGCACGAGAAGCTGGCGAACGGAGCCACCCGCAGCGACGCCCGGGTCCGGCAGCTCGAGTCCCTGCTCGCTCAGGCCCTCGATCAGCTCGACAAGGCGAACGCCCTCAACAAGAAACTCTTCGCCGAGGTCGAGAGCTCCCGCAGCGAGATCGGAAGACTGCGGGAACGCCTCGCCATGGTCGAGCGGGAGCGCGACAGCCTCCTCGAGGTCGTCAAGGGCAACGGCACAGGGGGCAAGGCGCTCAAGGAACTGATGGACCGCAACCGAAAGCTCTCCGAGCAACTCGACCGGGCTGAGCAACTCGCGAGCAGTCTCTCCGAGTTGAACAAGAAGAAGGATGCCGACATCGCCCTCCTCAAGTCGGAAATCCAGAAAGTCCGGGTGGAACGCGATCGCCTCGTCGCCGAGAGCGAGACGCACCAGAAGAGCATCGACGAGCTGCAGCGGAAGCTCCGCATGTTGTCCGATGGCCTCTCGCTCGAGGAACGCGAATCCCTCACCGAGGTGAGTGCTCTCGAGAGGCAGGAGAACGAGCTCCTTCGCTCCCTGGTGTTGAAGCAGCTTCGCCGCCAGGCCCAGCTCAAGCAGGCCAAGGAGCTCATCCTGCGCCAGCTCGATTCACAGGTCGGGGACCGGGCCGAAAAACTTTACGGTCTCATCGAGGACATGGCGACCGGTCCCCAGCTGACCGAGGAGGAAAAGGCGCTCTTCCGCACTCCCCAGTTCGCCGAGATCATCGAGGCCGCCAGTCCACCCGACTCCGCAGACGATTCCTCCACCGCAGACCCGCCCCCGGCCAACGGGACGAACGTCGTCTCGGCCACTCTCGTCGCGGCGGGCGATGGCGCGGCACCCGGCGACAGCGTGATCGACGGCCAGAAACTCAGCGTGGAACTGGAACAGATCGAGAAGGCCGCGCGACTCGACTTCCAGGAGCGGCGCTATGCGGAGGCCGAGGCCGGTTTTCTCCGCTACCTGCATTTCCGCCCCCGCAGCGTCAGTTGTCTGTGCAACCTCGGCATCCTCAAGATCGCGATGAAAAACTACAGCGAGGCGCAGAATTTCTTGGAACGTGCCCTCGCGCTCGACGAGGAATCCGGCCTCGCCTACTACCTGCTCGGGCGGGTTTTCTTTCTCCAGGGCGATGACGAGGCCGCGCTCGAAAACCTGGAGAAGGGCCTCGTTCATGAGCCCGAGAATGCAAAGGCACACAACTGCGTCGGGGTGATCTCGAGCCGCAAAGGCTGGGTGGGACGGGCGGAGAAAGCGTTCAGTGAAGCGGTCACGCTCGATCCGCAATATGGTGACGCGCATTTCAATCTCGCCGTGCTCTATGCGACACGCGAGGAGCCCGATCCCGAGAAGGTCCAGAGGCACTACATCCGTGCGCGCGATCTCGGCATCCCCCGGGACGACGCGATCGAGAGTTTCCTCCAGCGCGCCCAGGGGGGAGATGTGACCCTGGGTATGCGATTCCCGCAGTAGCCGCGGCGGTCACGCCGTGGCCCGATCCACTACCGGCTCCCGATTCGGCCAAATCCGTCACCGGGGCGGCTGGCTAATCACTCTCATCCCTCCACGGCCCCTTCACGGCACCGGCACGGCAGGCTCACCTTCCGTCCGCGCTGCGTCCGGGCGCTTGACCCGCTCCGGATTCCACCCACGCTCTCGCAGGAGCCTGATGACGCTGTCGTCCCCGACGAGATGAGCCGCTCCCATGAGGAAGAGCGTGACCTTGCCGGACTCCAGCGCCGCCTCGATCTCGGGAATCCAGTTCGCGTTGCGGCGGGTGAGGAGCAGAGTCCGCTCGGTCGATCCCGGTGGCATCTGCTCGTCGATCAGCTCGGTGAGCCGGTCGACGTCCCCCGTCTTCCAGCTTTCGATCATTTGATCGAGGGCGGCGTGCGACTTCTCCCCGACATCTCCCAGCGCCTCGACGAGCATCGCATCGACCTCCGCGGCCGGGAGCGAATCGAACAGGGTGAGTTGGTATTCGATCGTCTCGAGTCCGCGTGTGGGCTTGTCGTGCGCCAAACACCACTCGTAGATCTGCTCCTCCAGCCCGAGATTCGGACGTGCCCCCATGCGCATCGCCTCGATGGTTCCGATCGAAAACAACACCATGCCCGGTTTGAGCCCGTCGAAGGAGTCGTGCGGACGCCCCAACTCCTCGAGATACTCGCGCAGGAGCGACAGCGTACCGGCACCGAGGTGATCCGCGAGGGTTTCGCCGCTCGGGAGCGATCCCAGATCACGGATCCGTCGCGACGTTTCCTCCTTCTTGGTTTCCGCCACGTCGATCTCGAACACCACCTCGTCCGCTTCCTCGAACGCCTCGCCATAGGCGGGAGAGACCGGAAGGTCCGCGGGTCGCAGGAGGTGGACGGAACCGGCGAGCAGCACCGAGCCGCCTTCGGCTTCCACCCTCCAGAGAACGGCCGGCGCATCCGCCTGCCCCGGATCGGTCCCGGGCTTCTCGGCGAAACAGGAATAAGCTCCGGAAGAGAGGAGAATCGCGATGAGGAGTAGGTGCTTCATCAGGGCCAAATTGCCGATTGGGTTTACCCCAGATCCGAGTCATTCTACGCCTGAGTTCGACCCGTAATCCAGCCCTGACTCATGGTTCTTTTCCGCATCCTCCCCCTCATTTCCCGCTTCACACTCCCGTGCGCCCTCGTCTTCGTCACCGCCGAATCACCGGTGAGCGCAGAGGACACCTGGAAAAAGCACGTCATCATGGAAGGGGGCCGGAACAGCACGGCCGTCGCGGCCGACTTCGACGGCGATGGGGACACGGACGTGATCACCGGGTATGACGGCAAGGTCAGCCTCTTCGTCGCCCCCGAGTGGACGGAGGTCGTCCTGCACCGTCTCCCGGGGATGAAAGGCACGCTCATTCACAGCGACGTGCTCGACGTCGACGGCGACGGCGACACGGACTGGGCCGGGAGCCTCGCGCATGACCGGCCCTTCTGGCTCGAAAACCCCGGAAAGAACGAGGGTCCATGGACGCCGCGCATCATCGATCACGACATCGACGGAATCCACTGCATCCTGACCGCAGACGTCGACAACAACGGGAGGCCCGACCTCATCATCAACAATTTCAAGCCCGAGGGACCGCTCGCCGATTCCGTGGCGTGGTTCGAGATCCCCGACAATCCCAGGAGCGCGCCACACTGGAAACGCCATGTCTTCGCCGACCGCACCGCTCGCGGGGGCAGTCACTACTTCGGGTTCGGAGATATCGACGGCGACGGCTGGAACGAGATCGCGATCGGCGCCAAGGGCGCTCCCTTCGAGGATGGCAACTGGTTCGCCTACTGGAAGAATCCAGGGAGTGAAGGGGTGCGGGGAGCCTGGGAAAAGGTCGTGATCGCCGAGGACCAACTGGCCGCGACGAACATCCTTCCCGCCGACGTGAATCGAGACGGCGCGATGGACTTCTTCGCCTCCCGTGGCCACAGCGCCGGGGTGATCTGGTTCGAGGGGCCCGGCTGGACCGAGCACGAGATCGATCCGGAAACGAAGTCACCCCACAGTCTCGCCATGGCGGACTTCGATCAGGACGGGGACCTCGATGCCGCGGCCTGCGGGTTCGAGAGCAAGCTGGTGCGCTGGTACGAGAACGACGGCACGGGCCGATTCACGATCCACACCCTCGACGATGACCAGGAATCCTACGATCTCCGTGCCGTCGACATGGACGGCGACGGAGACCACGACTTGCTCAACGCGGGGCGTGCGACCGGCAACGTGGTCTGGTACGAGAATCCCGTGAAGTGAGAAGTCCGTCCTCGTGCGGATCTCACATCTCGAGAAAATTCTTCAACAATTTCTTCCCCTCCCCGGTCAGAATCGACTCGGGGTGAAACTGCACGCCGGTAACGGGCCATTCCCGGTGCCGCAGGCCCATGATCTCGCCCTCTTCCGTCTCGGCGGTGATCTCGAGACAGTCCGGAAAGGATTCCCTCCTCACGATGAGCGAGTGGTAGCGCGTGGCCTCGAAAGGATTCTCGATCCCGGCGAACACGCCCTTCCCGTCGTGATTGACGAGGGAGGTCTTGCCGTGCATGAGACGCCCGGCCCGCACCACCTCTCCTCCGCAGACCGAACCGATGCTCTGGTGACCGAGGCAGACCCCCAACAGGGGGACGGTCTCGCCGAAGGCCCGGATCACGTCGCAGCTGATACCCGCGTCATCGGGCGTACCCGGACCGGGAGAAATACAGATGCGGTCGGGGCCGAGGGTGCGGATCTCGTCCAGTGTGATCTTGTCGTTGCGAAAGATCTTCATCTCGGCACCCAGTTCGCCGAAATACTGAACCAGGTTGTAGGTGAACGAGTCGTAGTTGTCGATGACGAGCAGCATGGCGATCCCTGATGCCGGAGTGAGGACGTCCAACCTATCGTGCCGGACCGGGAAATTCCACGTGAAAAGGTGGGGGCCGGTAGCGAACACCCCATTCCCGGGCCGGGCGCGGGAGAGGAGAGGCGGGCCGGTCGCGCGGACCCGGCCGATTTCCTCCCGATTCCCGTCACTCCGTCCCTTTGCGTTGAATCCGATCCCCGCGGCTGGTAGGCTCCCGGCGAAGACCATTTCATCGTGAAGGCGCCATTCCCATCCCGACACCTCCATCCGCACGGTTTCGTCGCGTGGGCCCTGCTCGCCATGGCCGTTCTCCCGATTTCCTACGCCGGCATGAACGAATCGAAACTGCGCGAACTCGATCGCACCATCGAGGACGCGATCTCTTCGGGAACGATCCCGGGCGCGGTCCTCCATCTCGAGTCTCGCGGGGCCTCCTACCGCAAGGCGTATGGAAACCGGATGACGAAGCCCTCCGAGGAACCCATGACCGAGGACACGATCTTCGACGTGGCGAGCCTGACAAAGGTGCTCGCCACGACCCCGGCGATCCTCGCTCTGCTCGACGAGGGCAAACTCTCGCTCGATGCACCCGTCTCCCGGTTCATCCCCGAGTTCCTCGAGGGGGGCGTGCTCGAGGAATCGCGGGCTCCCTCCTCCCTGCCCGACGAGGAAAAGGAACGCTACCCGTCTCCAGACGACCGCGAGACCATCACGATTCGGCACCTCCTCACGCACCAGAGCGGGCTGCCCCCGGGAATCTTCCTCAGCAAAGGCGACTTCTGGGGAAATGCCGAGGGAGCGCGCCGCGCCGCCGTGATCGGTCTCAAGGAGAAACCGGGCACGCGCTTCCGCTACAGCGACGTGAACTACATTCTCCTGGGAGAAATCGTGCGACGGGTCTCGGGTCTGCCTCTCGAGGAATTCGTGCGCGAACGCCTCTTCACGCCTCTCGACATGGACGACACCGGCTACCTGCCCGACGCGTCCGAGCAGGTCCGCATTGCTCCGACCGAGTTCATCGAGGAATTCGGACTTCTGCGGGGAATGGTACACGACCCCACCGCCCGGCGCATGCAGGGCGTGGCGGGGCATGCCGGCCTCTTTTCCACGGCCGAGGACATCGCCACCTTCCTGCGCTCCTGGATCGATGCGGGCAAAACGAACTTCCCTCTCCTCGAGGAGACGCGGAAACTGGCTACCGGCAACCAGTTGCCCCAGGCTCTCGGGGTGAAACGCGGTCTCGGTTGGGACATCGAGTCCGCCTTCGCCTACCAGCGCGGAGAACGCTTTCCCCGCGACGGTTTCGGTCACACCGGCTGGACCGGAACCTCGGTCTGGGTCGATCCCGCCTCGGAGACCTTCGTCGTCCTCCTCACGAACCGGAATCACCCGGACGAATCGACCCGGGTGAAGAAACTGCGGATTCGGATCGGCACCCTCGCCGGCGAGGCGGTCGGCTACAGCAAGCCCGTTCCGCTGTCGGATGCCGCGACGGGAGACCCGGCTTCAGCGGTCAGGACCGCTGCCGGGGGAGATCTCGTTCTCAATGGCATCGATTCGCTGGCGAAGGATGACTTCGCTCCGCTCGCCGGCCGCCGGATCGGACTCATCACGAACCATACCGGCATCGCCCGGAACCGGCGTTCCACCATCGATCTCCTCGCCGGGGCGGAGAACCTCGACCTCGTCGCCCTCTTCTCCCCCGAGCACGGAATCCGCGGCACGCTGGAAACGAATTCGATCGACGACGGACGTGACGCCGCCACCGGCCTCCCCGTCTACAGTCTCTACAAGTCCGACGCCCGGCGGCCGACCGGAGACCAGCTCGATGGCATCGACACCCTCGCCTTCGACATCCAGGACATCGGCTGCCGCTTCTACACCTACATTTCCACGATGGGCCTCGCGATGGAGGCGGCGGCCGAACACGGAAAGGACTTCGTCGTTTTCGATCGCGTCAATCCCATCGGAGGACAGATCGTGGATGGCCCGATCCGGACCGGTGACGGAAACAATTTCACCGCCTTCCACGAAATCCCGGTCCAACACGGAATGACCACTGGCGAGTTGGCCCGAATGTTTCGCGAGGAACGCGGGCTCGATCTCGACCTGACCGTCATTCCCGTGGACGGCTGGAACCCCGCGATGCGGTTCGACGAGACCGGCCTTCCCTGGGTCAATCCCTCGCCCAACATGCGAAGCGTGCCCGCCGCCCTTCTCTACCCCGGCATCGGCTTGCTGGAATTCACCAACCTGTCGGTCGGCCGGGGAACACCCACGCCGTTCGAACATGTCGGCGCTCCGTGGATCAACGAGGGCAAACTGGCGAAGCGGCTCACGAGACTGGGTCTGCCCGGGGTCGTGATCCTCTCGACGCGTTTCACTCCGGAGGCGAGCGTCTACGAAGGCGAGGATTGCGGCGGGGTCCGGTTTCTCATCACCGACCGCGAATCGTTCCGGGCGATCGATCTCGGCATCGCTCTCGGACGCGAGATTCAGGAACTCTATCCCCGGACATTCACCCTGGAGGAGAAAGGCAACGTCCTCCTTCGCCATCCCGCCACCCTCGAGGGAATGCTCGCGGGCGACGCCCTCGACGCAATCCGCCTGACGTGGGAACCGGAGGCGGCGAATTTCTTGCAGCGCCGCCAGAAATTCCTACTGTACCCCCGGTAGACGAGCCCTGCGAGGCACCATGGGAAGACGATCCGCAGACGGACAGGACCGGGGAACCGACGGCAACGACATGTCGCGATTCTCCGTGGACAGCTACGAGCGTCCCGAACTGGAAACACCGAACGGAGAGGATCGCATCTTCCTGCACTCGTGCTGCGCGCCCTGCGCCGCCGAAATCATGGATGCCCTCGCGGCATCGCACATCGAGACGACCCTGTTTTTCTACAACCCGAATATCCATCCCCGCGACGAGTACGAGATCCGCAAGCAGGAGAACATCCGCTATGCCGAGAAGCTCGGGATGGACTTCATCGACGGGGACTACAATGCCCGCGACTGGTTCGAGCGGACCGAAGGCATGGAGTGGGAGCCCGAGCGCGGCGTCCGGTGCACCGCCTGTTTCGACATGCGCTTCGAGGTCACCGCGGACGAAGCGGCGAAGCGGGGCTTCACCCTGATCTCGAGCACTCTCGGCATCTCGCGCTGGAAGAACATGGCGCAGATCAACGGTTGCGGTGAAAGGGCCGCGGCACGCCACGAAGGGATGTGCTACTGGAACTTCAACTGGCGCAAGCAGGGCGGGAGCCAGCGGATGATCGAGATCTCCAAACGCGAGGAATTCTATCAGCAGGAATACTGCGGCTGCGTCTACAGCCTGCGCGACACCAACCAGTGGCGCGAAGAGAACGGGCGTCCGAAGATCAAGCGAAAGGTCAAGTTCTACGGCCGCGAGGCGTTGGACGAGTGATCACCGGCATCCCGCCAAGTCTTTTCCCGACGGGGTGACGCGGTCCAGGGCAGGCCCGGACTCGTTTCCCAGTCTGCGCTCGCTATGACCAGAGGCTCGGGGGAAGTTCACGGTGAAGATGACGATGATGTTGGGCGACCTGTCTTCCGCCGCGAAAGAGAGGGTAAATCTCCAGGAGGAACAGGAAAAGGACCGGATGGAGTTGGATTCGGTTTTCCATCAGGTATTTCGGTAGCGTGGGCTTCTCGCCGCCGAGTGTTTCTGTCAGCACCGGTGGTGGGACCCCGCCGCTCCGTGTCAGGGGAGTTCTTCCGGATCGACCACGACGTGCCGGATCGATTCCCGCTTCCAGGTGTAGGCGATGTGGACGCGGCCGTCGGACGCCTGGATCACGGCGGGGTAGGAATACTCGCCCTTCGCCCGTTCCAGCGTGAGCACCGGCTTCCACGCTCGGCCGTCATCGGACAAGGCCACGTTGAGCAAGCTGCGATTGGAGGGGAAGTCCCCGCCCCTCACGGTGTGGTTGTAGACGAGGAGGTGACGACCGTCGGCGAGCGTCACGGCGTCGGTTCCGGAGTTCGGGTTGGGCAGGTGCGTCGGCGCGATGGGAGTCCAGGTCTTTCCTCCGTCCTCGGACCAGCTCTGGGTGATGACGCCCTCGCGCGAGCGGCAGAGCACCTGCAGCCGCCCTTCCGGATGAAAGAGCAGGCTGGGCTGGATCGCGGAAAACCCGGCCGGGCTGGCGACGGGTCCGATCACCTCCCAGGTTTGGCCGAAGTCCGCGCTCCGTTCGAAGTGGAGCCGCCAACCGTCGTGCTCGCTGCTGCAGGGACAAAAGAGAGCGCCGTCGAGGGCGAAGGGCTTGTTCTTCACCGGGCCGATCAGGTTCGGGTTGGGGTCGCCGAGTTTTTCGCTGGTGCCGAGGCGGCGCGGTTCGCTCCAGGTTTTCCCGCCGTCCTCCGACGTCGTTCGCATGCCCCACCAACTGCTGGCCCGACCGATCTCCGGATTCACCACCTTGTAGAACAGCTGGAGCGGACCGTTCTCGACCTGATACAACACCGGGTTGCCGGTGCGATGATCGCGCTCCTCGCCTTCGGTGCCATCGACGACCTGGAGGGGACGAGTCCACTGGTCGTCGACCTGCTTCGCGAACCAGATCACGTTGTCGATGTCAGGCTCGGTCGTGCCTCCGAACCAGGTGGCGGCGATTTCGCCCGAAGGCAGCTCGACAAGGCTGGCGGAATGACAGCTCGGCGTGGGTCTTTCTTCTGGAGCAAAGACGAAACCGCTTGAAACCAACGCGCCCGTGCCCGGTTCGGCCACCGGAGGAAGCTCGATCTGGTCCGGTTCGTGAAGAAGTCGCTCGAGCCGGATGGCGAGTTCCCGCGCCGTCTCGCGATGTTCCTCCCGTCCGGCGAGATTGACCGTTTCCCCGGGATCGACGCGGTGGTCGTAGAGTTCGCGGGCTTGCGGCGCGCCGGTGTCGAAATCGCGCCACTCGGTGTAGCGGAACCGGTCGGTGCGAATCGAGTATCCCATCGTCTCGGGCCGGCCGCCGCGCAGGTAATTCGGGCGCGGCGCCTGGGTCAGGGCCGCTTCGCGCACCGTGGCCGCAGGATCGTCGAGGAGCGGACGCAGCGAGACGCCCTCCAGTTCGGGCGGCGCGTCGAGCCCGCAGAGATCGGTCAGAGTGGGATAAAGATCGAGCAGCTCGACGAGACCAGCGGTGCGGCGTCCTCCCGCCAAGCCGGGAGCCGCAATCAAGAGAGGCACGCGGGCGTCGAGTTCGAACGTAGTCGTCTTGTTGACCAGACCGTGTTCTCCCAAGTGGAGTCCGTGATCGGACCAGAAGACGATGATCGTGTTTTCGGCGAGTCCGAGCCGGTCGAGTTCATCGAGCACCTTGCCGACCTGGGCGTCGAGGTAGCTGATCGCGGCGAGGTGTCCGTGGTGCATCTCCCGGAGGCGATCCGAGGCAAGGCCGTCGCGGTAGCGGGATCCGGTCAGGGCGAGATCCGGAACGTCGGCGGGCGGGGCGACACGCGCCGGCAGCGGGATCGTCTCGCGGTCGTAGAGATCCCAGTATTTCTTGGGAGCATTGAACGGCGTGTGCGGTTTCCAGAAACCGACTCCCAGAAAGAACGGTTCGCCCGCATCCGCGATTTCGCGCAGCGCCTCGATCGCCGCCTTGGCCACGCGTCCATCGTAGTAGGCCTCGTCCGGCACGTCGCGGCATTCCGTGCCACCGCGACTCGACGCCAGGTTGGGCGGCAGCTCGCCTTTCACCTTCGGTTTGTCGGCGCCGTGGGTTCCGTAGTGAAGAACCGAGGGAACGCTCCAGGATTCTTCGTCGCCCTTCCAGTCGTCCTGGCGCCAGTTGTGGAAGATCTTGCCGACACCGCGAGCGTGGTAGCCGTGCTGCCGGAAGAGCTGCGGCAAGGTCACCACCTCCGGATGGGTTTCGCGGAAATGGGTCGGCAAATCCCAGACCCGCAGCGTGTCCGGACGCAGCCCCGTGAGCACGGACGCACGCGACGGATTGCACAGCGCCTGCTGGCAGTAGGCGCGTTCGAAGAGCATGCCGCGTGCGGCAAGCGCGTCGATCTGCGGTGACAGGACATGACCGCTGCCATAGCAACCCAGCTCGACGCGCAGATCATCGACGGCGATGAAGAGGACGTTGGGCGACTTCTCGGGTTCCCTGGCGATGAGTCCCGAAACCAACGTCAGAACGGCAAAGAGTAGAGGAAAGGACTGGGGTTTCATCATAGGAAACGGCGGCATCTCGCCGGCGCTTGTTCAGTCAGGAAATCGTGACGAGACACTACCTCAGGCCGGGACAGAGCATACAAGTCATGGTCGAGAAATCGGGGCGCCGGAAAGTTGTTTCCGCAGCATGGCCACGGTCTCGGCATACTCAGGATCCTCCGCCAGGTTGCGTAGTTCGTGCGGGTCGTTGTCGTGGTCGAAGAGCATCGCGCCTTCGGCGCTACCGTCCCACTCGCTGTAAGCCCAGCGTTCGGTGCGGATGCGGCGGCCCAGAGACCAGCCGCGCGACTGCACAGTGAAGGCGGGCCGGTCCCAGGCGGCCCCGGGATCGTCGAGCAGGGGCGCCAGGCTGGTCCCCTCAAGCGCGGGCGGAAGCGGCAGGCCGGCGAGATCGGCGATCGTCGGGTAGATGTCGACGAACTCCACGACGCGACGGGAAACGCTCCCGGCGGTTTTCTCGCAACGCAGATCGGCGATGATCAGGGGCGACCGAATCGAGATATCGAAGAGGGTTCCCTTGGCGAAGAAACCCTTTTCACTGAGGTGCCAGCCGTGATCCCCCCAGAGCAGGATGACGGTGTTCTCCGCCTGACCGATGGCCTCGAGCGCGTCGAGGACGCGGCCGAGCTGGGCGTCCATGTAGCTGACGCAGGCATAGTAGGCGTGCAACGCGGAACGGGCCTCGGCGGCGGTAAAATCGCGATCTGCGTAGAGGTCGAGATTGCGGCGAGTGTTCAGCGGCGAGACTCCGTCGGGCAGGGTCGGCTCGTTGGCGAAGTCGGGTGGCAGGGGCAGTTCCTCGGCCTCGTAGAGATCGAAGTATTCCCGGGGAGCCTTGAGGGGGACGTGCGGCTTTTGGAATCCGACCGCGAGGAAGAACGGTTGCGCCTCCGCGTCGTGGTTCTCGAGAAAGGCGATGGCCTTGTCGGCATGGGTGATGTCGGGCGTGCCCTTGCCGGCCGGGACGGGACCGAACTGGTTCGCCCCGTTCCGCAGGCGTTCCACCATGCTCGCGGGCGGCGGATCGGCGCGGTAGTGATCGTAGTTTCGTGTCAGGTCCCAGAAATCGGGTTGGCTGCGTCGCTGCTCGGCGCGTTGGCTCGGGAGATACCACGGCATGCGCGAGCGCGTCTCCGGTGGATGGGCGGGGTCGATCTCGCCGTTGTTGCCCGGTTCGTGCCAGATCTTGCCGAACTCGGCGCGGGCGTAACCGTGCTGCTGGAAATGCTGCGGCAGAGTCGGATGTCCCTCGGGCGGAATCAGCCAGGTCTTGTTGTCGAGCACGCGCGTCGCGGTCGGGTATTGCCCGCTCATCACCGAACTACGCGAGGGATTGCAGAGCGGAAAGTTGCAGTAGGCGCGGTCGAAACGCACCCCGCTTTCGGCAAGGCGGTCGAGGTGCGGCGTCTTCGCGACCGGATCGCCGTAGGAGGCGATGCGGCAGTTGAGGTCGTCGACGATGACGAAGAGGATGTTGGGTTTCTCGGCGGTGAATCCCTCTAGCCGGGTCAAAAAGAGAGAGGCGAGAAGGATGACGAGATGGGTCAGGGTTGTTTTCATGGTGGTGATTCTCAGTTGGTCGCAGGGCCGCAGATTTCCTGATCACGCGCTGGTGTAGCCCGGCTGCGCGAGTCGCAGGAAGAAGGGAAAACGAAGGCGAATGACTGTCTTCAGCCCTTCTCCGCTTCCTTTCCGAAAAACAGATCCAGTTCCTGCCGAATCGCTTCGTCCGGTTCGGCCTCGCCGATGGTCATGGTCGGGGAGGCGCCCCGATTGATCCACCAGGCGAGCAGGGCGATTTCTCCCGGGGTCATGGGCTCGCCTTTGCCTTCCGGCGGCATGAAATCGTCCTCGTCCGGATCGATCGTGACCCGGTAGTGCAGTTCGCTGGCTTCCGCGTCGCCGGGTTCGAAGGAAGGACCGTAGTCGCCTCCCCTGGCCAGCCACTCGTAGGTGTCCATGCGCAGGTCGCCCTTCACTTTTCCTTCGCTGTGACACTCGACACATTTGGCGTCGAAGATTGGCTGGATAATGGAGTCGTAGATCAATCGGTCGTTGAGGGCGATCTCTTGCTCCGGTTCGTCTCCCTGGAACGGGGCGAATTCGGTGAGGTAGGTCTCGCCGTGAACCATGTTGCCCCCATAGTGCCCGGCGATGCCGGTCAGAATGACCGTGGCCGCCAGACTGCCCAGATAGAGTGGCTGCCGAACGTCCTTCAACCGAAGCCACAGCGACAGCGCGGTGAGCAGAACCACTCCCAATCCGGTCCAGAGATGGAGGGTGACGAATTTCCCGGTGAAGCCGTCCGCCTCCATGAGAGTGTATCCCAGGATCGTGGCGATGACGCCGCCGAGGAGCGCCATCCACAACATGGGAACCGTGCCCCGGGCGACATCCCGGAAGCGGGAGAACAACGCCAATCCCTCCAGGACGAGGGCTCCGGCGAGAAGACCGATCGGCAGGTGAACGACCAGAATGTGGAACCGGCCCACGAAAATGCCGGGGGACCAGCGATCGTCGAGACCGCCCAGGGCCAGCCAGAGGCAGAGGAGGAGCAGGATCCAGCCTCCGGTGATCAGGCCGAGTGGGAATCCCGGACCCCTTCGCTGTAACGCCGACGCCAATCGGTCGATTCGGTGAATCATTCTTTCGGAGAGTTGTCTGGCTTCCCGTTCAAACCAACAGGTCCTTGAGTTCCCCGGTGCTGTCGGCAAAGCGGGGCAGGTCGAGGCCGAGGCTGCGGGCCTGGGTGAGCCAGAGATTCGCCAGTGGAGTGCCCTCGGCGCAGTGCAGGTGATGGCCGGTCTTGATCCGTCCGCCGCCGCTGCCTGCGGTGACGATGGGCAGACGATCGTATTGGTGGGTGGAGCCGTCGCCGAGACCGGAACCGTAGGTGAACAGCGTGTTGTCGAGCAGGGTGGTGCCATCGGCCTCGGTGATGCGGTCCATCTTTTCGACGAGATGGACGAACTGGTGCATGTGAAACAGGTCCACCTGCTCCAGCTCGCGGGCGTAGTCGATGGGGCTGTGCGACATGAGGTGGTGGCTGAGCGGGGTGTCGGACACGTCCTCGAAGAGGAAAGGCGTATTCCAGCGCTCGGGGCCGACCATCATGGTGGCGACGTGGGTGAGCCCGGTCTGGAGGGCGGCGATCATGAGATCGCCCATGAGCTGGATGAACTCTCCGCGGGGAATGTAGGCGACGCTCGGTTCCTCCATCTCGACTTTGTCCAACTCGTCCTTCATTGCGGCGAGCCGGTCCATCTGCACCTCGATGGCGCGGATCGAGTCGGTGTATTCGGCGAACTTCTGCCGGTCGTCGTAGCCCAGTTTCCGTGTCAGGTCGCGGGCGTCGGCGAGGGCGAGATCGGTGATGGTGCGCTTGTCTCCGGCACGGGTGCCGAAGAGGCGGCGGTAGGCTCGCTGGGGATCATTGATACTGGGAGCGACGTGGTCGCGACCATACCAGGAGATGTTGTCGAAATGGATCGACTCCTTGTTGTCCTTGTGTGTGTTGCAACTGAGTTCGAGCGTGCGGAAAGGCGTGCTCTGGCCCAGGCGGGTGGCGATGACATGGTCCAGGGTGCGGCCCTGCGGCATGGTGAGGGTGGGGTCCTCGTTCGGGATCAGCTCGGAGAGGAAACAGCTGGCGCACTGCGCGTGGGTGTCGCTGCCTCCATGATAGACGCGGTCGACGCCGGTGATCAGGTTTACCTTTGAGGCGACCTTCTTCAAAGGCTCCAGCGTCGGGGTGAAAGTGTGCGGATAGAGTCCCTGGGTGCGCTTGGCGAATTTCTTGCGAAACTCCTTCTGTCCTTCCTTGTCGAGAAAGTCCACCGGATCGAGGTCGGCTTCCCCGGGAAAGAAGGTGCGGCGCATCACGCCGATGGGCACATAAAACATCGCGAATCGCTGCGCGGGCGGTCCCGCGGGCGCGACGGCCTGGAGGCTTTCCAGAAACGGAAGCGAGAGCGTGGCGCCGGTGGCGGTGCGGAGGAACTGGCGGCGGGTGTTCATAGGTTGTTTTCGGTTCGCGGTTCGCGGTTTTCGGTTGGGAATTAGTGGTTGTCGGCCATGGCTTCGGCCGGATGAAATTTGGTTTGAAAGGGTTCGCTGAGGACCACCTGGGTCAGCAGAGAACGGAGCCGGTAGTCATCGGCGGCGGTGGCTTCGACGATGCGGTCGAGCGCGGGATGGTCCGCGGCCTTGATCTCGCGACCGAGGGCGTAGGCGAGGAGATGGCCGGCCAGGGCGCGGGTGAAGCGCTCCTTTTCCGCAAGCAGCCCGTCCTTGAACTCCTCGATCGTTTCGAAGGGGCGCTGGTTGAAGAGGAGCCCGCTGGCATCGATCGGTTGGTCGTTCTCGTAGGTGTCGCGCCAGAGTCCCACGGGATCGTATTGCTCGAGGGCGAATCCGTAGGGGTCGATCTTGGCGTGGCAGGCGCGGCAGTCCGACCGCGTCGCATGGTCGGCGAGTTTCTCCCGGATCGTGAGGTGCTCTCCCTCGGGCCCGCGGGCCTCTTCGTCGAGCGGGGGCACGTCGGCGGGCGGCGGGGGCGGCGGGTTCTTGAAGATCACTTCCACCATCCACGCGCCGCGGGTGATCGGCTGGGTGCGGGTCGCGGTGGACGTCATCGTCATGATGGCGCTGTTGGTGATGACGCCGCCTTCGCGCTTGGAGGTGACAGGCACGCGATGAAATTCGACATCGAGCACCTTGGGCTTCGAGGTCCTCGGAATCCCCCGATAGAAGCCGTCGAGGTGTTCGCTGCGGTAGGAAAAGTCCGAGTGGATGAAATCGAGGATGGGACGATCCTCGACAAAGACGGTTTCGAAGATCAGGAGCGGCTCCAGCATGGTGTGGTTGCCACCGCGCCCGGCAAAGTAATAGTCTTTGAATTCAGATCGTTTCGGTCTGGCGGCGATGAGGGTCTCGATCTTGAGCCACTGCGCGGAGAAGCTGTCGCAAAATCGCTTCGAGCGGCGGTCGTTCATGAGCCGGGCGGCCTGCGCGGCGAGCACCTCGGGATCCTGCAGTTTCCCCTCGTCGGCGAGCGCCAGCAGTTCCTCATCCGGCAGACTGCCCCAAAGAAAAAGGGAAAGCCGGGAGGCGAGTTCGTGAGCGGTGACAGGTTCGGGCACATCACCCGTGGCGGCCTCGTTGAGATAGAGGAAACGGGGAGAAATCAACGCGGCGGCGACGGCTTCCTTCATCGCGTGGGGGAAGCCGGCCCCCTCCGCGATCAAGGCCCGCGCGTGGTCGGCATAGCGCTTCACCACCCGGCCCTCGACCGGACCCCGAAAAGCGCGGATGAGGAAATGACGCAGGCGAAAGTGAATGACCTTGTCCAGCTCCTTGTGCGGCGGCGGGTCGGCAAAGAACGTGTCCCAGGTGCCACAGGTCTCGGGGCCGAAGTCGGGACTGTGCACGATGGAACGGCTCAGGTTCAGAAACGACTCCATCAACAGCGGGGAAAGCGTGATCAGGTTGGCCTGATTGTCATAGCCGTGCTCCGCGCGCCGGTCCTGCGGGAAGGGTGCCACTCCGTTGAGACGCGGGGCGATCAGTTGCGACTTTCCGAGCGGTCGGTTGCCGACGCGGATGGTGTCGGGCATCTTGCCGGAGGCGGGTTGAAAGTAGTCGTCGTATTCGCGCACGACCCGCTCCGGCAGGGCGAAGAGTTCCACCCGGAGATCGAGCAGATCCTCGACGGCGTTGGCGTATTGGAAACGGTTCATGCGCCGCACCGGGGTGCGCGGCGGGGCGGCGACGCTGGCGAGGCTTTCATCCAGCACCGCATTCAGGTCGGCCAACAGAGTCTCGTGCTCGGAGTCGGTGAGTTCCGGCTCGTCCTCCGGCGGCATCTCGTAGTCTTCGATCACGCGGATGACATCGGCGAGGAGATCGGGATGCGAGAGAAAGTCATCCTGCGTGGCGCGCTGGAGAAGGTTGACCTTGCCCTTCACCTTTCCATTCTCGCCATGGCAGCGAAAGCAATGCTGCTCGAGCAGTGCGACGGGTGGTTCGGCGGCGGATAGGATGGGACCGCAAACCAGCGCGGGGGCGGCGAGACGGAAGGTGAGAAGCAATGTTTCGATTTTCATGATCAAAGGCGGTTCGAGGGAGCTGTCTCCGATCAGACAAACAGTTCCTCGATCGGTCCGGTGCTATCGCCGTGTGACTCTGCATCGATGCCTACTCCGTTGAGGAGGCTGAGCCAGAGATTGCACAGCGGCGTTTTCGGATGCGGCATGACGTGGTGTCGTCCGTGCTGGATCCCGGCCCCGCCGCCGGTGATCAGGGTGGGACAGTTGGTCAGGTAGTGGATCGAACTGATGTTGCTGCCGAAGGTCACCACGGTGTTGTCGTAGAGCGAACTGCCGTCGGATTCCTTCGATGCCTTCAACCGCTTGATGAAGTAGGCGAGCAACCTGGCGTGGGCCTGATCCCGTTGCTCGGAGACCTCCATCCGCTCGCCGGGTGCATAGTGGCTCATGTTGTGCGAGCTGATCGTGGCGCCGAGGCTCTGGACCAGGGTGTCGGTCGGCATGCGGTAGGTGAAGACCCGTGTCGCGTCGACCTGCATCGCGGCGATCATGAGATCGTAGATCATCTTGATTTCCTCGTATCCCTGGAGGCTGGCTTCGGGCTCGCGGACCGGATCTTGCGGCTGTTTCTTGGGGATCTCCATCCAGGCTTCCTCCTTCGAGAGTCGCGTCTCGATGTCGCGGATCGACTGGAAATACTCGTCCAGCTTGTCGCGGTCGGTTTGGGTCAACCCGTTCTGCACCGACTTGGCACTCTCCAACACACTGTCGAGCACGCTGCGCTGCTTTTTCAGCATCGCCTGTCGTTGTTCCAGCGGGGTGTTCTCCCGGGAAAACAGGCGATGGTAGACGGCGACCGGGCTGTCCAGTGACGGCAGCGGTTTCCCCAGGCGACTCCACGAGAGGGGGCCGCCATGACCGTCGGCTCCCTTGCCATGGGCCTGGATCGAGCTGAAGCGGGTTTCCTCTCCGAAACGCTCGGCGCCGACCTGATCCACCGAAATGGTGTTGTGGAAACTCTGTCCGGGGATGGCATACCGATTGGCCCCGGTCAGCCACATGGTGCTGCCCCAGTGCGCTTCGTTGGAGAACTGGTGCATCAGGTTCTGGATGATGGTGATGTCCTCCTTGTGTTCTGCCAGGGGCGCCAGGCATTTGGGCAACTCGTAATCGCTGCCCACCTGGTCCATCCGGGGATACCAACTCTCTTTGGTCACCCCCCAACCCATGGAAAGAAAAACCATGCGTTTCGGGGCCTTCGGAATCTCGGCTGCCTTGGCGAAGGGCGTGAATCCGAGAGACTCCAGCGCCGGCAGGGCGATGAGTGAAGCGCTGCTGCCGAGAAAGGTTCTGCGTGAGGTCGTTTTCATATTTTCGTTAAAATTATTCAGGCTTTTGCAGGACGGACATTCATTTCATCCGAAAGGCTTTCGACTGGACGATTCCGTGGACGATTTCGTTGAGGGCGTAGCCTTTCTCGCTGGATCGCTCCATGATCTGATCGGCCATTTTCCGGTCGGCGAAGCTGAAGGGGCGGCCGAGGGCGTAGGCGATCAGCTTTTCGAGGAAACCGCGGGCGAAGGCTTCCTCCCGTTCCGCGATGCGGTCACGCATCTCGAAGAAGTCGTCGAATTTCGTGCCGTCCGGGAGGGTTCCGGACGCATCGACCGGGAAGGAATGCGGCTGGGGAAGTTTGTCCCGCCATTTCGGGTCTTCCCGCTTTTCCTGCGGGGTAAGCTCCGGGTCGGGAAGTTTGACCACCTCCACGTCGCGCCAGGCGCCGATGGCATCGAGGTTCTCGAGGCCGAAGCCGAGCGGATCGATCTTGCGATGGCACTGGGCGCACTGCGACTGCTCCTGGTGCGCCTTCGTCATTTCGCGAGCGCTGAGGACCTGGCCATCTAGACGATTCAGTTGCGGCACGTTGGGAGGCGCGGGCGGCGGCGGATCGTTGAGCAGGCTGCGCAGGATCCAGGCGCCGCGCTCGACCGGCGAGGTTTTTTCGCCATCGGATCCCATCGCAAGGATCGCCGTCATGCCGGTGAATCCGCCCCGTGGCAATTCCGGCGGAACTTTCACCCGGCGGAAATGTTCGCCCTGGACGCCATCGATTCCGTAAAAACCGGCGAGCAGGTTGTTGACCACGACATGATCCGACTTCAACAATTCGCGGGCGGGCCGTCCCTCGCGCAGCGCGTCGAGAATGGTCTCGTAGACCTCGCGGCGGGCGGATTCCTTCAGACTGTCGTCGTAGACCGGATATTTCTCCGCGTTGAACTGGAAGAAATCGAGCCGCTCCATGTGCAGCCACTGGTGGGCGAAGCCGCTGACGAATTCGAACGCCCGCGGATCATCGAGGAGGCGCTCGGTCTGCTCGCGGAGCACGGCGGGCTGCTTGAGTCGTCCCTCGTCGGCGGCCTGCCACAGCTCCGCGTCCGGAGGGCCACTCCAGAGAAAGTAGGAGAGTCGCACGGCGAGTTCCCGGTCACTCAGTTCCTTCTCATCGCTGCCATGGGTCGGCTCGCTCAGGTAGAGAAACTCCGGGGAACTGAGGACGACCGCGAGCTGTTCCCGGAACGCGACGGTGGCGTTCGCTCCCGAGGCGACTTCCTCGCGGTAGTTCGTCATCAGTTTTTCAATGAACGCCTCCGAGGGCTGCCTCGTCCGGAAAGCGCTGGTGGCGAAATCGATCAACGCGGTCCGGTGATATTCCTCCAAAGTGGTCCCCGGCTCACGGGTGATGAAATTCCGCTCCAGCGGCGGCCAATCCTCCGACGCGAAAGGGCCCTCCCATTCGACCCAATCCACCCAGAGCGAGACCGGCGGTCCCTGCTTCGTTTCCTCGTAACTGGCGAAAAAGAACTGCTTGGCGGCGCCCAGGTTGTTGATGTGCCTCTGGCGAATCCTGAACGACAGTTCGCGCACGTCTTGAGGAGTGAACTCGAATTCGATGATCTGCGGGTGGTCCATCGTGCCGGTGACCTTGCGAAACCCCTTGGTATTGAGCTCCCCATTGCCGCCGGTCAGGTTCGGGCTGCCAAATTCGATGTAGCGGCGATGCTCGGGCACATCATCATGCAGGACGGCGACCCGGGCGCGGATCCGGAAGGTGTGCTTCACCCCGTTGCGCGGCAACTCCACTTTGGGCAGAGCGAAATCGCGGAAGAAATTGTACAGCGGTGCACCGTTCCCGGAGGCCGGATGATCGAGATAGGCGAGATAGTTCGCCCAGCGCAGATTCGGAGAAGTTTCGAGAGCGGTTTTCAACTCAGCGAACGAAAGTTCGGACACGTTCCGGCCGGGAAAGTGTTCATCGAGATACGGTTGGGCGAAGCGCGTCACCAGATTCCGGACCTCGGGGAGCATGAGATCCTCCGCCTCGATGCGCTCCTTGCGAACCTCCGGCCGGGGCGCGGCGAGCATGCCGAAGACGAGGGCGCGATGGGCCAAACGGTGATAGATTTCGAATTGGTCGCCGGAGAAAAACAGGCTGGCCCCGTGGGTGTCGAAACCGCCCGAACCGGTGTCGTCCGGCAGGTCGAGCGTATCGATGTTCACCCCGAGCAGCGATTCGATCGTGTTGCCATATTCGCGGCGGTTGAGCCGTCGCATCGTGATCACGCCGTGGCTGTCGGCGAGCGCGTCCCGGGCGACGACGAGCTGATTGGACAGGTCCGACAGGAACTCGGTCTTTTCCTCGTCGGTAAGCTGATCCTTGTCCTCCGGCGGCATCTCGCCGGAGTTAAGCGTATTGAGCACCTTCTGCCAGCCCTCCGCCGCTTCGATCGTGTCGATGCGAAACGACAGGTCCTCGAGGTTCATGCCGCCCTTTTCGGTCAGGCCATCGTGGCAATCGAGGCAGTATTTCTCGAAGATCGCAAAATGCCGCTCCGGCATGACCCCGTGACGAATCGCCGTCCCGGTCTCGCCGGAAGCGGGGCTGACTGAAATCGCCAGCGCCGCAAGAGAGAGGGTGAGAAGTCGATTCATTCCCACTATTCTATCGCGTCTACCACCTATCGACTTGTCACGAGTTATCGGGACAGGGGGATCGTTGTTGAATGGGAACCGACGTTTCACAATGTATCGAAGTCTCAGGTGTTGAGCAGGGAGTTCCGGTCGCTCACGCGAGAATGTCCTTGATAACGGCACCATGGACATCGGTGAGGCGGAAGTCCCGGCCCGAGAATCGGTAGGTGAGCTTTTCGTGATCGAACCCTAACAAATGCAACATCGTCGCGTGGAGATCGTGCACGTGCACCGGGTCCGCGGCGACGGACAAGCCGAAGTCGTCCGTTTCCCCGTAGGCCATGCCACCCTTGACGCCGCCACCGGCCATCCAGACCGTGAATCCGTCGACGTGGTGATCGCGGCCGACCCGATTGACGTCCGCGTTGGCCGTTTTCTGAATCGTGGAGGTGCGACCCATCTCTCCGCCCCAGATCACGAGGGTGTCCTCGAGCATGCCGCGTTCCTCGAGGTCCTCCAGCAGCGCCGCGATCGGCTGATCGGATTCGCGTGCGAGGCGCTGGTGGTTGGGCAGAAGCCCGGCATGGCTGTCCCAGGGCTGGCCATTGCCGTGGTAACACTGCACATAGCGGACCCCGCGCTCGGCGAGTCTCCGCGCGAGGAGGAGATTGCGTCCCACCGGAGTGTCCCCGTAGTTCTCGCGGATCGACTCGGGTTCCTGATTGATGTTGAAGGCATCCGTCGCCGCACTCTGCATGCGAAAGGCCAGCTCCATGGAGTGAATCCTCGATTCGAGCCGCTCGTCGCTGGGGCGGTCGGCTGAATGCAGTTCGTTCAATCCGCTGGTCAGTCGCACCAGGTTGCGCTGCGTTCCCCTGTGAATGTCGTCTCGCTTCAGGTAGGGGATCATCTCCGAGGCCTTCGCATTCGTCTCGATGTGCGTGCCCTGGAAGACGCCAGGAAGAAACGAACTCGTCCAGTTCCGGGACTGGGCCGTGGGCATGCCGCTCGGCATGAGGACGACGAAGCCGGGAAGATCCTCACTCTCCGTGCCGAGCCCGTAGAGCACCCACGATCCCACGCTGGGGCGCGGAATGACGGGGTGCCCGCAGTTCATCATGAGCAGGCCGGGCGTGTGATTGGCGATCTCGCTTTGCATCGAGCGGATCACGCAGAGTTTGTCGGCGTGCTTCGCCACCTTCGGAAAAAGCTCCGAAATTTCGAGGCCGCTTTCCCCGTGCTTCGAAAAGGCAAAGGGACTCGCCCAGATCTCTCCGACCCGGTTGCGCTGGGTCGGCTGAAGCGTTTCCTTTACCGAATCCGGAAGCTCCTGGCCATCGAGCTTCGTCAACTCGGGCTTGGGATCGAAGGTATCGATCTGCGAGGGGCCTCCGTTCATGAAGAGGTGAATGACCCGTTTCGCCTTCGCGGGAAAATGTGGCTGGCGCACCGCGAGCGGCGAGGCCGGAGCATCACTCCCGTGGACGGCAGCGAGCAGGTCGGAGGCGGCTACCGCCCCCATTCCGAAACCGACGCGCTGCAGGAGCGCGCGCCGGGAGAGATCAAATTCGTGGTTCATGATGGAAATCTGCGTGGTTGAATGCAAGGAGTGGCGGTTTCCTGCCGCCGGAGTTGGCCTGGTGGAGTGGCGAATGGGTTCGTGTTAGTCAACGTAAAGAAATGCGTTCAACATGCAGAGGGACTGGGCCAGCAGGGGCCAGGGATCGACGTCGCGGCTTTCCTCGACATTGAGGAAGCGGGTCACCCGGATCTTCTCGGCGGCAGTTGGCTCGCGCTGGAGCACCCTCTTGAAAATCGCGGCGATGCGTTCCTCCCGGCTCGCCGACTCGCCCAGCGCGAGATCCTCGATGAGCGCCGCAGCCTGCTCGATCATGAAGGGCGAGTTCATGAGAAACAGGGCCTGTGGAGAAACGATGTTTTCGGTCCGTGATTCCTGCGTCTGCACCGGAGAGGGAAAGTCGAAATTGCGAAGCGTCGGATCGATGTTGAACCGGTTCACATAGCCGTAGAGGGCGCGGCGCTTCGTGTAGTCATCGCCCCAGAGTTCGCCGGGTCGGCCGCGCATGGTCAAATCGAGCTGACCGGAAACGGCGAGGAGAGAATCGCGCAGCTCCTCGATCCGCAGGCGGTTTCGGTTCGACCTCCAGAACAGGGTGTTCTCCGGATCGATCGCCTCGGCTTCCTCCCTCCCCTTGCTGCTCTGTTGGAAGGTCCGGGACGTCACGATCAGACGGACCAGCTTCTTCGTCGACCATCCTTCCGCGACGAAACGGGACGCGAGGTAGTCGAGCAGATCCGGATGGCTCGGGGTCGCGCCGACGAGGCCGAAATCGGACGGCGTATCCACGATCGGATCACCCATCAGCATCGCCCAGATCCGGTTCACGTAGACCCGCGCCGTGAGCGGATTCTGAGGGTCGACGATCTTTTCCGCGAGGTCGAGGCGGCCGCTGTTCTCCTTCGTGAAAGGCTCCTGTTCCGGTTCCAGAATCTTCAG
>Ga0180430_10001325_pt1 | contig 24417 bp, 15 predicted proteins | sample SS_ome_9_FD_132999 | JGI IMG/M metagenome (GOLD analysis project Ga0180430, IMG submission 132999) | Hypersaline lake sediment archaeal communities from the Salton Sea, California, USA - SS_1_S_2 metaG | ecosystem: Environmental > Aquatic > Non-marine Saline and Alkaline > Hypersaline >... | reverse complement strand
TTCGTCTGAATCCTCTTTCAATGGGCTGAAAAGAACTATTTTGCCGCACATTTTCCTGCATTTCAATAGGAAATAATTTTAAATACGTCATGAAAAACAGGAAATACCGAATTCGGCAAAAAAACCGTGTGATCCCCTAGAATTCTGTTCCCCTCCCCGCCGGAGAGCTATAATGCCCGATTCCAGAAACCCGAACGAAAGGTCGAACCATGGTCACCCACGAACTCCCGGAAAAATGGGAAAACGCCATCGACGCGATCTTCGAGGACGCGTCGAAAGAAAATCGCACAATACTCTATGAGCACGAGATTTACAAAATCCTCGAGATCATGGAGATCACCTGCCCGACCCATCGGGTGATCAAGGGCGCCTCGGCTGTCACACGCGAGGTTCTCGATGCTTTTCCCGGCGAGTCGGTCATGGTCAAGGTCATCTCCCAGCAGATCATGCACAAGGCGCGCGTGGGCGGCATCAAAAAGTGCGCCGTGAACAAGGCCGAGGTCAAGGCCGCCATCGACGCCATGAGCGCATCGATCCCCAAGAACAAGGACATCGGACAGAAACCGATCATCGAGGGTTTCCTGCTCACCGACTATGTCGACTACTCCAAGGAACTGGGCAACGAGCTTCTCATCGCCATCCGCGAGAACCTCGCCTTCGGACCGGTCCTCTCCATGAGCAAGGGCGGCAGCGACGCTGAACATTTTGCCAAGCACTACTCGCCGCCCAACCTCGCCCTCGCCCCGCTCGACTTCGGCGACTGCCGGCAGCTCCTGGAAAACACGCGCATCATCCTCCGGTACATCGAGGACGGCCGCTACGACGCGATCCAGAAACTGACCGATGTGTTCCACAAGTTCTCGCTCCTCTGCACCCACTACTCGAGTTTTTCGCGCCTCGAGAGCCGCTTCGTGATCAGCGAGCTCGAGGTCAATCCCTTTGTGCTCGATCGCAACGGAGAGCTCATCGCCCTCGACGGCCTGGGCAGCTTCATGAAGCGCGACGAGTCGATCGACTGGCACACCGAGCCCAAGACGCGCAACCTCGAGGCCTTCTTCCGTCCCGACGGCGTGGCGGTGGCGGGCGTGTCGGGCACGAACCCCGAAAAGATGGGCAACATCATCGCCACCCTTCTCCACAAGCTCGGCCGCAAGGATCTCTTCGCCCTCAATCCCAAGGGGGGCAAGGTCAAGCTCCACGACACCGAGTACCCCCTCTACAAATCGATCTCCGACATCAAGCAGAATGTCGATCTCGTCATCGTCACCGTGCCGGCGGCGATCACCGAGGACGTGGTCAAGGACGTGGTGACCAAGGAGGGCGTCAAGGCGATCATCCTCATCCCGGGCGGCTTCTCCGAGGTGAGCGGCGAAAAGAACATCGAACAGCGCATCTTCCAGCTCGCCGATGCCAAGGGCATCCGTCTCATGGGCCCCAACTGCGTGGGCGTTTTTTACAGCTCCCCCACCGAGAAGCCGGGCATCAACTGCATCTTCGTCCCCAAGCGGAAGCTCGAGATGGTCGACACCAAGGAGCGCGTGCGCAACGTGGCGCTCGTCACGCAGAGCGGCGGCCTCGGCGTCACCCTTCTCGACCGGCTCAAGTACGCCATCTGCCCCCGCGTGGTGGTGAGTTATGGCAACCAGATCGACGTCGACTCGGGCGACCTGGCCGCCTACTTCGACAGCGATCCCGACATCGACGTGATCGCCCTCTACATCGAGGGGTACAAGACGGGCGGCGGCCGCGAGTTCTTCAACGCCGTCAAGGGGATCCGCAAGCCGACGATCATCTACAAGGCGGGCCGCACCGACGCCGGCTCCCGCGCGGCGGCGTCGCACACGGCGTCGATGGCGGGCGACTACGACGTGGCCAAGGCGGCGTTCCAGCAGGCGGGGCTGATCATCGCCGACTCGCTCCTCGACTACAGCGACGAGGTCAAGACCTTCGCCCTCCTGTCGGACAAACGCGTGCGCGGCCGCAACGTGGCCGGCGTGGTCAATGCCGGCTTCGAGAGCACCTACGCGGCCGACAACCTGGGCGGACTGACCCTGGGCGCCTTCGCACCCCAGACGGTGGACAAGCTCAAGAAAATCCTCCCCCCGCTCGTGGGCATCAATCCCTTCATCGACCTGACTCCCATGGGTGACGATATCCTCTTCGAGCAGTGCATCCAGCTCCTCCTCGAGGACCCAAACGTGGACAGTCTGCTCATCTCGATGGTACCCCACACCGTGGCGCTCCACACCACGTCGGACGAAATCAGCGACGAGGCCGAAAACGTGGCCAACCGCATCCTGCGCCAGTACCACAGCCACGACAAACCGATCGTCGTCTCGATCCTCGCCGGCGACACGTACAGCATGCTGGTCAACACACTCGAGGAAGGCGGCGTGCCGACCTTCTCCACCGCCGAGCGCGCCATGCGGTCTCTCAACCAGCTCGTCTCCTACCGCCTGAGAACAACGATGTAGTCGAGGCGGGATCGACAGGTAAACGAAAACGGCGCCCGGGAGCATCGTTACGGAAACGATGCCCCTGAGCGCCGTTCTTGATTACCGTCGGACCTCCCAACCAGCCGCCGCCGAGGCGGGATCAGACGCCGATGAGGTCCGAGACCCGCTTGACAAAGGCGTCGGGATCGACCGGTTTGTCGACGAACATGTCCGGTTTGATCAGCCCCTCGTCGCGCATCTCCTTGATATGCCCGCGCAGTGTCTCCCTGAGCTGGTCGTAGGGCCGTTCGTGGGTGTCGTCGCTCTGCGCGTCGAGCTCCTCGAGGACACCCGCCACGCCGGTGAGCATGAGCACGGGAAGGTTCTTGAAACGTTCCTCGTTCCTGATCTGCTTGAAGAGGGTGAACCCCGTCTTCTTGGGCATCATCACGTCGAGAACGATGAGATCGGGCGTGAGAGTCTGCAGCTTCTCGAAACCGGCGGCGCCGTCGTAGGCGGCATCGGTCTCGTAGCCGTGGTCCTCGAGCACCGCGCTGAGGAACTTGACCGTATTCGTGTCGTCGTCAATTATGAGAACCATCTTGGCCATCAACAGTCTCCTTGTTGTTTTCCGGGCCCCGAACGGGAAGGACGACGCGAAACGTGGTCCCCTCGTTGGGCTTCGATTCCACCTTGATCGTTCCGCCGTGTACATTAATGACTCGCAGAGTCAGTGCCAACCCCAAACCGGTTCCCCACTTCTTTTTTGTGCTGAAAAAGGGCGTAAAAACGTTCTTCACAACGTCGGCCCTCATGCCGCATCCATTGTCGCAGATCTCGATGGTGATGAATCCGGGCGTCACCTCCGGCGGAACGCGCACCACCACGAGCGGGCTCTCGCCGGCGCCGTAGTCCTTCCACGTGCATGCGTCGATGGCGTTGCTCACAATGTCCATGATCGCCATGTGGATCAGCTTGGGATCGCACCGCACCGGCGCCAGCGCCTCGGGGAGATCGGCCTTGACCTCGATTCCACTATCGGCGGCGGTCCGCCCCACCACCTCGTGCACCTTGGAGAGCAGGTGCTTGATGTCGGCCTCCTCGAAATCGGGCTTCCAGTCCTTGGCGTAGTTGAGCATGTTCTGAGAGAGGCCCGCCATCCGCTCGATGCCCTCCTCGACCATCGCCCACCCGTCTTCGAGCCGCTCCCTGTTGTCGGTCTTCATGCCGTTTTTCACGAGGTAGGCGCCCCCCTTGAGGGCGTTGAGCATATTCTTGATGGCGTGCTGAATGCCGGTGACCGCCTGGCCGATGGCGGCGAATTTTTTGTTCTGGATCACCTCGCGGAGCAGCTTCTTCTCCTCGGTGATGTCCTTGCTGATCCCGAAGGTGCCGATCGGATTTCCCGCCGCATCGCGCAGCCGCGAGAGGGTGAGGAGCACGTTGCGCACGGCGCCGTCCTTGGTGAGAAAGTTGGTCTGGAAGTTCCGCACGTTGTCCGAATACTGAAGCTCGTTGATCGCCCGGTCCCGGTCCTTGGGATCGGCAAAGAGGATCTCGATCCTCTTTCCCTCCACCTCGTCGCGCCGGTAGCCGAGCGCCCGCTCGGCGCCGCGGTTGAAGGTCTGGATCACCCTCCGCGGCGTGACGGTGATGATGATATCGGCCGAGGTCTCGATCACGCCCTCGAGGTACTCCATGGCGTTTCTCAGCTCGCTTTGATGCTCGCAGATGCTGGCCGTCATCGTGTTGAACGACGCCTCGAGCTCACCGATCTCGTCACCCCTTTCGGCGGGAAATCGGAAATTGAGATCGCCCTCGGCGAGGCGGCGCGTCCCGGCGATCAGATCGTTGATCGGCCGGCCGAGGATGCGCCGGAACATGAGCCAGAGAGCCGCCGTGCTCGCAAGCACGGTGAGCACCATGGCAAGGATCATGTAGAGATTCCGGCTCGCCGAAGGCGCATCGACGAGGGAGAGAGAGTAATCGGCCTGTAGAAAGCCGAGGATCGGTTTCGAATCGCCATGAGCGTGGCAGTCGGCGTTGCGGCACGTCTCCTTGTTGGCGATCGGCGTCACCACCGAGAGGCGCCTTTCGCCCGACGGGCCGTCGAAAATGATGTCGAGCGGCGCCAGCCCGCCGAGGGCGGGATCGTCGAGCCCGTGGCATTGGGCGCACACCGCGTCCTGGGTCGTCAGAACGGTGCCCGTGCTCCCGAGGCGCGACGCGGCCACGGCGCCCGTCTTGTGGGAAAGGAGCCTGATATCGCCATAAATCTCGCTCTCCCCCGAGATGTCTGCAAAAAGCGATTCCACGCCGGCGTTGTTGCGGGTCATCATCAGGTTCTCGATGCCGCGGGCGATCGACTCGCTGTTGAACTTGAGGATGCCGCGCGCCGCCTTGAGCGAGTAGTGGGCGCCGACAAAGTTCTCCACGCAGGCGAAGACGATGATCACCAGCGATACGACGGCGATGACCACAGCGCTCAGTTTCCAGACGATGCGGTTTTTTTGACTCATGATGTGATATCCGCCTTCACTAGTGGCACTATAAACCATAAGTCGTACAGTCTCTTAAAGAAGTTTTTCGTCCGCCAAGGGGGGGCTGATTCTGAGGGCGCGAGGATTCACCCATCATGGGATCAAGGCGCGGCGGGCGTTCGCCGACGGCGTGACGCTGCTCGGGATCGTCAATGCCGCAGCCGGCTTCCTCTTCGAATGGGGCATCGTCGACGGTGTGTCGATCAAGGGGATCGCACTCGTCGCCGCCCTCATCGAACTCGGCCCCGAGGTCTTCTTCGGAGCCGAGGAGGCGGGCGACGGCGCGCTGTTCATACTCCTCCCGCTGGCGGTCACCCTTCCGGCCATGATCTTCATGGCGGCGCGCCTCAAGTCCGCCGGCCGGCTCACGCCGATGATCTATCTCGCTTCGGGTGCATGGGGCACGACCTACCTCTTCTACTCGGCCGTTTTTTCCAAGGCGCTCATGGGATTTCACGGCCCGGGCTTTGGCGTGACCTTGCTCGGTTTCACGCTCCTCTTCGTGGGCGGTGCGCTCCGCTGGCCCGACTCGAGCCGCGCGAGCGACACGATCCTGAACGCGGCGGCTCGGAATCGCCGCGACGATGAAAGGCCGCGGCGCGAACGCTCACCCAGGAGCGTGCGCCGCCCGCTCGCCGAGATCCTCGTGCCGCCGCCGCTCCTCGCCTTTCCCCTGCCGCGCCGCCCGATGCTCGGCATGCTGCCGCCGGCGACTCTGATCCTCATCGTTCTCAACACCCTCACCTTCGCCTTCTGCCACGTGGGCGGCGACTTCGAGAGCAACCTCATGGCGGCGCTCTGTTTCTGCGCCACCGACTTCGAAATCAGCGCCCTCCTCACATCGCAGTTCGTTCATTTCGGGGCGATACATCTTGCGGCCAACATGTTTGTCCTCTTTCTCATCGGCAACGAAATCGAGAGGGTGCTCGGCTGGCCGCTCTTTCTCGCCTTCTACCTCATCGGCGGCGCGCTCGCCAACCTCGTGCTCGGCATGGCCTATTCGGGATCGGCCATCATTTCGGCCGGCGCATCGGGATCGATCGCCACCCTGCTCGGTCTCATGCTCGTTCTCATGCCCGGCCGCCCGATCCGGATCTGGTTCTTCCAGATCATCTCCCATCGCGTGATCGAGTTCCGCGCGGGGTGGATTCTGTCCCTCTACCTCGTCTTCCAGACGGTCATGGCCCTGCTCCAGACCACCGAACGGATCGAGAGCTCGACGGGATTCTGGAACCACCTGGGGGGGATGTTCTACGGCATGGCGGCCGCCCTGCTCATCAACGAACGGGTCCGCTCCCGCCTCGAGCCGGGTGATCTCGACTCGGAGGGCCTCATCATCCCCTTCGCGGCAGCGGCCCTCGCCGTGGCGACGAGCGTGATCGTTCTTTTTGGCCTCGCTGCCGGCTGAGTCCGGAATCCTACCGGACGATTTCGGCGCCCCGCCGGACGACTTCGGCGCCCCGCCGGACGACTTCGGCACCCCGCCGGACAGCCGCGATCGCGTCACGGTGCGCGATCTCTCAATAGATATGGTGCCCGCTCCGCCGAGATGGTAGAAATGGACACGATCCGGATCGTGCGACCATGGCTGCTGCGGGAGACCCGTCCTTGTCGTTTTTCAACCTCCACCCGATCGACCTGACGATCGTCGCCGCCTATGTGGTGCTCACCTTTGCCATCGGCCTTTACTTCTCGCGGCGCGCGTCGCGCAGCACGGAAGAATTCTTCGTCTCCGGACGGTCCCTTCCCTGGTGGATCGTGGGCACGTCGATGGTGGCGACCACCTTCGCCGCCGACACGCCCCTCGCCGTTTCGGGACTCACCGCCAAGGGCGGCATCTTCAACAACTGGACCTGGCTCTGGTTCGGATTCAGCGGCGTGTGCGGCGCGTTCCTCTTTGCGCGGCTCTGGAACCGTACGGGCGTCACCACCGATGCCGAGTTCATCGAACTGCGCTACGACGGGCGATCGGCCACGGTCCTCCGCTGCTACAAGGCGGTCTGGTTCGGTCTCTTCCAGAACGTGCTCGTCATCGCCTGGGTGATGCGCGCCATGGCCAAGATCTTCGTCACCGTCACGGGGTGGGACGCCGACTCGATCGTCATTGCCCTCGACGAGGAGACGATCCTCTTCACCATCGATCCCGAGGTCGCCGTGATCCTCGCCCTCTTTGTGCTCACCGTCTTCTACACGATCCTCTCCGGGCTCTGGGGCGTGGTGGCCACCGACGTGGTCCAGTTCTGCATCGCCATGGCCGGATCGATCTACCTCGCCGTGGCGGCGTGGAACAAGGTGGGCGGTCTCGACAAGCTCGAGCAGAAGATCTCGGAACACAACTTCGAATTCGAAACGGACCAGCTCTTCCGCATCATTCCCGAGGCGACTTTCGGCGACGGCGGGTTCACGCCCTTCACCCAGTTCCTCGTTCTTGTTTTTGTCATCTGGTGGGCTCATGCGAGTATCGACGGTCAAGGTTACATCGCCCAGCGCCTGCTCGCCGCCAAGAACGAACGCCACGCGGCTCTCGCCTACCTCTGGTTCGCCATCGCCCACATCGCGCTGCGGCCCTGGCCGTGGATCGTGGTCGGGCTCTGCGGCATGGCGTTCTTCGGAACCGTCGACGACCCCGAGACCTACTACCCCATGGTGATGCGCGACGTCCTCCCCGTGGGAATCTTCGGGGTGATGTTCGCCTCATTTCTGGCGGCCTTCATGTCGACGGTCGACACGCAGCTCAACTGGGGCGCGTCGGTCCTGGTCACCGACGTCTACAAACGCTTCATCCGCCGGAGCAGCTCGGAAAAGGAGTACGTTCTCGCCTCACGGATCTGTATCGCCCTACTCGCCCTGGCGGGCGCGGCCGCCTCCTTTCTGGTCACGGACATTTCCGTGGCGTGGATGGTCGTCTTTGCCGTGACCGCCGGCGTCGGCTCGGTCTACATCACGCGCTGGTACTGGTGGCGGATCAACGCCTGGTCGGAGATCACCGCCTTCACCACCGCCCTCGTCTGCACCCTCTTCTTCAAGTGGCTCACCGACGGTTTCAACTGGCTCGCTCCGGGAATCACGCCCGAACCGCTCTGCGCGGGCAATCCGCTCTTCGCCTTCCCCTACTCGGCGGCGCTCACCGTGTTTATCTCGATCCCGATCTGGATCACCGTCACCCTGCTCACGCGGCCCGTTTCCGAGCCCCACCTCGTGCGCTTCTACAAAAAGGTGCGTCCCGGAGGACGGGGGTGGACAAGGATCTCCCGCCACGTGGCCGGGGCGGAGAAGGACGGACCGGGCGTGATCGTGGCCGCAAAAATCGTGCTCGGCATCACGGCTCTCTACACCGTCCTCATCGGAATCGGAAAGGTCATTCTCGGCGACGGCCTGCTCGGCATCGGCCTTCTGTCCGCCGGTGTGGTGGCCGGCTTTTTCCTCTCCCGCCTGGCAAGTAAGGGCTGATCGTCCACGGCGCGCCGTGCTAAAATAACAGAGGTTTTAGTCCTCAGCGAAGGTGAGAACAGACATGAAATCTCTTCCCGATTCAAAGGGAGCGGCGTCGTCGGCGGCACTCGGCCTGCTCCTCGTGGGCGCCGCGCTCCTCATTACCTTCATGGCCATTTTCCTCTTCTCCTCATCGCCCGGCGATGAGAGCTCCCTGGCCGGAGGCGATGAAAACTTCGAAAATCAGCCGGTCGACGCTCCACTCGCCGACGGCCGCGACCTGGCCGTGACACGCGATCGCAGCAGCCTGGGACCGGAGAGCGCTCACGATCCGGTCACGATCGAGGGTTTCCTCTCCCTCGACGGCGCTCCTCTCGCGGGGGTGACGATTCAGGCGATCGACGGGCAGACCGAAGAGCTTCCTCCCACCCTGGTGAGGCTCCTCCTCTCCACGCCGGTCGCCCACACGGAAGCGGGCAAGGAACTCGAACGCTTCGCCCACCAAGGCGACGGACTGCCGGCCGAGACGGCGGCCGAATGCGTCACCGGAGCGGACGGCTCCTTCTCGCTGGCCCTGATCCCGCGCGATGCGGTGCGATTTCGGCTCGACCATGACTTTTTCTACTTGCCCGGCCACCTCGCCGGCCCCCACGAATGGCTTCACGACAGGGGAGGCTCGATGCTCCCCACCTTCCCCGGAAAGATCGCGGCCGAACTGGGTGCGCTCGTTCAAGGAACGATCAGGGACGGGGCAAAGGAACCGGTGGAAGGAGCGGTCGTCGATTGCTTCCGAGCCCCCGAAAGGCCGGGGCGATTGTTCAGCTTCTTTCCCGGCCGCGATGCGCTCGACATCGAAACGCGCACGGCGCAGTCGTCGAGTCGCGGCGCCTTCAAGCTGCGCGGCGTCCCACCCGGCCATGGACTGGTCGTGAATGTGGCCGACCACCGATTCGTTGACGCCATGTCCGAGCCGGTCGAGGCCGCAGCGGGAAAGATGGCGGTCGTCGATTTTCAGCTCCACCCGGGGACGACGATCGACTGCGCCGTTCACGGCCCCGGGGGAAAACCGCTCGAAGGCGCCCAGGTCTTCCTCGAGCGAAAGCTCGACGACGCCCACGCCCAGGTCCTCCCCCAGCTCAAGATGATGATCGACGCGATGGGCCACCTCATCGTGGCCAAGGGGCGGACCGATCGGGCGGGCGCCCAGCGCTTCACCAAGGTGGGACCGGGCGAGTATTCGATCACGGCGGCCTATTCCGGCCTGGTCCAGACGCGAACCGACGAGCCGGTCGTGATCACCGGAGCGGACGGCGCGCGATCGGTGCGGATCGATCTCGACTGGGGCCTCGCCTGCGCCGGGCGGGTGGTCGACAGCGGCGACCGCCCCGTGGCGGGCGCCCTCGTGCGCCTTCTGCCCCACGTGGGCCGGGGGAAATTCGGCCTCTTCGGCGACGCGCTCCGTCTGTCCGAGGATTCACAAAAAAAGAGCTGGACCGACGGGAAAGGCACCTTCCGGATCACCGGCCTCGAGCCCGAGGTCTCCTACAATCTCACGGTCACCGCCGAGGGATTCGCCGTCCTGCCGAAAGAAGAGGTCAAGGGCGGAGACGAATCGATCACCCTCGTCATGAAGAAACTCGGCCAGATCGAGGGGCGCGCCATCGCGGCCGGCTCCTCGCGGCCAGTGACGGCCTTCTCCGTCTGGATCGCGCCCGCCGGCGACAGGACGGCTGATTTCGACGCCATCCCGCTCAATGCGCTCGGTTATGGAGGACGGTCCTCTCCCCCGCGGCCGGCGGCAGAGCGCCCCGTCGAAGTGGGTCCCTCTTCGCTCAAGGACGCCTACTCGGAGGTGATGCAAAAAATCGTCCGCCAGTCCTACCTCCAAGGATCTCGGCTCACGAACAGAATCGACGAGATTCGCCACGGCGAGGGACGGTTCTCGCTCCGCGACATCACTCCCGGCACCTATCGCCTCTGCCTTTCGGCCGAGCGGTTCGCGCCGGCGGTGACCGAAAAAATCACGATCGGCTCCGAGGCGGCCGCAGACGATCTGGTCCTCGCCCTCGAACGGGGCGCATCGATCAGCGGCCGGGTGACGGCGCGCGGCGGCCCGGTCCGGAAAGCGGCCGTCGAGATCCGCTTCGCCGAAGACTTTGAAACGACCCCCGAGCTCACCCTCGGACTGGCGAGCGTCGACAGAGCGCTCACCGACGAGACGGGCCATTTCCAGATCGGCCGGCTTCCCGCCGGGGAGTACGTCCTCCACGTCTCCCACGACGAACACCCCGACAAGAAGAGCGATGTTCTTTTTCTCGCGCCGGGCCAAGCCCTGGGAGGGATCTCGATCGCCCTCCGGCCGGGAGGCGCGATCAGCGGAATCGCCTACGATGCGCAGGGCGAACCGATCGCCGATCGTGAAATCATCTGCCGCAAGGAGCGCGACTGGCGCTCGACCAAGAGGGAGCGCACCGACAGCGGCGGCGCCTTCGAATTCAAGGGACTGGCTCCGGGCACGCACACGGTCAACATCACGAGCGGCTCGCGCTCGCAGTTTTCGCGCCGCGGCGGGCCCGATCGCGTCGAGGTCACCTTGAGCGAGGGCGAGTTCGTGGAGATCGTCTTGCGCGAGGCGCCCCCGTCGGGCGTATCGGTAAGCGGAACCATCACCGACTGTGGCCGGCCCCTCGACAACGGCCACCTCACGATCAGTTCATCGGACACCCACCAATCGGGCTCGACCATGATCGACGAGTCGGGGAAATACACCCTCGATGGTGTCTCTCCCGGCACCAACACCTTCACGGTCCGCTTCGCCGTGGATGGCGCCTCGGAGATGGTGACCCAAACCTTCGAGATTCCCGATCTGCCGGCGGCGGTGGTCGACTTCGCCCTTCCCGGGGGGCGGATCGGCGGACGGGTCGTCGATGCCGTCACAGGGCTTCCCGTGGGCAAGGTGCGCGTCGAATTGAGAATGAAGGATCAAGCGCAGGGGCGCAGTTTCTACGGCGGCTCCAAGAAGTCTCTCTCCGCGCAGGATGGAAGTTTCAGCCTCAACAAGCTGACGGCCGGGACCTACACGGTGAGCGCCCGCCCCTCGAGCGAGATCGCCGGAGCGGCCGGCACCGGCTATTGCGGCGCCACGATCGACGGCGTCGTCGTCGAAGAGGCGCAGTCCGTCGATGGATTGAAGATCGCCCTCTCCACGGGCGGCGCGCTCCGCCTGATCGTCGTCGACGAAGGGCAGAGTCCGGTAAAAAGCGCCGGAGTCACCGCCTCCTTCGAAGGCGACTCGAAGAGCAGCCGGCCGCCGTCGATCAGGAAACAGACCAACGCTGAAGGAGAAGCTTTTCTCAACGGAATGGAACCGGGTGCCTGGTCGCTTTCGGTGACGGCGCGCGAGACTGCCCGAGCGGTCTTGGAGGGGATCGTCGTGAAGAGGGGCCAGATCGAGGTGGTAAACATCACTCTCGAAAAAGGATTCGATGTCTCGGTGCGCCTCAACGACGCCGATGGCGCGCCGGTCAATAACGCCCGCCTCAGCCTCCGGGACGCCCAGGGCCGTTACGTCCGTATCTCGTCCACGGGCGGCCGCCGGCCGTCGGGAGACGCCGGCGATCCCGATGCCAATCTTTACCGCCTCGGTTACCTCAAATCGGGCCGGTACACGCTCTCCGTGCGCTGGTCGTCGGTCAGAGGCGAGGCATCGTTGAGTGTGAACGGAGCGGGAGAAATCGCGCTCACAGTGAGAGAAAAATAAGGGTTCGAACCAAATCTGGGCGTCACAAGAGAGTCATGCTATCCTATAAGATTGTTGTGGGAACAAGACTGATTGCGGCGCGGAGAAGACGCGAGGAGTCGCGAAAAGACGCGAGGAGTCGCGAAGAGACGCGAGGATACGCGAAGAGACACGGAGAAAGGGCACGATGAAAAAAACCAACTGGCATTTGATTCCGGCGTTCCTTGCCCTCCCTCTTGTTGTGCTGGTTTTCTGCCCCCCTTTGGCGGCGCAAAAAACGGGCGAGCTCGTCAAGGACGAACTGCACGGCATCAGCTTCAAAGTGCCCAAGGACTGGGTGTCGATCCCCGTCGATCCCACGGAGACCCTCGTCATTCACAAGTATCAGGCCGACCGGCCCGATATGGCGCGCAAGATAAGGTTCAGTGAGACGGCCCGCCTCGAGGTCATGTTCTTCCCGGCCCAGAAGGCGGTCACAGAGGAGGAGATCGAGGGGATCAAGAACGCCGAGAGCGGCGTGGACAGGATCAAGGCCGCTCAGAAGCTGCTCAACAAGGATTACGACAGCTACATCGAAAATCGTTTCAAGACCTTCGAGCAGACAAAACCGGTGAGGAAGAAGATCAAGGGCATCCCGGCCACCTACCTCGACATGGTGGGCGCTTTCAGAAAAATCAACGGCGAACCGATCGACACGCACATCAAAAGCTGCGTCTTTCAAACCGATGACGGAGAGTTCGTGTTCCAGTTCTCCTGCCTTGACGAACACTTCAAGAAGCGCCACAAGTCCGACATGGATGCGTCGATCCGCACCTTCAAGCGCATCGACAAGAAGGTGAGAAGCGAGATCGACGAGTTCTCGCAACACAACGCCAACGAGCGCTACATCGAGGAACAGAAGGCCAAACTCCCCTCGGGCTGGTACAGCTTCCTGAGCAAGAACGGCAACTACTGGATCTTCTCCAACGCCGACAAGCAGTTCGCCAAGGAGATCGAAAAAAATCTCGAAGGAATTCACGAATGCCTGGTCAAGCTCTTCCCCGGGGAGCCGCGCATCGACTGGATCCCGATCGTGCGCGTCTGCAAGACCAAGGACGAGTACCATGGTTACGGCGGCCCGGCGGGATCGGCCGGCTACTGGTCGGATATGACCAAGGAATTCGTCTTTTACAACGACATCGCGCGCGGCAAGCGCAACACCTTCAAGACGCTCAAGCACGAGGCGTTCCACCACTACATTCACTTTCTCCTCGGTTGTCCGCCGTCGACCTGGTTCGACGAAGGGCACGCCGACTACGTGGCGGGCGGGGAGTTCGCCGGTAAAAGGATCAAGATCAAACAAAACCTCTGGCGCCGCGGTACGATCCAGTCGGCGATCGTCAACGGTTCCTTCGTTCCGATCAAGAAGCTCGTCTACATGACCAAGGCGCAATACTACGCGCAGCCCGGTCTCTGCTACGCCGAGGGCTGGTCGTTTGTCTACTTCCTCCTCGAGGGAAAGAAAAACGGCGGCAAGATGAAAAAGGGATGGGACACGATACCCAGCCGATACCTCGGCCACTTCAGGGACGCCTTCGCCGCTCTCGAGGAAAAGGAACGCGCCAAGCCCGACGACGAGGAGCGCAGGCTCTCGGGCCCCTTCGAGGTCAACTACAAGCTCTCGGAAGAAGCGAAACAGATCGCCCTCGAACGGACTTTCGAGGGTTGGACCGACAAAGACTGGCAGGACCTCGAAGACGCCTGGGCCGACTTCACCCGTTAGGACCGGCAGCAAAAGTGATCTGTTCCCATACTCCTTTTTGTCTACCGCTGAACCTGGCCGTCTCCGACGAACTCCTCGCCGCCGCCAGCGAAGCGCCCCCCTGGCTGCAGGCACTTCTCCTCGCCCTGGGAACGCTTCTGTCCGAAGATCTCGCCGCAATCAGCGGAGGAATCCTTGCCGGCAGCGCGCCGGACAACCTGCCCCTCATCGTCGTGGCCTGCTGGGCGGGAATGTGGTGCGGCGACATGATCTACTATCTTCTGGGATACTCTCTTGGCAAGCCGGCGCTCTCACTTCCCATGCTCAGAAAGATCGTGTCCGAGGAAAAATTCCAGACCGCCACGAACTGGTTCGCCGAACGGGGACTGCAGGTTCTGCTCGTCACACGCGTTCTGCCCGGAACACGCCCGGCGTCCTACCTCGCTGCCGGTGTGCTCCGATTCAAACCGGCCAGGTTCGTGGCGATCTCGCTCACCCTCTCCTTTCTGTGGGCCACCTTGCTCATTCTCGTTTCGATGAAGGCCGGCCATCAACTCATGGCATGGGCCCAGGACTTACACCTCGGACTGCTCAGCCCGATCCTCACCATCCTCCTCCTCATCTTCTTCGTTGTCCTACTCAGCAAGCTTCCCGGCAAGCACTGGAAAAAAAGAGACAATTCCTGACCGCCCGTCGAAATCAGTTTCCAAAAAAAGAAAGTCAGCTTTAAGACGTCTTGACCTGGAAAGCCAGAAAGAAGGTCCGCACGGTCGGAGCCGTTCAGGATTCCGGCTCTCGACTTCAAGAGTTCCGAAGGAACGAATGCGAAGAGAGCCGGAATCCTGAACAGCTCCGACCTGAGACCATCCATAGCGATTTTCAGGCAGTGATGTCGATCCCCACCGTGGCCGACTGAAAATCGAAGGGCCACGTCGTGGTGAAGGCAAAGTCGAGATGGCGCCCGATGAGAAGCGGATCGATCACCCCGAGCGAGTCCATCATCGCTGCAGCAGATCCGTTGGCGTCGAGATAGTAACGGAACTGGACGAAATACCACGAGTTCAGCCGCAGCCGCACACAGCGGAAGAAGTGGCCCGGGTTGAGGGGCAGTATCGCGCCGCCCGGCAGAGTCTGCCCGGGTGTCGTACCCGACGCCGTGCCGAGAAGAACGTACTCTCTTCCCCCATAGTCCGTTCCCGCATGGAGATAGAAGATCGCCTGGCCGCCCGCGGCGGCCGACAGCGACGTCACATCGCACATGAGCGAAGGGAGCTGTGCCAGATCGACGGCCACATCATCGATGCAGATTCCGTCAGAGGTGAGCGCCGAATTGTCGTAATGCTGAAAGCGGATCACAAAATTCGCATTGAGCTGAAGACCGAACTGCAAGGCGGCGGCATCGATGTCGACACGAAACTCGGTCCACGACGTGGGGCCGTTGTTGTGCGAGTTGACGAGGAAAAAATTGACGCCGTCATCGCTAACGAAGCAGCCGTCCTCGGCATGATCCTCGTCGCCGTACTCCTTGTACCAGTAGGTCAGTTCCACGTTGTCCAGTCCGGACAGGTCGATGGCAAGGTCGAGAGTATTGAGCGCGTAGTTACCCGACACGAGGGTGTCCATAGCCACGTGCCAATCCCCGCCGTGAGGGCTGTAGAGGCCGGTGACCTCGATGTGGCTGTTCGGATCGGCGCCCACAGACCACTCAGGCCCGAGTAGGCCGCTCTCGAAGCCGTCACTGAAGGGAAACGCTGCCTGGGAACAGGCGTTGCCTTGCATGGTGAGAAGGCTCGATAGGCCGAGCGCACAGATCAGCGTACAGGACAGGATCGATTTTCCTCTCATCGCATCTCCTCCAAAAAACAGAATTTCGAACAGGAACATAGCGGTGACGGAGACGAGAGGAGGGGGTTACAGAATCGAAAGAGAGCTTCGATCGACGGCGGGGGCCTACCAGATCCCGAGACGGATCGCCACGAGGATGGCGAGGGCGTTCAGCCCATCGCGGGCGCGGAGCTTTTTGCCGTCGGCGCGGCTGCGCGGCGCATAGCGGATCGGCACCTCGTGGATCGGGAATCCCGCCCGCGCGGCGCGCGCGATGAACTCGGGACAGAAACCGAATCCCCGCGCCTTGAGCGGAATCGCCTCGAGCACGCCGCGCCGGAACATCTTGTAGCACGTCGGCGCATCGGTCAGAGCCGTACGGAAAAGCAGATTGCACATCCACCCCACGAGCCGCCCCCCCCAGTAGAAGGGAGCCGCGCCGCGCCCCTTGTGCAGGCCGCGCCAGTATCCGAGGTTTCGGGATCCGAAAACGATGGGCGCCTCCCGGGAGATCAGGGCATCGAACATGAGGGGCAAATCCTCGGGAAAATATTCGAGATCGCCATCCTGGACAACGATCGCGTCGCCGGTGGAGTGCGCAAAACCTGTATGGAGAGCCGCCCCCTTGCCCTGATTGCGACTGTGGCCGATCACAATGGCGCCCGCATCGAGCGCGGCGGCGTGAGTGCCGTCAGTCGACCCGTCGTCGACGACGACGATCTCGATATCGACGTCGAGGCTCTTCAGTCGCGCGACCACCTCGGCGATGGTGCCTTCCTCGTTGTAGGCCGGAATCACAACGGACAGCCTCAATGCTCAGCCTCCACGATCGGTTTGCGCCCCCGGATGTTAGCACATGTCCCGCGAGGCAAAAAGTGTGCGCCAAAACCCAGTGCGCGCCAAAACCCTTCCTTTCCCAAGACGGGATCGGTCATTCACCGAGCATGGCGCGCGCCACGAAGAGCGCGTTCGCCGGGCGCTCCGCCATGCGGCGCATGAAATAAGGATACCAGTGGCTGCCGAAGGGCACGTAGACGCGCACGCGATACCCGTCATCGGCGAGGCGCTGCTGCAGGTCGCGGCGCACGCCGAGAAGCATCTGGAACTCGAAATCGTCCCTGCGCGCGCCGCGCGCGGCGGCCGTCTCGCAGATCGTGTCGATCATTTTGTGGTCGTGGGTGCCGAAGGCGGGATTGAATCCCGCGGCGCGCGCCCCATCGCCGAAACAAGCGTCGACGAGCCGCGCGTACGATCGGTCGACATCGTCCTTCTTCTGCCACGCCCGGTCGGCGGGCTCGTCGTAGGCGCCCTTGACGAGCCGCACGCGGCCGCCCCGCTCGACGAGACGTGAGAGATCACCTTCGGTCCGGAAGAGACAGGTCTGCAGGGCGATCCTGAGCCCGGCGGCGCTTTGATCGAGAAGGGAGAGGTAGACATTCAGCGTGGCGTCGGTGAGGGAAGAATCCTCCATGTCGACCTCGATGGCGCGTCCCGTGCGCGACGCCGTCTCCACGAGGGCGCTCATGGTTTCGTGAAAAAAGTTCTCGCCGAAACCGAGCCCGAGATGGGTCGGCTTGACCGACAGGGTGGCGTCGAGCCCGGCGGCGTCGGCGCGCTCCACCATCGCGCCGTAGTCGGCGGCGGCGCCCAGGGCATCGTCGCGCGAGTCGACAGCCTCGCCGAGATGATTGAGAATGGCGCCGATCCCGCGGCCGTTCAACTCCTCGACGACGGCGGCGGCATCGTCGAATGTCTCGCCCGCGGTGAAGCGCCGCGCGATCCGGCGGGCGGGACCGAAACCGGCCGCCATCCGTTGCAGTGCGGTGCTCCGGGAGAGGGTGTTGAAAAAACTGCGTAACATGAGGGGCGACCTCTTGAATTCTCCAAAATAGACTAATAGCGCCGATCGGGTCATTTGCACGCCGCTTCAGCTCGGGTGTGGACATGGCCCGCCGGCCGGTCACAATGATATAAATGTCATTGCCGGCACAAGGAGAACAGCGTGAAGCTCACACAAATCGGCCTTCTACTCCTGGTCACCGTCCAGTGCGCGGGATGCGCCCTCGGCGATGGCGCGCTCGACTCTCCCGCGGTGATCACCGTCGACCTTCTCGGTCGCCTCGGCCTCGACGCCAACGCTCTCGGGCCGCAGGTGGTGCGCGCCGACTCGGACCGGAACCGGGTCTTTGCGCTCTGCGCCAATTCGAGCGCTGTGGCCGTCGTCGAGGGGGACGCCGACTGCGTGGTCACGATTCCCATCGGCCTGCGCATGCCGCGCCGTCTGCGCGACGCGGGCACGGCGGTCTCGGCCGCCACGGGCCGCCTCTTCGTCTGCGCCCGCGAGGAGCTCGTCATCGTCGACGCCGACGCGCGATCGGCGGTGCGCATCGCGCTGCCCGGCGACTTCGAGGCGATCGCCGTCGATGACCGGTCGAGCCGGGCCTATCTCGCGGGCCGCACGAGCGGTGACCTGATCATCGTCGATACGGCCGCCCACGGGGTGAGCGCCCATCCCTACACCGACGCCGCTCCGCCCCTCGAATTCATGGCCGCCTCGGCGCCGCCGCCGATCCGCGTCCCCTTTGTGGACGCCGCCGAGGGGCGCGTCCACGTGGTCGACGGAATCAACTCCACCCTCTTCACCATGGATGCCGCCACGGGGGAGCTCATCGGGGCGCGCACGCTGCCGATCGGGATCTTTCCGCGCTGGCACGTGGGCGGCTTCTGTCCCCTCACCGATCGGATCTTCGTGGCCCTCGAGAACGCCAAGCGCGCCGCCGTCCACGCCGTCGCCATCGACGCGAAGGGATCGGCGGACACGATCATCGACATTCCCGAGGCGCACACCGAGCCGGCCGGCGTGAATTGCGACGCGGCGCGCGGCGAGCTCTACATTCCCTACGACAACAAGACACTGATCCATGCGGCGCTCTTTGACGAGGAGCCGAGGCTCGTTACCATCGATCTCCCGTCGATGGGTGTCGACGCCACGGCCTACGATGGAAGAACGCGCACCCTCTACGCGGCCGGGTGGATGCAGGCCGCGCTCTACGTGGTCGACATGGCCGCCCGCAAGCGGACCCTCACCGTTCCCTTCGCACCCGTCTATCCCCACCTGAACTCGATCGCCCTCAACGAGGCCAACGGCCGGCTCTACATCCCCTCCGGCTCCACGGCGGTGAACGGCACCTTCGGCGCCGCACTGAGCGTTTTCGATCCGCGCACCCTCGCCTTCTCCAAGGTATTGACCGGCTGGGCGCCGGTGAGCGTGGCGCCCCGGCCGGGAGGGGAGGGGGTTTTTGTTTTCGGGGCCGAAGACGAGTTTGCCGCCGTCGATCGTGACGGAGCGGTGGCGCTCCACGCGCTCCCCCACCCTTACGCCCACCAGGCTCTGATCGATCCGCGCGGCGAGAGAGTGCTTGTCGCCTACGGCCCCCACTCGTCGATGTGGCCCACCTTTTATATTGGCGGCACGCGGAACGGAATCGCGCTGATCGACGGAGAGGGCCGCCTCACCGAGGAGAGGATGACGCTGCGCCTCGCCCAGGCGATGGCCTTCGATCTTTCGGGACGGCTCTGGTTCCTCCAGAACACCTGGGGAAAGGAGGAGCCCTTCCTCGTCTGTCATCCCCGAAACGACGAGGCCTGGTCGCGTGTGCGCCTCGAACCCAAGGTCGACAACGAATGCCTGTCGCGGCTCCTCGCCGTCGACGGCAGGACCGGCTTGCTCTGGGCCGTTCGCACGGGCAACGAAAGCGCCGATTCGGGCCTGGTCCACGTCGTCGATCCCGAGACGCGCACCGTGACGGCCGCAATCCCCACGGGCCGCACACCGACGGCGATCGCCTTTTTGCACGAACCGCCGCGCACCGTGGTGGCCAATTTCGATGACGACACGGTGACCGTGATCGACGGGGAGACTCTGGAGACAAAGACCCTCGCCGTGGGCGACGGGCCGCTCGCCCTCGCCGCCCATCCCGACGAGAAATCGGTCATCGTCGTCAATCACCTCGACGCGACCCTGTCGGTGATCGCGCCCGACTCGACGGAGCGCATTGCGCTTCCGGCGGGCGCTCTTCCCAACAACATCATCGTCGATCGGACGACGCGCCAGGCCTTCGTCACCGCCCATTGCGCCGACGGCGCGCGCCTCTACCGGTACGATCCCCGATCGAAAAGGATCGAAACCGTTCACACCTCGTCCCATCCTTACGGCGCGGTCAGCTTCGATCAGGCCAACGCCGCCTTCGGCGAGCGCGCCCAGTGGGGTGACTGCCTCTTCGCCATCACCGAGATGTTCTTCGACAATGCGGGGCGGCTCTGGATCACCGACTTTCTCTCGGGCCAGGTGTGGATCGTGCGGCTCTGACGGTGCGGGGGGCGGCGCCCTCGGTGCGGGTCAGAATCCCCGGGAGAGCCCCGCCTCTCGCGCCGCGTCGACGGCGTCGGCGTACTCCCTGCGGCGGAGGGGCCGATCGAGGCTGGAAATTTCATCGGCTCTGTGGCAGGGGCGGTACTGGTTCATGACGTTCACATAAGTGCCTGTCGAGATCTCGTCGGCCAGAAAGCGCATGGCGTCGGCCGTACCGGCCAGATTGCGGGGCAGAACGAGATGGCGCACGATCAGTCCGCCCGCGGCCAGGCCTTCTCCGTCGACGTTGAGATCGCCCACCTGGCGGTGCATCTCTCGGAGCGCGGCGCGAACCCTCTCCGGGTAATCGCGCGCACCGGTCAGTGTCTCGGCCGCGGCGGGATCGACGAACTTCAGATCGGGCATGTAGATCTCGACAAAGCCGTCGAGGAGCGCAAGTGTTTCGACCGACTCGTAACCGCCGCAATTATAGACGATGGGGACTGAGAGCCCCTCGCCGCGGGCGGCCGAAATTGCGGCCATTATGTGGGGTGTAAAATGAGTGGGCGTGACGCAGTTGATGTTGTGGCAGCCCCCGGCCTCGAGGGAAAGCATGATCTCCACAAGCCGATCGACAGCCACTCTCCGCCCCGAGCGGCCGTGGCTGATCGAATCGTTCTGGCAAAAGACGCAGCCCAGATTGCACCCCGCAAAAAAGATGGTGCCCGACCCGCCCACGCCGACGAGTTCGCGCTCCTCGCCAAAATGGGGGCCGTGGCTCGCCACGACGAGTTCGCTCCCCATGCCGCAGAATCCCTCCTCGCCCGCACGCCGATCGACGCCGCACTCCCTCGGGCAGAGCGTGCAGGGTGAGAGCATCGAAATGGCCCTGTCGATCGCTTCAGTTCTTTCCATGTAAAAACCTAAACCCTCTTCGGGCCCCCATCGGCCCCGTTCCTTAGATGGATCTTGTGGATTCGACGCCGGGAGGCTAATATATAAGTACTCTTACTTATCACTCAAGGAGGAAAAATCATGGACTGGATTTATAGTTGCCCCAAATGCACGGCGATCGTCAATCCCGGCCCCAACGTGATCCTTCTTGGCCGCCGCGAAGGGCGCGAGGTGCTCCTCGCGTTCCATCCCGAGCCGGGCAACTACGAGGTGGCCGTACCCCACAACATCGTCATCGAAAAAGGCGAGGTCTGGGAGCTCTTTTGCCCCGTCTGCCACGAGGATTTGACCTTTGCGGCGGAAGACAAGATGGTGGCTCTCAACATGACCACCGGCGCAGGCGACTGGCACAAGGTTCTCTTCTCACGCGTGGCGGGCGAAAAGGCCACCTTCGTCATCACCCAGGAGCCCGATCGGCACGTCGAGGCCCATGGAGCCGATCTTTCGGGGTACGAACAACCCCAATGAACCGAGTCTAAACACCGCGTCGATTCACTTTCCATAACCGAGCTTGTCGAGCTCGCGCTGCACGGCGCCGGGGATCGCGACCGGTCCGCTCTCGGCCGACGAGCGAGCCCAGTCGCGGAGGATCGTGCCGAGCTCGTCGACGAGAGGGGCGTACTCCGATTCGCCGGCCAGATTGCGTTTCTCCGCGGGATCGTCGGCCACGTTGAAGAGTTCCGTCCGCCCCTCTTCCCAGGGGGTCCAGATCAACTTCCACGGGCCGGCCATGACGCACTTGGCCTTGCGCATGTTGGGCCGCGCCGCCCCCCTCTCGGCGCTGTGGGGCTTGGTCGCCTCGGCGAAGATCGGCACCGGATCGACGCTGCCGCCGCCGGTGAAAAGGCGATGCCTGTCGATCCCCTCGAAATCAACGGGGATCGCCACCCCGGCGAGGCCGAGCAGGGTGGGCGCCAGATCGATATTCGAAAAGCGCGGCTTCGCGTACCGGCCCGGCTCGACGACGCCCGGCGCCCTGATCAGAAGCGGAATATGCAGATTGCTGTTGTAAACCGACAGTCCGTGGTTGAAATAATCCTCGTGCTCCCAGAACGTCTCACCATGGTCGGCGGTGAAGACGACCACCGTGTCATCGTCCCCGCCGTTGCGGCCGATCTCCTCGAGGAGGCGGCCGATCTCGCTGTCCATGTAACGGATCTCGGCGAGGTGGAGATCGCGAAAGCGACGCTCCTTGTCGCCCGGCGCACCATCCCGCTTTGCGAGCGCGTCGCGCGCGGCGCGGATCGCCGCGAAAGACGCCTCGAGGCTGCCGGTCTCGGCGTCGACGAAGAGGCGCGCGAACTCCTCGGGCGGCTCGTAGGGCCAGTGGGGATCGAAGTAGTGCACGATCGCCAGATAGGGCCGCTCCCCGTCTCGCCCGCCGAGCCAGCCGATCACGGCGTCGGTCACGCTCCGCGCCGATCGGGTCAACTTGTTCGAGGGGAGAGCCGATTTCTTGTCGAGTTTTTCGTCAAAGTGGTCAAATCCGATTTGTGTCCCGAACTGCGCCGTGAGGCAGTAGCTCGACAGAAAAAAAGCGGTCTCGTAACCGGCCTCCTGCATCGACTGGGCCAGTGATTCGAGCCCGTCCCGCGGAACGCACCCGTTGCGAGGCGCTCCGTGATCCTTGGGATGGCGCGAAGTGAAGAGGGAGATAAAAGAGGGCAGCGTGCTCGGCACGACCGTATAAAAATCCTCGAAGAGGGCCGACTCGGCCGCGAGCCTGTCGATGCAGGGGCTCGTGGGGCGCTCCTGGCCGTAGCAGCCCAGGTGGCTGGCAGGAAGAGCGTCGGCAACGACAATCAGAATATTCGTCCCCGCTGCCGGACCATCCGGATCAGCGCGATCACCGCAACCTCCCGCACAGAGGGCTGCGAGCAAAAGGCCTGCGGTAAAAACTTTCGATTTCAATCGAAGGGCCTCCATCGATACCAGGCTCGACATGCAAAAAACGGCTTGGAACCCGATTCCTTTGGAGGACGTTCGCCCACCTTCGCCCGTTGAGAAATTGGGTTCTCTATGTTATCTTACGGCCCATAGCGGAAAGCGTGTAACCCTTTTTGAACTACCTGAGACGGAGGATTACCATGTCATTCCGCACCGCGCCCTGTCTTCTCGCCGTCGTCCTCACCGCTCTGCTCACCGTTGATCTCGAAGCCCGAAAGATGCGCGTTCGTATCGATCTCAGCGATCCGTCGATCCTTCACGAACTGCCGCGCGGGCTCGACATGCTCAATACTCCGAGGGACTCCGTCGACGTCATCGTCACCGAGGCGGAATACGCGGTGCTCGTGCAGACGCGCGCCGCCGTCCAGGTTCTCGACTACGATGTGGAGGCGATGTACGCGGCGCGCGCCGCCGACTACCACACATTCAACGGCCTTGTCACCGAGCTCCAGTCAATTGCGAACAACTACCCCTCCATCACACTGCTCTCGTCTCTGGGGCAGTCGTACCAGAACCGCGAGATCTATCTTCTCGAGATCAGCGACAACCCGGGCGTCGACGAGGGAGAGGCGGAGGTGCTCTTCGTCGGACTCCACCACGCGCGCGAGTGGCCGTCGCTCGAGATCTGCCTCCACATCTGCCAGGAGCTGACCGCCAACTACGGCAACGATCCCGATGTAACCGATATGGTGAACAACCGCCGCATCTTTGTCATCCCCTGCATGAATCCCGACGGTTACTATTACTGCCACGACCAGGGACACGACTGGCGCAAGAACAGGCATTATTTTTCCCAGTACTCCACGTGGGGCGTCGACCTCAACCGCAACTACGGCGGCTCGACCAATGGTTACGCCATCGGCGACTGGGGCGATGTGAGCAACGGCGGCACCACCCACTACCCCGGCATGGAAACCTACTGCGGTCCGGGCGCTTTCTCGGAGCTCGAGACGCAGGCGGTGCGCGATTTTATCGTCGGCAGCGACGTGACGGCGGGGATCACCTTCCACACCTATTCGGAGCTGGTCCTCTGGCCCTGGGGCTACAGTGGAAGTTATCAGACACCGGACAATGCGCTCCTCGCTTCGGTGGGACAGGGTATCGCATCGCGCATCACCGGACAGTACGGGGGTACCTACGATCCGGGGCAGACGTCGACGCTCTACCCGGTCACGGGCGACACGACCGACTGGGCTTACGGCCACGGCTTCTACGCCGAGGGCAAGAACTGTTTCTTCTATACCATCGAGAGTTGCGTCGAGTTCCATCCCAACTACAACCAGCTTCAGCAGGTCATGGAAGAAAATTACGACGGCGCCTTCTACCTGATCGAGCAGGCCGCGGCGATCGAGGCGCAGACCGCGCCCTGGGCCCTGCCGCCACTCGTCGACGCGCCCGCCTTTGACAGCGACGGCACCTACACCGTGTCGTGGAGCGAGGCCAATCCCGATGCG
>Ga0180430_10001322_pt1 | contig 24456 bp, 25 predicted proteins | sample SS_ome_9_FD_132999 | JGI IMG/M metagenome (GOLD analysis project Ga0180430, IMG submission 132999) | Hypersaline lake sediment archaeal communities from the Salton Sea, California, USA - SS_1_S_2 metaG | ecosystem: Environmental > Aquatic > Non-marine Saline and Alkaline > Hypersaline >... | reverse complement strand
TCCTTTGTCCTGGCGGCAGATGCGGTGGAGGGATCCATATCGATAACCAGGCTGTCTTCGGCAAAGGGAAGGCACCTGGCCAGTACCATGCCCTTTTCATTGACCACTATGCTGTTTCCGTCAAATACCAGCTCATCCTGGCCTCCCGCCATATTGAGATATGCGATGTTTACCATATTGTCCATTGCCCTGGCGGCGACCATCTTTTCCCTGGACTCAACCTTGCCTACATGGTAGGGGGAGGCCGATATATTTATGATTAGTTCCGCCCCTCCGGCTATGGCCTGGGCCTTTGTAGGGCCTGAAGCATAAAAGATGTCCTCGCAGATATTAAGCCCCACCGGATGGCCGTTTATGTCGAAGATATAGTTCTTATTCCCCCGGTTAAAATATCTTTCCTCATCAAAGACAGAGTAGTTGGGGAGATGCTGCTTGCTGTATATATAGCAGATGTCTTTACCGCATATGACCGCAGCAGAGTTATAAAGGGCGCTTTCTTCTTCATATGCAAAGCCCACTATGGCGGATATGCCGCGGACTGCCTCTTTTATCTTTTCCAGGTATCTCATATTCTCGCGGATGAAAGCATTTTTAAGCAGGAGGTCTTCCGGAGGATAGCCCGTAAGGGCCAGTTCGGGAAATACCGCAATATCAGCCCCCTGTTGCCGGGCCTTTTTTATATGGGAGATTATTATATCAGAGTTTCCCTTTATGTCCCCCACTGCCGGGTTTATCTGGGCCAGATACAGCCTTATTGCCATGACTTCTCCTGTGCTTTCCGGATCATAAATCTATGCTGGTAAACAACAGACATAGTCTTTTTTATATAGATTATAGAGGCGATTGTCAATACTATTAAGGTCTGATAGCTTCGGGCCCTAAGCGGGTGATGGCTGTAGTATTCCTATAAAGATGACAGGCCGGCAGACTTTACTGCATCAGAAAGATCCATTTTTGCTTCATACATACACGAATCTGCTTCCCTTATGAGCTCTTCCAGGCCCAGGCCTTCCCTGTACTGGCTGATACCTATGCTTAATGAGGTGCATTTCCTGTCTGATTCCTTAAAACCCTCTATGATCCTTTCAGCCACCTCCCTGGCCCTGGCGATATCAGACTCATCCAGTATTACCGAAAATTCGTCTCCCCCATAGCGGACTATGCTGTCAATGCCTTTTCTTACCTTATCTTTTATGATGCCGACGAGCTCCTTAAGAAGCCAGTCACCCTGCAGATGTCCATAGGTATCATTAAGCTTCTTGAAATTGTCAATATCTATCATCATAAGGCAGAAAGGCCTTTTGTACCGGCTGAACCGGCTGATAAGATTATCCAGGACCTCGTAGAAATACCTTCTATTATAGGCACCGGTCAGAAAGTCCCTCATCGATTCCTGCCTTAACCTTTCCTCGAGCTTCCTCTTCTCCTCTATATCCCGGAATATGGCTATCTTGCCTATAAACCTGTCCCTGCCTGAAATCACCGGAGAAGCAGTAACATTAAATGTTTTGATCTCATCGCCCAGACCGCATCCTATATCGATATTGAGCTTATCCAGCGAATCTTCCTCAAAATAGCCCAGCAGCCTCTCAAGGCTTTCTTTAGAACTTGCTGCCATGCGCATCCGTTTTTTGATCTCACCGCTGTCAGGGGTTTTCCTTCTGTTTTTTGCGCCGTCATCGCCGGGGAAAAGAGTATCGCGCATCTTTTTATTTATATCCACAATATCTCCCCTGCTGTCTACAATCATTATGCAGTCTTCAGTAGTCTCAAACATCTTTTGAAAAGTAAGCGAAGCGGTATTAAGTCCGGCCAGAAAGTTGCCAGTTGCGATAAAAATAAACAGCAAAAACATCAAAAATGAATTTATGGGTATACCCAGGCTGAATACTGCTTCCAGAGGCCTCATTATGACAGTCACCAGGGTAAATACGCTTATTCCAGACAGCAGCAAGACCACTCTCGATACGGGATGATGTGTCTTAAGCAGCTTTGCCAGGTTATAGGAAAGATAGGCGATCATAAGCAGCAGAAGCGGTGCCATATAAAAGATCCCCAGCTGCATGGAGATGCCGGGGCTTACCGTCCATCCGTATGATACTTTTTCCAGCAGTATGCTTCCCGAAAAGGACAGATAAAGGATTATGCAGGCCGAAGGAAGATAGAAGAAATATTTTACTATGTCCTTCTTAAAAAAATTATATTCAGCTGCCTCGACAACATAATGGAATAATGCTGCGGGGAAAAGGTATGTGGCCATGGTCAGAAGAGGGGAAAAGTATCCCGCAATATCAGGATTATCTGTAGCATACATGACAAGGCTTGATGCCGAGAGAAAGAAAACCGTAAAAGAAAGCACCGTGAATGAATGCAGGGTCCTCCCCGGTCTTTCCCTGAAGATATTATTGATGCCAAAATAAAAAGCAGCTAAAAGGGTAATACCGGAAAAAAAGACATAGGTATTTAAGTTTATACTCATTAATTTATATATATATAAATAATTTATTAAAAATATAATTATATAAATTATATAAAATTCTTAACTTTTTTCAAATATAAAAGAAATTGTTCCTTATTATGGGTTTTATTGTTAGTATTGATACAATAAAATTAAAGCATTTCTAATATAAAGGCGGTCTACCAGGACATTGAAATAATATTATAACCTTATGGCAAGTGGTGATTACCCTGGATAAGCTGGAATAATGAAACACAAAGACTCATTATATACCCAAGATTTCGATATTTCCCAGCTCAACCAGGCTTATCTTGATATCTTCAGGGTACTCATTGATTATTCCAGCACCATAGAAGAAATAGCCGAAGCATTCCTTGATAAGGCAAAGGAGCTTACAGGCAGCAGGTTCGGCTATGTAAATACCATCGATCCTGATACCGGAGTGGCGACTTCAAGGACCATCTCCAGGATGATGGGGAAAGACTGCAAGACAGAAGGCCCTGATAAAAGGATTACCTTTTCACCAGATAAGAACGGCAGGTATCCTTCATTGTGGGGATCCGGGCTGGATGAAAAGAAATCCTTTTTTACTAATTCACCAGGCAGCCATGACTCCAGCAAGGGGCTGCCCAAAGGACATATACCCATTAAAAATTTCCTTTCCGTACCGGTGGTCTCCGGAAATACCCTGATCGGTCAAATAGCGCTTGCAGACAGTAAGACTGGCTACAGCGATAAGGACATAAAGATAATTGAAAAGCTTGCCGGCCTTTATAATATCGCTGTCAGGATAAAGCAGGCTGAACAGGAAAAGGAAGCCGAAAAGGAAAGATTCAAGCTGCTGGTGGAAAACATGTATGAAGGGTTATGGCAGATAGACAGGGATGCCGTAACTGTTTTTGTCAACCGGAAGATGGCTGAAATAATGGGTTACACGGTTGAGGAGATGACAGGCAAAAGCCTGTTTGACTTCATGGATGAAAGCGAAAGACAAATAGCTAAAAGAAATATGCAAAGGCGGAAAGCGGGCATAAAAGAGGAGCACGACTTCAGATTTGTCAAAAAGGATGGGAGCACCATAATCACCAGGCTTGAGACAGCACCTCTTTTTGACAGGAATGGGGAATTTGACGGAGCGCTGGCAAATGTCTCAGATATTACCGGGAAAAGGATGATGAAAGAAAAGCTTATTAAGTCTGAACATGAGAAATCGATCATCCTTAACTCAATGTCTGAGATGCTGGCATATTATGACCTGGATCTAAATATATTATGGACAAATAAGGCATCAGCTGATTCCGTAAACATGAGCATAGAAGATCTTGTCGGGAAACACTGCTATGAGGTCTGGCACTCTGCCGACAGGCCGTGCAGGGGCTGTCCCGTGGTAAAGGCCCGTGAAACAGGAGAGGTTTGTGATGCCAGGATCAAGAGTCCTGATGGCCGCATATGGCAAATACGCGGCTATCCCATATTTGATAAAGACGGTGCCATTACCAATCTTATGGAATTTTGCCAGGATATAACAGAAGCTATAAAGGATGAAGAAAGACTGATAAGCAGTGAAAATAAATACAGGAAGCTTTTTGAGACATCCCCTGTAGGCATTTCTATAATCAATAAGGCCGGGATAATAACCTCATGCAATGATGTGATGGAAGAATATGCAGGTATTCCGAAAGAAAAGATCCAGGGAAAACACTTTACAAAACTTGGTATATTAAAACCGGGGGACATACCCAGGTATATCAAGGTATTTGCCGATATACTCAGGGGCAGGATCACTAAGCCGTTTGAAGTCTGCTTCTGTAATAGAAATGGAGAGGAGCGTATAACTCAAGTCTATACAAGCATACTCAAGGAAAATGGAAAGACCACAGGGATCCATCTGATCCTGAGGGACATCACGGGAGAAGCCAGGGCGGAAAGGGAGCTGAAGCAAAGCTATAAACAGGTAAAGAAGACGCTGGAAGGAACAATAAATACCCTGTCATCGGTACTTGAGATAAAAGATCCCTATACCGGCAGCCACCAGAGAAATGCTGCTAAGCTATGCATGGCAATGGCCCGGGAGCTGGGCCTGGACAGGGAAAAGACCCGGATGCTTTATACGGCGGCTCTTATACATGATATAGGGAAGATCGCCATCCCGGCATCAATACTTTCCAAACCCTCGGTGCTTACAGGTATTGAGATATCAATGATCCGGACGCACAGCCGGGTGGGATATGACATACTTAAAAAGATAGATTTCGGATATCCGCTGCACGAAATAGTCCTCCAGCATCATGAAAGGATTGATGGTTCCGGATATCCGAAGGGCCTTAAGGGAAATGATATAATATTTGATGCCAGAGTGCTTGCAGTTGCAGACACTGTTGAAGCCATGGCAAATCACAGGCCTTACAGGCCGGCTTTTGGTATTGAAAAAGCATTAGAAGAGATCCGTTCCGGAAGAGGCATTGTTTTTGACGAGCGCGCAGCTGATGCCTGCATTGCAGTTTTTAAAGAGAAAAAGTTTAAGTTCCAATAATCCCAGTTATGCCGGCTTCCGGGCAGATCCTTTTAAATTATTTTGAATATTCTATAAACAGTTCAAGATCAGCTACATAATAAAGGAATCCGTCAGAATTGCTGTTAGTCCTTCCGGGATCGTTTTGCGGGACCGCCTGTGGAGATATAATTATCTGGAACCTGTCATTATTCGAGTTCACATTATCCTGTATAGCATCGGCCAGCCCGGGTCCTTCGATAGAAGAGCTGCCCCCGCCGGATGAAGGATACCTTCCTATTTCAAAGTCCTCGCGGTTAAAATCCCCGCCTTTCAGCGGCCGGGCCCCCCAGTTTTTAGCGGAAAATATTATGAATTCCCCAAAAAATGAAGGGTCATTGGACTTATTCTTGCACTTAAGATCCAGCCTGGCAAAATGTACCTGGCTTCCCAGTATGCTTGATATATTAAAGCTCACATATCCCTTGGATATGCTGCCGCTGGTGGAATCACCGGCAAATATATAATCTCCCTGCTGATGCGGCTGGTTATAATTTTCCAGATAGGTACCGCATTCCCCCTCTACTATAGGAAGCACCGTATCATGCATCTCTGCTTCGGGTTCTCCGGGCTGCGGCTCTTCCATGCCGCCTTCCCGGCCGTCAGGATACACATTGATGCATCCCCATAAAGGCATTACTGCGATCATAGAAATTATAACCAGCGGAATAATAAACCTTGTTTTCATAACATCTATCCTTTTATTGTAAATATAATTTAATAATATATTATAAATTAAATAAATTATTATTAAAACATTTAATTTATAATTATTTTATTTATTTATTCATATAAATTTTAACCGGCATGGTGCCGGTCTTACATCAATATTTTACCGGCCCTATATTAATAGATAATATCAAATCCAGAACCTTAGAAATAAACAGGTCCTTAGATTAAAATTACATTTTATTAAATAGATTTTACAAAATGCTATACATTTTATATAAAGGATTTAAAATCATGTATGATATAAGACCAGTTCAGGGGAATACCCCACAAATATAAAAAGATAATAGCTGCATATCCTTATGCAAAAAGAGACCATAGCATACCGCTTTTCACTTTTGGATTCCTTGACTAGGGGAAGATCATTTCTTGTAAAGCGGTGAGATGCGGCGCAGGTCCGATATTATACCGGGAAGCACATCCAGGAAATAATCTACTTCATCCTGGGTATTTTCAAATCCAAGGGTTATCCTCAGGGAGCCGTGAGCTTCTTCCGGGGAAAGCCCCATGGCTGTCAGGACATGGGAGGGCTTCATGGAAGACGATGAGCAGGCAGATCCGCTGGAGACAGCTATGCCGGCTGCATCCAGCCTGAGTACCATGGCTTCCCCTTCGATATATGAAAAAGAGATATTGCAGTTTCCCGGAAGCCTTTTTTCCGGATGGCCGTTAAACCTTACTTCATCGATATTTTCCAGGATATAGTCCTTTATCCTGTCTCTTAACCCCGATAATCTCCTTTTCTTGGCCTCCAGGTCTTTCTGTCCCATGGCCGCCGCTTTTGCCAGGCCGGCTATGCCGGGGATGTTCTCGGTAGAAGACCGCATCCCGTGCTCGTGGCCGCCGCCCACAAGCTGGGGCATGACTTTTGTCCCCTTCCTTATATAGAGTGCGCCCACTCCCTTGGGACCGTAGAACTTATGGCCGGAAAGCGAAAGGAGATCCGCATTGAGCTGGTCCGCCCTGGTATCTATGCTGCAGAATGACTGCACCGCATCTGTGTGGAACACAATGCCTCTTTCTCTCAGGAATCGGCCGATCTCGCCAACAGGCTGTATAGTCCCTACTATATTATTGGCATGCATTACGGAGACCAGTATGGTTTTATCAGTGACTGCCTTTCTAATATCATCAGGATCTAACATGCCCAGACTGTCTACACCCACTCCGGTGATGCTGAAACCTTTTCTGGCCAGTTTCTTTGCCGCCATATATACTGCCGGGTGTTCGACATCCGATATGATTATATGGCTGCCTTTTTTGCTGCATGCTTCGGCGGCCCCTATTATGGCCAGGTTGTCGCTTTCGGTGCCTCCGCTGGTAAAGACTATCTCCCTGGAGCTGGCTCCCAGGGCATCTGCCACTATCTGGCGCGACTGTTCCAGTATAGCGGAAGCCTCCCTTCCCGGTCCATGCGGTTCTGATGCATTGCCGTAACAGGCGGTAAAGCACCTGTTGATCTCTTCAACTGCTTCGGGAAGGACAGGAGTAGTGGCACTGTGGTCAAAATATATGTATCTATTCATTAATATCAAATTAGTAGTGTTTAATAAACAGGATAAAAGCTATCACTGTTGGAGGGGACTGTCAATAGCAAACAATGGAGGCTCAGCCTGAAACGGGATCCTTTCTCCAACAAAATATTTCCCTAGAAGAGTTTCGTTGATAAAAAATAAAATATAGAATAAATTATGACTTTAAAATATAATTATTCAAATAATTTCAACATATGAGGATTTTGAATTTTTTTATAGAATATCTATATGGAAAAGCAGTATATAAAAAATGAAAACCCCAGCCAGGCAGAGAAATGGGCCAGGATAATATCATTTGTATTTGACGGTTCATTTATCTCTGTTCCCATATTCATAATCATCTGCATGGTAATCGTAGATGATATATTTATGGCTCTTTCCTGGGCGCTGTTATGCCTGCTGTTCGGGATGGTTATACCTTTCCTGTATATCTTCTTTCTTTACAGGAAAAATAAAATATACGACATCCATATCCCGGAAAAAAGCAACAGGATGAAACCGCTGTTATTTGCCCTTTTCAGCTATGGGGCCGGGCTGGCTGTGCTCTATATACTAGAAGCTCCCATATTTCTCAAGGTGATCTTCATATTGACCATAGCATCTACTGCCATACTTACGGCAATAACCTATTACTGGAAGATAAGCCTGCATGCCAGCTGGATAACATTTGTAGTGATAACCTTCAATGTCCTGCTGGGTCCATGGATGCTCCTGCTCCTGCCTCTTATCCCTATCATAGGCTGGGCCCGGGTCAAGGTCAGGAGACATACCGCTCCCCAGGTAGTCATGGGGGCAGGCATCTCATCTATAGTGTGTTTTGTGGGCTACCACCTGTATGGATTCATAAATCTTTTACGCTGGTGATCACTTAAGCGCCAGCTCATATATATCAAGCACGTCACTTTTATCCAGTTTCTTGAACTGGCCGATGGTTCCGCCGCCTGTGCATTTCCCTGCCATCTCCTCCAGCCTGTCTCCGCCTATACCGATATCTGCCAGCCTTACAGGAAGACCGACCTCCCTGTAATAGGCTTCCATGCGGTCTATGCCTTCCAGGACAGTACTTTCCTTATCCTTTGAACCTGTTCCGACATCCCATACCGTTTCAGCAAAACGGGCAAATTTATCCATGTTTTCCCGGTATACATATTTCATCCAGGCAGGAAATATGATAGAAAGCCCGTCTCCATGGGGTATGTCATATATGGCTGAAAGCTCATGCTCTATCAGATGCGATGCCCAGTCGCCTGTCTTTCCGGTGGCCAGGAGATTGTTATGGGCAATGCTGCCGGACCACATTATCTCAGCCCTGGCATCATAATCCTTAAGGTCCTGAAGCACCAGCCTGGTATTATTTATGACAGTTTTCATAGTTGCTTCCGCCAGGCGGTCTACCAGGTCTGTATTTGGCACCTGTGAAAAATATCTTTCATAGATATGGGCCATTATATCCGATATGCCGGTCACAGTCTGCCGTCTGGACAGGGTAAATGTCAGCTCCGGGTTCATTATAGAGAATTTTGCATACAGGGGTTCCCCTCCCGAGGCCCTTTTAAGCCAGCCCTCTTCCTTTGTTATGACCATATCCGGGCTAACCTCGCTGCCTGCAGCAGGTATGGTAAGCACTACCCCCAGGGGGACGGCAGTCTCCATAGCAGGCTTATTGCCGGAAAAGAAATCCCATACATCACCTTTATAGGGAGCCCCGGCAGCGATAGCCTTGGCAGAGTCGACTACGCTGCCCCCGCCCACTGCCAGGATAAAATCAATTTTTTTCTTCCTGCATATATCTATACCTTCCCTGACCAGGCTTAACCTGGGGTTTGGCTGGACGCCGCCCAGCTCCGCTATCTCAATATCTTCCCTGGTGAGGGAATCAATGACCTTCTGGTAAAGTCCGGTCTTTTTTATACTTCCTCCCCCATAATGCAATAGGACCCTTTTCCCGTACTTCTTTGTCTGCCTGCCCGTTTCTTCTTCGGCAGCCCTTCCAAATATTATCCTGACGGGACTGTAAAAAGTAAAATTTTTCATATTGGCCTCCCCGGTTGTGCAAAACTATTGTTATATATTATATCAGACTGGCAGATGTTTTCATGCCGCAAAACGGGCCATAAGCCGGTGCATCCCATAAGCTATGAATAGTCCCAGTGCCGTGAATACAAGGGCAAGAAGTGACGGGATCATAAGGTGCCTGGAAAAGAGCCTGTCAGCCTTCTGGGAGAGGCCCGGGATCAAAAGCATCATGGTAAGGCTTACAAAAAAGAAGGTCAGTATCACCGAAATGCCGGAGAAATAATAGTAGAAACTTCCCAGCCAGGCAGGCTGGATAAGAGTAATGACTATGAATGCAGCCAGGATCAGGCAGAAGGCCAGAAACTGGATGGGCCTGGCAAATATCCTTGTCTTTTCAGATTTTTTGTAATACTGGAAATTAAAGACCGGGTAAAGAACAGATATAATGGCTGCGCCGCAGAGGGTGCCGCTGGAAAACCTTACAATATTATTAGTCTCATACAGCCCCAGGTAAGAAGCCAGGCCGTCTATCATGGTGGTCAGAAAAAATACTGCCAGTATGACCATTATATAGAGGGGAGGCAGCTCGCTCTGCTTTTTCCTGAACATTAAAAAAAGGATGACGGCAGCCACCACGAAACCAGTATATATGCCGGCACAGCGCGCACATATAGGGGTCACCGTATACCCGAAGACCAGGCTCCTTGCTTCCAGCTGGTGGCATACTGAAAAACCAACTATTTCCATCAATCTATCAAACAATTACCGATTTCCCTTCCATACCAAATGCACTCACAGCCGGAAGCTGTCAGTTTATAGTATTCTATCAGCTATTCAGGTCAATTTTCCAATAAAAAGTTTAAAATTATTAAAAATAATAGTCTTATACAAACAATACTGATAGAATTGGCAATAAGATTTTATGACCATTGATAATGATCCTGACCTGTTATGATATATGATTTCCACACCCATACTTTCCTGTCAGACGGGGCCAGCAGCCCCATCGAGCTCATAAGGTTTGCCTATGCCTACGGCTATGGCTGCATAGGCATCTCTGGCCATATCAGCTATTCCAACCTGGAAAAGATAATAGGGCCCATAAAGGCCGATTGTGAACTGGCAGAGAAATACTGGGATATAAAGGCGGTACCGGGTGCAGAGCTTACCAATGTACCGGCTGGAAGCATAGACGGTATGGCAAAGAAAGCAAAGGAGTGCGGCGCAGCCTATGTGATAGTGCACGGCGAGACCATAGTGGAGGAAGTCGAGAAAGGCACCAATATGGCTGCAGTCAGTTCAAAATATGTAGACCTGCTGGCGCATCCGGGACTGCTGAAGCCTGAAGAGGCAGAGCTGGCTGCAGAAAACGGCATATTTCTGGAGATAACTTCCAGGGCAGGCCACAGCCTCTGCAATGGAAGGGTGGTCAGTGCGGGAAGAAAAGCCGGTGCCCGGTTTCTTGTAAACAGCGACTCTCACAGCCACAATGACCTGTACCGGGGAGAATTCCAGAGGCAGGTAGCCCTGGGGAGCGGTTTAAGCCAGAAGGAATATGAAGAAATAATAAAGGTAAACCAGAAAAAGTTCCTGGAAAAAATTGGATACAGCTAGATTCTGTCTTATAATGGAAGTACTTATTAGTTTTTTTGCTGATCAATACAATGATAAACAGTTCATGGAGGTAATAAATGAACGACAAGGCTGAAGAGGTAAAGGCTGAAGTAGTGGGTTCTGAAGAAAGACCCGGACCAATGGCTATAGTAGCGCTTATATGCGGCATACTGAGTGTTCTCTGCCACTGCGTTCCCATTGCGGGATCTTTTATTGGTTTCGTGCTCAGTGTGGCAGCAATAGTTCTGGGCATAATCGAGATCAAGAAGATAGGCAGAGGCGAAAGCAGCGTCAAAGGAAAAGGAATGTCTATCGCCGGCATTATACTGGGAGCAGTGGGAATAGTGTTCGGTATCATATGGGCTATAATAATAGCAGTTGGAGCCTTTGCCGGAGCTTTCGGAGAATGGTTCAATTATTACTATTGATATCCATATAGCTTGAACAGATTCCTGGAAATACTATCTTTTTTGGGGGGCGGGCTCTGCCACCAGAGGATAGACAGGACATTCACTATTGAAAGCCTTAATATGCCTGTGTGCTCAAGGTGCACAGGCATATATTTAGGGATATTGCTGTCACTTCTTGCGCTTGTCCTCATCGAAAGAAAGATAAAGGGCGAGTTTCCATCCCTTAAGATGGTGCTTGTATCCGTTGGCGTATTCCTTTTAATGGGTGCCGATGTGGTGCTCTCCGCCCTGGGGCTAATACAGTCCAATAATGTGATCAGGATGATAACCGGTTTTATGACAGGCTGGTTTATGGTATTCCTCCTCCTGCCCCTGGCCGCCAGTTCCATGTTCAAAAGATCTGTCAGGAAGCATTACCTGGATGACTGGAAAAAGTTCCTTACATGGCTTGCAGCAGGCGCAGCCGGGGCAATGCTTTTTTTATTCACCTACCGGTATGCCATCATATTCTGGGCAGTTCTTGCTGTCATGGGGCTCATTGCATTTGTGACCCTGATACTTTTCATACTTTTCTTTTCCCTTAACCGCAGGCTGCTGGGTTCCATAGACTCCCGGGGGAGATTCCTGGCCGCTATTGCAGCCGGAGCATTATCTTCCATAGCCCTTCTAACACTCTTCTCCTATCTCAGGAGATTCCTTGTCTGAGAAGCTGCACAAATTTTCTTAATTGGAGTATACTCCAGAAAATTACTTTAATTATTGGAGTATAGTCTAAGAATAATCTGATAGATTTTGAAGTAAATAATATTATTTTTGAAGTTGGCGGGAAAAATAAAAAAGCAGGACAGATAAAAGATCATTCAGGAAAGGCATACCTTGTAAAGGACAATATGCTTTATGGAAGCAAAAATGAGATACCGCTATATCTGTTCGGGTTTCTTTATTGATTATTGTTAAAAATCCATAAAACCATTTAAAAATAATGAGCAAAGGGTAAAATAATAGTAGAAACCAACTATTCATAAAGGGGAGAAAATTGAATACAAAAGAGAATCTTGCCATAGGTTATGCGCCCACCAGAAGAACGGTATTTTCAAGGGAAGATGCCTTAAAGTACAAGAAGCTTGCTGCAGATAAGATAAGGTCCATGGGCTACAGGCTGATAGATATAGAAGACATAAATGAAGACGGACTCCTGATAGGGGAAGCAGATATAGCCGCTGCCGTAAAAAAATTCAAACACTCGGAGGTGGACTGTTTAATAGCACCCCACTGCAATTTCGGCACCGAAGACATTGTAGCCAGGGTAGCCAGGGAGATGGCCCTGCCCCTTCTTCTCTGGGGACCCAGGGATGAGGCTCCACAGCCTGACGGCTCCCGGCTCCGGGACTCCCAGTGCGGGCTTTTTGCCACCTCCAAGATACTGGCCAGGTATTCGGTACCATTCAGCTATATCACAAACTGCCGCCTGGACGATCCCATATTTTCCCGGGGCATAGACAACTTTGCCGCCGCCGCCAATGTGGTAAAGGCATTTAAGGATATAAGGATAGGCCAGATAGGGGTAAGGCCTACTCCCTTCTGGTCGGTGATCGCCAATGAGGGAGAACTCCTGGAAAGATTCGGCATAGAGATAGTCCCCTATAATCTTATAGATGTTATAAACATGGCAAAGGAAGTAAAGGATAAGGGAGGGCATAAGCATACCGTAGACTATATTAAAGAAAACCTCACATCAGATATAGAGGAAGCCAAGCTTGAAAATATAGCCTCATTAAAGGAAGCGGTAAAGATAATAAGCAAAAGAGACGGCATAGATGCCTTCGCCATACAGTGCTGGACAGCGCTGGGGGACATTCTGGGAATAGTCCCCTGCCTGGCAAACTCCCTTCTTTTTGACGAAGGCATACCGGTAGCCTGCGAGACAGATATACACGGGGCAGTTTCGTCTGTCATCGCCCAGGCAGCCACATTCGGCCAGTCAAAGGTAATATTTGCCGATGTCACAAACAGGCATCCTGAAGATGAGAACAGCGAACTTCTGTGGCACTGCGGGCCCTTTCCCCTGTCACTAAAAAAACAGGGTATTGAGGGAAGGATAGGGACGCACGGCATACTTGATAATGAGCCCCGGGGGATATGCGACTTTGAGGTTAAAGGCGGGGATATAACTGTGGTAAGGTTTGACGGCGTAAAAGGTTCTTACAGCCTGTTTGCGGGCCAGGCAGTGGGAACAGACGGGCCAAAGACTACCGGCACCTATCTCTGGATAAAGACAAAAGACTGGGCCAGATGGGAAGAAAAGCTTATATACGGACCGTATATCCACCATGTGGCTGCGGTACACGGGAAAGTATCGCCGGTGCTATATGAAGCAGCCAGGTATATTGACGAACTAAAACTGGATGCCATAGATCCCGGTGAAGACGAGATAAGGAAGTGGCTGAGAGGCAGGGAATGATAATACCTGCCGTAAACTTTTTGCCAATAATTTTAAATAGCAGGCAATAATATTCAAATAATGAATAAAATAGCCTTGTATTTTATGCAATAATTGGATCTTCTAGACATTCAGGCTGTAAACCCTCCAGGTCATGGCGGTTTTTCCCAGCCTGAATATGGGGTTTATGATATCCATATTTATATCGGCCAGCTGGGATGCCGAGCCGCCGTTTATGCCGAGTCCCAGGGCCTTTTCCTTTATCTCCCAGAAAAGTTTTGAGTCTATGCCGTTTTTGCGGTGCTTTTCCTGCACCCCCAGTATGAAAAACCTCATCCTGGAAAAGTCCTTTTTTTTCAGCCTTTTCTTTATTTTTATAAATATCCTCAGGTCCCTTAATATATCCCTGGGGCTGTAAAACCTGTTCGAAGGCATATGGTAAGCAGGGCCATCCATCTCCGATATGACCTCATTGATATCAGGAAGGTTTACCGATATTCCCACCGGGACCCCCTCCTTTTCTACTATGAATATAAGTTCCTCCAGGGCTATCTCCTTTATGCCCAGGGCCAGGGTCCTGAATTCCTCATCAGTCATCTTTACCTGCTGGGGATGGGTTCCCTCATTCCATATGGGATTATATAATTCCCTTATTATCCCGATCTCCCTGTCAAGGTGCGAGAAATCGACATTCCTGATATTATACCCGTTGAATTTTCCCGACCTCCGGTGTCCCAGCAGGCGGTCAAATATCCTGGCTATCTTTTCCATATATGTCTTTGACATTATGCTGTCTATATTTACGCTGTACCAGTCATTTTCCTTCCTGAAACCATAATCTTCGAAAAACTTCCTGTAATAGGGGGCATTATAGGGTTCCATAAAATAGGGCTTGTTCTCAAAGCCCTTTACCAGGAGGCCTATCTCGCCTCCGGCATGGAATTTGGCGGGCCCTATTATCTTGCGGCAGCCATTTTCCTTAAGATAGTCCAGGGCATTGCCAATAAGCAGGTCTGCAGTGCTTTTATCATCTTCCGACTCAAACAGCCCGAACCAGCCTATCTTTCCGGCGCTTTCTTCCCTGTAGTTATAATCTATGAAAGCAGCTATCCGCCCTACCGGTCTCCTTTCCCGGTAAGCTGCAAGATACTTTATCTGTGCGTGGTCAAAATATGGATTACGGGTTATGAGCCCCGGTATCCTGTGGGAGGTGGGATTAAGGTCGGAAAGCTCCTGAAGGAAAAGAGGAAATACCTTCCTGGAATCCGGGCTCCGGTACCATTCTATATGATAGGGGATGGAGGCAAACTCCTTTATCCTGTTCAGGCTCAGGGTGTTTAGATGTCCGGGGACATATTCTCCCAGGGTTTTTATTACGGCAGGTCTAATATTCTCAGCTCACAGATAAGTTTGTAAAATCCAGTTCATAATACTGTTATCCAGCATTTATTACAATATAAAGAAATAAATGTCAGTTTAAGATAGTACTATAAATAAATTGACAACAAGTCCGGAATATGAATATAATTGATTTAATTAGAATACAATGTATTCAGGAGGACAATATGTCAAAAACGGTCACTCTTCGCATAAAAGAAGGATCATATGAAAAGATCAAAGATCACGCCATAAGCGAGAACAGGACTCTTTCAAATTTTATTGAGACAGCTACCTTGAAATATATTGATGAAGTCGACATGGTTGACGAGTTTGAGATGGAAGAAATAGCCAGTAATGCAGACCTTTTAAAAAGGCTGAAAAAGGCCAGCCAGGACTCCAGGCAGAAGAAGGGACGATTTGTTTAGGATGTTCGAGACGGATCAGTTCCTGAAAGACATGCAAAAGCTCGATGCATCAATAAAGGACAGGATATATAAGAAAATCATAAAGAAAACATACACACAGATAAGAGCTAATCCCTATTATGGTAAAAATATCAAAAAACTTAAATCTTACAGGCCAGAGACATGGAGGCATAAGCTGGGCGGCTTAAGGATCTTTTATGAAATAGATAAAAATGAAAAAATAATCAGCATATTGACCATTGATTACAGGGGAAATATATATAAATAGGTTAAAATATTATATACTGTACATTCTTTTTAAGACGGCAATTATAATATATTAGGAGTGATAGGCAATGGCAGGGAAAAACCTGGAAAACATACTTTCAAAAAAAGTGCTTAAGCTGGAGCCAAGCCCCACTTTTGCCCTGGATGCCAAGGCAAATGAGATCGATGCGGAGCTTAAGAAACAGGGCGATTATGTGGTTAGGTTCGGAATAGGGCAGCCTGATTTCAATACCCCGGAAAATATAAAGGAAGCCGGGAAAAAAGCCATAGATGACAATAAGACCAGGTATACTCCAGCTGCAGGAGTGCCGGAACTCAAGCAAGCTATAGTCAATAAGTTAAAAAAAGACAACGGCCTGGACTATGAACCGGCTAATATAATGGCAGGGATAGGGGCCAAGCAGGTACTGGATACCATTGTCAGGGCATTTATTGATCCCGGGGACGGGGTACTGGTGCCAAAGCCTTACTGGGTGAGCTATACCCAGCAGGTAATACTATCAGACGGCATCCCCCTGGAGGTAGATTTTAAGGACGACCTGAAGATGGATACGGACCATCTAAGAAAGACCATAAAAGAATTCAGAAGCCCCATCAAACTTATAATAATAAACAGCCCCAACAATCCCACCGGGGCGGTATACAGCCGGCAGGAGCTGGAAGAGATAGCCAAGATATGCCTTGATAACAATATATATATAATTGCAGATGAAGTATATGAGAAATTCATATATGGAGATGCATCCCACCACAGCATAGCCGGCTTCAGCCGGGAGCTAAAAGACATAACCATCACCGTAAATGCAGTTTCCAAGACTTATGCCATGACCGGCTGGAGGATAGGCTACTGCGCTGCCGACCAGGCGGTGATAAAGCAGATGTCAAAGATACAGGGACAGTCTCCCTCGAATCCATGCTCCATAGCCCAGTGGGCAGCCATAGAAGCCATGAACGGCGGCCAGGGAAGCGTGGAGCTTATGAGGAATGAATATGAGAAAAGGCGCGACTATGTCTACAAGAGGCTGACAGCCATAAACGGCATAGAATGCGGGCTGCCTGAAGGCGCTTTCTATGCATTTCCCAGGATATCGGGACTTTTCGGCGGAAGGATAAAGTCATCTGATGACTTTTCCAGCCAGCTGCTGGAAGAGGCCAGGGTAGCTGTGGTGCCCGGATCTGCATTTGGCGATGACAACTATATCCGGATAAGCTATGCCGCTTCCATGGATAAGATAGTGGACGGGATGGACAGGATAGAAAAGTTCTGCAGCAGCCTTTAGGGACCTAATAGAGTATTCTCAGAAAGGCAAGAATTATGATCTACACCCTTTCATTAAATCCTGCACTGGACATCACCCTGGCAGCGGGCAGCATTAATAAAGACAGCATAAATATCACAGAAGCCAGGTCGGTATCTGCAGGCGGAAAGGGTTTTAATTCCTCAAGGGCTCTTAACTGTCTTGATATCCCTAATACTGCCGTATCATTCTGCGGCGGTCCTTTTGGGGGCAATATAAAGGCAATACTTGATGGGGAAAACATAATCTCAAGACTGGTACCCATTGCAGGGAGTGCAAGGGTAAACATAAAGGTGGTGGAGGAAAGCAGCGGCAGGGTGGTGGAATTTAATGAGAGGGGACCCCATATACTGGATGATGAATTGGAAAAACTTTTCCATCTGCTGCAAAAAGATTGTAAAGATGCCGCTTTTTTTATCGTATCAGGAAGCCTTCCCCGGGACATGTACCCGGATATCTATAAAGACATAATAGAGGCCCTGAAGAAGAAGGATATAAAAGTACTGCTGGATGCTTCCGGGGAAGCGCTCTGCCGGGCCGCGGAAGCCTTTCCATCTATAATAAAGATAAACCGGGAAGAGATGGGGGGATTGTGCCGGAAATACGGGACGGAACCGGATAAACTGGCCCTGTCCCTGATAAACAGGGGCATGGACATGATAATGGTGACAGACGGGCCCCGGGACACTTTTTATTATGACAGTTCAGGAAAATACAGGATAAAATCTCCGGATGATATAAATGGACCATATAAGACCGGGGCCGGGGATGCCGTAAATGCCGGTCTTGTATATGCCATACAAAATAAATTCAGCCTGGAAGACAGGCTTAAGTTTGCCGCTGCCTGCGGAAATGCAAATATTTTAAATGATACTCCCGGCCGGATAGAATTGGAGACAGTGCAGGAAATAGCAGCCAGGGTAGAAGTCATAAAGGAGTAGACCATGCAGAAAATAAGGGTGGGCATAATAGGATATAGCGGAATAGGGAAGGTCCATGCATTCAGCTACCGGAACCTGGGCTTTTATTATAATGATATCCCGGCTCCCATAGAGCTTACAGGGGTCTGCAACAGTACCAGGGAAAGTGTGGAAAAGGCCTGCCGTGAAGAGGGTTTCAAAATCGGCACCACTGATTATATGGAACTCATAAATAGCAGTGATATAGATGTGATAAGCTGCTGTACACCTAATGATACCCACCAGAAGATAATAACTGCCTGCCTGGAAAACAATAAAGCCTTAAACTGCGAGAAGCCCCTTTGCAGGAATATGGATGAAGCCCGGGAGATACTTGACAGTTTCAGGAAATATCCGGATACACCGGTGCAGGTGACATATATGTACCGTAACTGCCTTCCCGTCATAAGGGCAAAACAGCTGATAGACCAGGGATTCCTGGGAAATGTGTATGTGGTGAGGGGAAAATTCCTACACAGCGGCTACGAAAACCCGGACCGCCCCATGAGCTGGCGTATGGATATTAAAAAGAGCGGGGGAGGCGCCCTGTTTGACCTGGGATCACATGTCATAGACCTGGTCTACTATCTCCTGGGGGATTTTACCAGGGTAAAGGCAGTGCTTAAGACCCACATAGGGGAAAGGAAAGTAAAGGACAGGCCGGGCGACATGGAAAAAGTCACGGTAGATGATGCGGCCTATGTCAATTTTGAGATGAAAAACGGGGCCGCAGGATATATTGAAGCCTCCAGGTTTTCTACCGGCACCAATGACGAGCTTATACTGGAGATCCACGGCGACAAAGGCGCGATCAAGTTTAACGGCATGGACCCCAACTGGCTCCAGGTATATGATGCCGCCGAAGACAGCAGCCATATAGGAGGCAGGAGGGGCTTTAAGAAGCTTGAGACAGTGCAGAGATATCCCTCACCCCCGGCATCGGGATATCCCGGCCCCAAATTTGCCCTGGACTGGTCCAGGTATCATATAGACCAGTGCCATGAATTTATAATGAATTATATAGAGGGCAAAAAGCCTGGCTGCGGCATCGAAGCAGGTTATAAGGTGCAGGAGATAATGGACGCTGCACAGGCCTCTCACCGGGAGGACAGGTGGGTGGAGCTGAGAAACTAAAGAAAGGCCAGGCCGGCAAAAAAAGTTTTATTCTTATCAATTATTATATATCTGCCCCGGGTTAAGGCTCCGGCTTCTCCCGACGGTCTTGAAAATATTGGGTTCCTCATAAAGCTGCTTGAATATCTTGTAATAAAGCAGTTCCTCTTTCGATTTTATTTCTCCGTTAAATTTTGCCATACTGTGCTGGTATTCGCTTCCGGAAATAAACTCATCAGCATATTCTTCCAGTATGGCAGCAGTCCCGCTGCCTATAGAAAATTTTTCTTTCCTGCGCCAGATAAAATCATGGGGCAGGTATTCCTCCGAAACCTTCCTTAATATCCATTTTTCAATGAAGCTGCCGTTAGAGGCATGGTCATATAGTTTTAGTTCTGGTGATATCTTCATGGCTTCTTCTACCAGGTCAATATCCAAAAAGGGTACCCGCCCCTCTATAGAGTTAGCCATGGTTATCCTGTCAGCACGCTGCAGGTTGGTGTTATGAAGGCTGCTGGTAATATTATTAAGCTCCTGGTGTATAGCATTATTACTATTATACAATTCCTTAAGGTAATGATAGCCGCCAAAAAGCTCATCTGCACCTTCACCTGAGAGGACGACCTTTACATGCTGGCTGGCCAGCCTGGAAACAAAGAAAGTGGGTATGGCACTTCTTACCAGGGCGGGATCGAAAGATTCAAGGTGGTAGATGACCTCGGGAAGGATCCTTATTATCTCTTGTTTATTATATTTAAAAACGTGGTGAGTCGTTCCCAGGTGCCTGGCTATCTCCTGGGAGTGAATAATATCCGGACTTTCAGGTGTGCCTACTGCAAAAGAATGAAGTGTGCCGAAGGTGTTTTTCCTGGCTATGGCTGATATCATGCTGCTGTCCAGGCCTCCGCTCAAAAATACTCCCAGGGGTACATCGGACATTAGCCTCTTTTTTACCGCTTCTTCAAGCTTTGCGCGTATCCTGGATATACTTTTCTCAATATTGACGGAAAACTCTTCCGGCAGTTCAGGAAGACTGTAATACTTTTTGAAACCCTGTCCGCTCCTAAAATAATGACCGGCCGGAAATTCATTTATATCATCAGTGGCTTTTATAAGGGATTTTATCTCTGATGAGAAATATAAAGCATCATCATCTTTTCCATAATAAAGAGGTTTTATACCCAGAGGGTCTCTGGCAATAAAAAGGTCGTCATCATCACAAATGGCAAAAGCAAACATACCATCAAGCCTTTTTACCACATCCCTGCCCTCTTCTTCAAAAAGATGAAGTATTACTTCGGAATCAGAGGAGGTCTTGAAATCATGATGTCCAAGGTCTTTTTTTAGTTCAAGATAATTATATATCTCACCATTGAAAATAAGTTCAAGCCTTCCGTCTTCATTAGTTATGGGCTGGTCTCCGCCTTCAACATCGATTATAGAAAGACGGTTATGCCCCAGCGAGTAATTATCTTTTACTGTTTTTCCCTGTCCGTCCGGACCCCTGTGTGATATCTTTTCCAGCATTGAGTCTAAAATACTACTATCAGGATCTCCCCAGATCCCTGCTATTCCGCACAAAACAATTCACATCCTTTTTAATAGATTGATCTAAAATAAAAGTAGCCTGGAAGCCCTATTTCTAAATTCAGGTTTCCGCAAATACATTATACAGGATTTAAATAAATAATCAAAAAGCCTTTTGGAGTTTTATATTAATCATCATAAACAATAAGGGTAAGGCAGGCTTGATGGAGCCTGCCCCAAAGCGCTATTCACAGAAGATCCTTACCGATTCCTTGCCTTCCACATCAACGGTGAGGTCATCAAGCTGGGAGACAATATAATCCAGGTCTTCCGGCTTTATCTGGGAAAAGTCAACTTCTATACCCTTTTCATGCAGGGCATCATTCACCTGGGACTGGGCGCTCTTTGGTATAAGGGCAGCCAGCTTCAGTCCGGCGCGTATAAGCTTGAGGGGGACCCTGATATTTACCCGGTCCGGATTTCTGCTGTCCGGTCCCGGTTCTACCATAATCCTTAAGTATCTGGGCTCTTTTCTTGCGGTACCAGTCCCGCTTTCCTGTTCTCTGGAAATGGCTGACAATAGTCTTTCAGCTTCTTCGGCGGTTATCTTCTTCTCTGATAACATATCCAGTATCTTCTTTCTTTCCTCTGACATCATTCCTCCTTACAGTTCAGACCAGTTTGATAAAAACGTTTCCATCTCCAGATTCTACGTCTATCTTCAGTCCGGAAAGGCATCCCAGCAATCTGAAGATGGCAAAGTATACCTGGATGACCAGGCAGCCATAGCCGAATGGCCAGGCAATAAGGGCTGCCAGCAGCACAAAGGGCAGCGGTATTATAAGCAGCGGCAGAAGTATCAAATAGATAAGGAAAAGCGGCAGCCATAATGTAAACCTGTTTCCTTTCCTGTTAATACCTTTTAATCTCAGCAGCATGGGCATCATCTTTCACCTCCAAGTTTTTTAATGGCATCTTCAACCGAGATCTCGCCCCGGTCCAGCTCTTCCAGGATCTCACTGCCGGGAGCGGGCGGGTCTATTTCTATAAATTCAAGTCTTCCAGAAATACTGTTCAGGCGGTTCTTGACCGTAGGATAGCTTATGCCGAAAAGCTTTTCCATAGTCTTTATGGAACCCTGGCTCCTTATAAAGGCGATAACGAATATCTGGTCCTCCAGGGTAAGCCGGGCCAGGGGAGGCAGTTCGAAGCTTCCCTCAATAGAAACGCCGTTATCTTTGATCCTTACCTTCTCAACCTCCAGGTCCGCGCCCCGGGTGAGTTCTGTAAGCTCTTTCCAATCCTGTGCCATGTTTTCACCTATTTTATTTAAAATATTAATTTTCTTAATAAATATAATGCATAAAATTAATAAAGTCAATAAAAAATATTAAATTATTTAATTTTTTTCAAGTAATATATTAATATTATTAAGTTCCGGAGAGATAAAAAACATTTTTTTATAATATAGGCTTATGATATGATTCTGGTAAGTCACACGCATAATAAAAAAAGGAGGGCTTCATGACAGTGATCCATAGATCATTCAGTGTAAAAAACGATCTTGCAAAACCAAAGTTCCATGATGTAACCGAAAAGGTAAAGGAAACAATATCAGAGTCAGGGGTAAAGAACGGGATAGCCGTTATATATTCACAGCATACCACCTGCAGCGTCATCATCCAGGAGGAATCACATGATACCATATATGACGGGACCAAGTTCATCCTCCAGGACCTTCTGGATGTAATGGAGACAATAATACCCAGATGTATGAAAGAGGGCGAGTATCTTCACCCCGGCCCGGAGCATATAGAGCATGCCACAAAAAACCTGGATGAAGAAGCAACCTGGAGCCTCAATACTGATGCCCACCTGAGATCGGTCCTGATAGGGCGCTCGGAGACCATACCCATCATAAACGGCAAACCGGAGCTGGGGGAATTCGGGGAGATCTATTTTGTAGATTTTGACTCCGTGCGAAAAAGACAGAGAAATGTCCATGTGCAGATAGTGGGGGAATGAGAAGTCATGTATAAGGGACTAAGACTAAGACCGCCTTTGTTTGAGATAGGGCTTAAAGGGTACATATACGGAAAAGAAGCCCTCAACCTTGCCAGGGAAGCAGACAGGCTCAGTGAAAAATATGGTATCGGCATAATATTTGACCCACAGTATGTGGACATCCCCATAATAGCCGGGGAGACCAGCAATATTTATGTATTTTCCCAGCATATGGACCCTGTTAAGCCGGGACGTGGCCTGGGAGGAGTACTCCCCGAGGCACTGAAGGAAGCCGGCGCGGCAGGCACCCTTTTAAACCATGCTGAAAAGAGAATAACCCTTTCAGAGATAAGCAGGGCCATAGACAGGGCAGATGAGGTTGGGCTCGCCACCCTGGTCTGCGCCGATAATCCGGAAGAAGCGGCAGCCATAGCACAGCTCAGGCCAAATATGATACTGGCAGAACCCCCGGACCTTATAGGAGCAGATAAGGCAGTAGGAAAGGACTTTATTCAGAAGACAAAAAAAATGGTAAAAGCCATAGACCCGGATATTATAATATTTAATAGCGCCGGCATAAAGAACGGGGTTGATGTAAGTGATGTCATCATGCAGGGAGCGGAGGCCACCGGCTCTACCAGCGGGATACTTAAAGCCAGAGATCCTTTCAGGATGATGGAGGAGATGATATCGGCCTTAAGGAAAGCCTGGGACGAAAAATATTCCGGAAAAATTTAATAAAGTTTTATTTGTATAGTTTAAACAATGATAATAATATTATAATAAACTACCGGAAAGGGAGAAAAAAGTGGCTGATGAAAAGTACGAAAAAGCAAAAAAGAGGGTGGAAGAGATAAAGGGCTTTTATTCCCACCTTATAGTCTATGTATGTGTCAATGTGGCACTGCTTATCATAAACCTGGTCACAAGCCCGGGCACGCTGTGGTTCTACTGGCCGCTTATAGGATGGGGCATCGGGGTATTTTTCCACGGCATGGGAGTTTTTGTATTTTCCAGGTTCCCCGGCAAGCAGTGGGAGAAGAAGAAGATAGAAGAATTGATGAAGCAGATGGATGATGAGGAATAGGCTGCTCTGGAAATGATCTTATTCTTTACCCTATTCTCATCCACTACTGTCAGAATCAGGATAGGTTACGAATAAAAAACTAATTAAATTAAAAAGCTGCTAACCTCATAATAATTAAACTGTATTAATATTTTCCATTTAGTATTAATCAGGAGTATAAAAGTGTCTGTGTATTTTTTGATTGAGATAAGTATTAAAAATAAAGATATATATCGAATACTTAGAAAAGGTCAAACCAATTATTGAAAAATATAAGGGTAAATATTTAGCAAGGGGAGGAGAAATTACATCCTTTTCAAAAAATTGGAATCCTGAGAGAATTGTTATTATCGAATTTCCAACTATTGAAATACTGAAAAGATGTTTGGATTCTGTAGAATATAAAAAGCTGTTAGGGAACGAAATGCCCCCGAGTTTGGCGGAGAGCCGAGAGCCGCCGGAGAGCCGAGGCTTTTCGCACAGGCATGGTATGGTAGCCCCAAGTTACAAAATCTCGAACCGCATTATATGTTATTTGCAGAAAGTAAAAAATTTAATCTCCAAATGAAATTTAATTAGTAAATTTTTATTTAATGTTGCCCTACAAAACAGTATAATACAGTAAGTTGTAGGTCAAGTTATAAAATTGTAAATATTGCCCTAC